>OCTX012291893.1_pt1 | contig 102901 bp, 87 predicted proteins | sample 1539691 | NCBI WGS metagenome assembly OCTX01 (sample SAMN02144231, study PRJEB22623) | gut metagenome | biome: sheep rumen | host: Ovis aries | place: New Zealand
GGGGGGGGGGGGGGGGGCACTATGACCCCAGGTCGGCTCCGGGTAGTCGCGCTGATGATCGCGGACGCGCTTGCGGTCTTTGCCGTGTGGACGGTATTCGTCTACGGCTACAAAGCGATAGGACTGGGGAAGTACCATTCGCATCATTATTGGGATCTCTGGCCGGTCATCCCGCTCTTTTTGATTATCAACATACTGTGCCGTCTTTATCACGGTAATTGGATGTATCCGGCGATGCCGCTTTCGCCGGTGGAGGAGTTTCGGCGGCTCTTTGCGTCTTCGGTTTTCACTCATCTGCTCTTGATGGCGTTCCTTGGTTTTGCGCGCCACAACTTGGAGTATTCGCGCTTTATCATCGGAGTGAGCGGCGTGGCTGCCGGTCTCGTCGCCCAGCCGGTGCGCAACCTGGTGCGCATCGCACTGAACAAGGCGCACATCGGCCAGATTCCCGTCGTGCTCGCCGGCGGCGGCGAAACCGCCAGGCGCGTGGAAGAGCTCCTCAAGGATAATGCGCATGTCGGCTTTGATATTGTGCGCAGATTCGGGGATGGCGAACTGAGGGAGATCGTGCCGGAAGCGCGGAAGCTCGATGTGAAGATATTGCTCGCGTGCCAGGACGAACGCTTCTTCCGGGCGCAGTTGCGCGACTTGGCGTCTTGGTTCAGTTACATTGAATATTTGCCGAGGCTCGAGGCTTTCCCGGTATTCGGCTCGCATTCGATTTCGATTGATTCCATCGGCGGAATCGAAATGACGAATCAGCGCCGCATGAAGGCGCTTCGCTGGGAGAAGCGCATTCTCGACATTTCGCTCGCCATTGCCGCCGCGATTCTTTCATTGCCGCTTTTTGCCGTCATTCCGGCTTTGATCAAGCTCACGAGCCGCGGCCCGGTCTTCTACGGCCATGAGAGACTCGGCAAGCGCGGCCGCCCGTTCAGGTGCTGGAAGTTCCGCACGATGTATGCGGACGCCGATGCGCGTCTTGCCGCGATTCTTGCCGCCGATCCTGCATTGGCAAAGGAGTATGAAGAAACCTTCAAGCTCAAGAAAGATCCGCGCATTACTCCGTTCGGCAAGTTCCTGCGCAAGACTTCGCTAGACGAATTGCCGCAGCTCTTCAACATTTTCCGTGGCGAGATGGCGCTCGTGGGCCCACGGCCGATCGTGGAGCCGGAAGTGCCGTATTACGGGCATGACTACGAGATCTTTTCGCGCCTCCGCCCGGGAATCACCGGACTTTGGCAGGTTTCCGGTCGCAGCGATACCGACTATCCCCGCCGCGTCGCGCTTGACGTCTACTATGCGCTCAACTGGTCGCCGTGGATGGATCTTTGGATATGCTGCCGCACGGTGTTCTCGATTATTTGCATGAGGGGGGCGGTATGAAGCGGAATTTCATGCAGAACCTGAAGAAGCACCGGTTCTTGTTCGAAGAACTCGTAAAGCGCGACTTCAAGAAGAAGTACAAGCGTACCGTTTTGGGAATGTGGTGGAGTATGCTCTCGCCGCTGTTGATGCTGCTGGTAATGAAGGTTGTCTTCGAGCAGTTCTTCGGACGGACGATGAATCACTACACGACTTATCTTTTCTGCGGGCTCTTGACATTCAATTGGTTTTCCGAATCGACCAACAGCGGAATGTGCAGTCTGTTCGCGAATGCGGCCATATTCACCAAGGTGAATGTGCCCAAATATCTGTTCCTCTTTTCGGTCAATGTTCAAGTGCTCATAAACTTCGCCTTGACCCTTCTGGTGTTTTTCGTCTTCTGTGCGCTTGATCATGTGCAGTTCACATGGAAGTTCTTCTGCCTGCTGTATCCAATTGCCACGCTGCTCGTGTTCAATATTGGAATCGGCATGGTTCTTTCGGCGTTGTTCATCTTTTTCCGCGACATAGATTATCTCTGGCGCGTTTTTTTGCAGTTGCTCATGTACGGCTCGGCGATTTTCTACACTGTCGAAAAGATGTCTCCAAAGGTGCAGATTGCGTTTGCCTGCAACCCTGTTTACAGACACATAGCATATTTTCGTGAAATAGTCCTCAATGGCACTGTCCCGTCTATGGAAACGCATCTGACGCTCCTCGGTTTTGCCGTCGCCGCGTTTGCCGTCGGCGCCTGGATGTACCGCCACTACAACACGCGCTTTTTGTATTATGTCTAATCCGTCGCCCATTCTAGACTGCTCCAGTGTCTCCATCCGCTACATGGTCGGGGATTTCAAGAATATTGGCTTGAAGGAGTGGGTTGTGCGGCGGCTGACCGGACGGTACAAGGTTGCGGAGTTCTGGGCAGACAAGGATGTGTCGTTCGCGTTGAACCATGGCGACATGCTCGGCATAATCGGTACGAATGGCGCGGGCAAATCAACATTGCTCAAGGCAATCGCCGGAATCATGGAACCGACACTGGGCAAGGTGGTGCGCAGAGGGAAAATAGCCGCGCTCTTGGAGCTCGGGTCTGGTTTCGACGGCGATTTGACGATAAAGGAGAATGCCTATCTGCGCGGTGCGATGCTTGGATACACGCGAGCTTTCATGGACGAAACATATCCGAGTATAATCGAGTTTTCGGGGCTGAAGGAGTTTGAGGATCGACCCTTCAAACAACTCTCGTCAGGAATGAAGTCGCGTCTGGCGTTTTCCATAGCGTCGTTTGTCAAGCCGGAGATCCTGATTCTTGACGAAGTACTTTCCGTCGGCGACGGCGCGTTTCGCACGAAGAGCGAGGCGAAGATGCGCGAAATAATCAAAGGCGGGGCGACGACGATACTCGTTTCGCATTCGGTGGGGCAGATTCGCGCTCTGTGCAACAAGGTGCTCTGGCTGGACAAAGGTCGTCAGATCGTGTTTACCGACGATGTGCAAGGAGCCTGCGACAGCTACGAAGCGTTCCTGCGTTCGCCGCCCGGAACGTATCCTAAGTTCGATCCTGCGGAAATCGCGGCGAAGCGCGCGGCGGCGAAGGCCGAGGCGGAACGGCAGGCCGCGGAGCGCCGCCGCCAGGAAGAAGAGCGCCGCCGCAAGGCAGCTGAAGCCGCCGCCGAGCTCGCGCGTCTGCGCGCCGACTCCGCAAAACTCGCGGAAGTCCGCCGCATCTTGAAGGGCGGCGGACGGGTCCCCGCCGGCGCGCCGGCCGGGTCTGCGTCCAAGATCGTCAACGCAAAGTGAAGGGAACGAAAGAATGACAACGGTTGGCATTATCGGATGTGGTTTTGTGGGCGGTGCCCTCAAGGCGTGGCTGGAGGAGAACAACAAGGACGTAAAGATCGTCGTCAGCGATCCGCCGAAGGGCATGAACGACGACATCTCCGGGGCGGACGTCTACTTCCTCCAGATCCATGTTCCGACGGAGGACGACGGCACGCAGGACCTTACGCTCATGACCCAGCTCATTTCCGACCTGCCGGACAAGCCGGTCTTCGTGCGGACGACCATCCTCCCGGGATCCTCGGAGAGGCTCTCCAAGGCCACCGGGCACAGGGTCTACTTCATGCCGGAGTTCCTGACGGAGCGCACGTACATCGAGGACTTCAGGAAGCAGCCTATGGTGTTCACTGGCGAGGTCGACCTCCTCTCGTGCATCTTCAAGGGCAAGAAGTTCGTGCGTATGACGCCGCTCGAGGCGGAGATCACGAAGTACGCCCACAATGTCTTCGGCGCCTACAAGGTCACGTACTTCAATGCCGTCTACGACTACTGCCGACGGATGGGCGCGGACTGGGCTAGCGTGCACGAGGGCATGCTGCTCTCGGGCTACATCAACGACACGCACACCTACGTGCCCGGGCCGGACGGCCGGTTCGGCTACGGCGGCAAGTGCTTCCCGAAGGACGTCAACGCGTTCACCATCCTGACGCAGGGCACGCCCCTCGGCCAGCTCCTCTCCCCGCTCCATGCGCTCAACGTCCACTTCCGTGGACACGAGGAGCGGATCTGACCAGACTTCGCCTCATGGAGACGGATTCCTCCAGCCCCAAGGTATCGGTAGTCGTTCCGATCTATAATGTCGCGCCTTATCTGCGGCAGTGTCTGGATTCCGTATCCAACCAGACGTTGCGCGACATTGAAGTCATCTGCATAGACGACAGTTCGACCGACGGCTCCGCCGAAATTGCGGAGGAATATGCCGCGTCCGACGGCAGGTTCAAGGTCGTAAGGCAGCGGCATGTGGGAGTGGGTGCGGCGCGCAACAAAGGGCTGGCGCTGGCGAGAGGGGAGTACATCTATTTCCTCGACAGCGACGATTGGGTGGAAAAGGAAGCCCTTGAACGGCTGACGGGCCTGGCCAGGCGGGAAAAACTCGATCAGGTCATATTCGCCTCCGAAGTCCACTTTGACGATATGGGCGTGGCGCAAGACGATGCCGAAATCGCACGCCGCGCACGTCTGGCGCGATACTATGAGGTTCCCGCAAGCGTTGTCGGCCGCCCCATGTCCGGCATCGACATGGCTGTTGCCCTGATTGCGGGCGAGTCATCCGATGTCAATGTCGGGTTGAGGCTTATCAAACGTGATTTCTTAATTGAAAGCGGGATCCGGTTCCCGACGGGCGTGATTCATGAAGACGAGTTTTTTGCCGCTGCATTGTACGCCGTTTCGCGCAAGATCATGGCCGTGCAGGAAAAGTATCATAACCGGCGATTCCGCGTGGGATCGATCATGACATCGCAGGATAATACCGTCGATCACCTGCGTGGATGCATAACGATGGCGAGACTGATAAAAGAATTCGCGCAGGTGCATTTTGCGGAGGGAAGCGGCGAAGTGAATTTTCTCCTCGGCCGGGTGCATGCGATGGAGAGCGCGGTCCTACGCTACTTGAGGCCGATAACCCTCGAAACGTTGCCGCCGGAGCGACGGGGCGGTGTTCTGGATGAGATTGCCGCGGACAACCAGATTGCCCGATATATCAATGACGTCATCATGACGCGCCTGTCGGTCCTGGAGTCGGAAAAGGCGAGGGTCGAGAAGTTGCAGAAGCGGCTCGAGGCACGGCAACAACCCGCGCCGGCGCATGCCGGGCAGGATGCACCGGATAGGCAGACGTTTGCACGCCCTGACATCAAGCCGGCGTTCGCCGAGCGGAACATCCCAGTCGTCTTTGCGACGGACGAGAACTATCTTCCGTATGTCAACGTCGCCGTCAATTCCGCTGTCGCGCACGCGGCCAGCAGCAACCTTGACATTCTAATCCTGCATTCAGGCATCAGCGCCGAATCGATTCAGGCTTTCGCCGCCCGATATGCTGGGCTTGAAAGCGTATCCGTTAGATTCGTCGACATGTCTGACGGATTGACGGGTTCCAGGCTTGACGAGTTCAAGCAGGTAGACAGATTGCCGGTGTCCGCCTGCTATCGACTGCTTATTCCCGACATCTTGACGGCATACGGCAAGTTGATCTATCTTGATGTGGATGTTGCCGTATGTCGCGATTTGGGCGAGTTGTATTCCACTGATCTAGGCGGCTGCTATTTCGCCGCAGCGAAAGACGTGGTTCATTCGACAAAGCCCGAATATCTTGCGTGGGCGGCCAGCTGGGGGTTCACCGACTGGAGCGGCTACGTAAACACGGGCGTTCTGGTCATGAACCTCGAGCAGTTCCGCCGCAAGCCGGTCGTTGACAGGCTTCTGCCCGTCGTGCTGGAAGCGGCGAAATGGCTTTGCGACCAGGATGCCTTGAATTTTATCTGCAAAGACGCAATCGCGCCGCTTGACCCGCGCTGGAACGTGCAGCTGGGCACCTACTGTCTCAAGGAGCAGATCGCATTGACCGGGGACGAGATGTGGATAGCGCATTTTACCGGCGGACAGAAGCCGTGGCGGCAGCCGGCGCGCCGCTATGCGTACCGCTGGTGGCGACATGTGGATGCGTCCGATGCTTCTCGGCTTTGGGCGCGGACGTGGGGCAACGCGCTTGTTCTGCCTGCGACCGACGCACCAAAGGTTTCGGTCGTTATGCCAGTCTTCAATGCGCAGCTCTATCTGTCGGAGGCACTGGCCAGCGTCCTCATGCAGAAGGAGATGCCGGAGATCGAAGTCGTCTGCATAGATGACGGTTCCACCGACGACTCGGCGGAGATATTGGAATTCTGGGGAAAACGCGATCCCCGGCTCCATGTCATTCGCCAGAAGAACCAGGGTGCGGGCGTTGCGCGCAATGTCGGACTGGATGTAGCCAAGGGAGAATACATATTCTTCTTGGACGCCGACGATCGGCTGTCGTCTGGCACCGCGCTTCGGCAGGCGTACGAGCAGGTCCAGACGGATGACCTCGACATTCTGCTTTCCGACGGATCGGTCATGTCTGAATACGGCAACGTGGAGCAGACGGACGCATTTCTTAGACGGGAGGCCGTTCCCGCGGAGCGTGTGTTCGCGCCGGAGGCGCTCGGAGATAACCTTTACATAATGGCGCCGATGTGGCTAAGTGCCAAGATGTTCCGCCGGTCATTTCTCGCGGAGTACAACCTTCGGTTCCCGGCGCTGAAACGGTTTGAAGACTTCCCGATGGCCCAGCTGGCGCTGGCGCTGGCACGCCGTCTGGGTATGATGCCTCGGGCTATGCCTGTCCGCCGCGCCGGCGTGGCGACATCGCCAGAGTCGACTAGGGACGCGTCGCCGCAGATATTAGCCGAGGCCGAACTCCTGTTCATGACGTCGCTTGCCGAGCGGGGGCTGACAGACAAGTTCGCGCGTGCGGCTCGTGTTGCGTCAATCCGCCGATTGGCCTGTAGCCTGCGCAGCGCCATGAATTTCTCCTGCTTCAGCGAGATTTCGCGATACTGCGCAGATGTGGTGCCGGGTCTGGGGCTCAAAGGCGATGAAACTAATCTTGAGTCTTTCGCTTCGGCATTCAAGTTTGTGGCGGATGTAGTAGCGGCGGCAGGCAATCCGGATATTCTGGCCGACATGTTTTCGGAGAGCCTGGCTGCGCGTCGTGTCGGTCTTGCGCTCGAATCGCGTCGTGCGGGAGGTGCGGCCGAGAGGGTCAGAATTGCGAATTGCGAAGCGCGGATCGTCGAGCTGCTCCGGCAGCGGCGCGTGCGCGACACGCAGATCACCGAGCTCGAAGGACGCTTGGCGTCGTGGAGGAAGAACGCGAAAGGTGCGCTGGCGCGCGTTGACGAGCTGCTGCGGCAGCGCGGTGTCCGGGATGCGCGGGTGGTGGAGCTTGAGCAGCGGGTGGAGGCGTGGAAGCGCAACGCGGAAGAGGCTCGGGCGCGCGGTGATGAGCTCCTGCGGCAGCGCGGTGCCCGCGACGAGAGGATTGCCGAGCTTGAAAGGCGTCTGGAGGCATGGAAGAAGAACTGCGCGGAGAAGGACGTGCGTATTGAACGCCTGTTGCGCAGGCATGACGGTGACGACAGTCTGCTTAAAGCCAAGGGGGTGCATATACGTGAACTGGAGAGGCGAAACGCCCTGCTTGCTAACGATCTCAGCCGACTTCGTGCCGCGCTGGCGGAAATAGCGCAGGTGACGATGGATTGATGGGGTGCGAGTGGAGAAGTTTTGGTAGAACCAGGATTTGGTTATGCGTTCTCTTCAGAATCAAGGAGCGGAGACATGCACAGTAAAGATGCCGTGCGCGATAGTAAGATGAGCAACCTGACGCTTGTCCAGTGTTTGGCGGCGCTGCTGGTTGTATTCTCGCATTCCTATCCGCTTGGCGAGCGCTTGACCGACCCTCTAACAAGGTATTCTCATAAGGGCGTTTCGTTCGGCGCCCTGGCTGTTGCAGTCTTTATGATCTTCAGCGGCTATAATGTAGCACAGTCCTTCGTTGAATGTCCATGGCGTGCACGACTGCGCGCGTTGTATGAATTCTCCGTCAAGAGGATTCTTCGGATCTGGCCGACCATTTTCTTCACCGTCGCGCTGTCGGTTCTCGTCATTGGTCCCATGATGACAACCCTTGAGCTGTCGGAATACTTCTCCAGCGATGGCTGGTTGCGCTATTGCGAAACGCTCTCGCTGTTCACATATAGAAGATCCTTGCCGGGATGCTTCGCCACAAACGTGTTCAAGGATTCTGTCAATGGATCCCTGTGGATCATCCCGTGGCAGATGTGGTGCTATGTTCTGCTAGCGCTTGTTGGTGTCTTGGGATTCCATAAGAGTGGACGATTTGTCATTTGTCTATGGCTTGTTGCATGGTGTTTGTGCATAGACAAAGCAGAGCTGTTGCATAATGTTCATTGGGTGGGTGGTGCATCGCTGGAGCAAGGGATACGGATTATCGGCTTCTTCCTGTCGGGCTGGGTTTGGCGGCTTTTCGAAGACAGGATCAAGCTTGATGGGAGGGTCGCGTTGGCCTGTGGCGCATCTCTTCTCATCTTAATTCGCACACCTGTTTGTGACTTGGCCCTGGCGACCATCGGATGCTATCTGCTGATGTATCTGGTGTTTGCCCATCCGCTTGGTTTCTTTGCGCGCCTGCCGCCTGTTTCGTTCGGCATCTTCGTGATGTCGTTTCCTGTGCAGCAGTGTCTGGTCGCCTGTCACGGAGGGCGGATGAACCACTTGGCGAACTTCTTTTGGGCGAGTGCAATAGTCATTCCTGTGGCGTTCGTCGAATATTTTACAATTGAGCGAAGCGCGCGGGCCGCAAGGTCGTTTCTGCTGAGAATAGGTCGGCACGAGAGAGTTGAAGATAAAGGAGAAAGGAAATGAGTCCAAAAGTATCGATTATCGTACCGGTGTACAATGCGGCACCCTATCTGTTGGAGTGTCTGGATTCACTGGTCGACCAACTTGACGGCAATGTCGAGGTAATCTGCATCGATGATGGATCGACGGATGATTCCGCGCGCATCATCGCAGCGTATGCGGAGAAGCGGAAGAATGTGCGGCTTCTCCAGCAGGCGAACGCGGGAGCAGGAGTTGCCAGGAACGCCGGACTTGCCGTCGCGACCGGTGAATTCATCGCCTTCTGCGATCCGGATGACTATTACAAGCCGAATCTGCTGTCATGCGTGGTTTCCGCCATGGAAAGCGAGAATGCCGACATAGGCATCGTTCGGTGGGAGCGCTTCCAAGACGGGACGCGCAGTCTGCTTCCGGCGACGCCTTTCCCAGCCCAGATTCGCCGTCTGTTGGCCTCTGGACGCCGCGCCTTTGCGCCAGAGGAGTTTGCCTCGGGCATTTTCAATATCGTCGGTCATTCGGTATGCGACAAGGTTTTCCGCCACAAGCTGATATGCGACTTCCAGCTTGGGTTTCAGCCCCTCCGCCGGACGAACGATCTTTTTTTTGCCACGATGGCGCTTGCAATGGCGCGTCGCGTCGTCGTTGTTGACGAGGCCATGTACTGTTATCGAAAGGGCATATCCTCCACGACAAGCCGAGATGAATATGCGGGGCTGTTCTGCGTGGGCTGCCGCGAACTCAAGAAGCGGCTGGTTGCGGCGGGGCGGTTTGACATCTTCCGGGAATCGTTTGTGCGAACGGTCGTCTCCTCGGCCAAATTTGACATCCTTTCCATCGCCAGCAACGAAGTCCTGAAGAAAAAGTACCCGGAAATCCGCGCAAACGTCCTCGAATTGACCGAGGGCTGGGATTTCGAACATTGCCCGCCCGGCGGTAGCGCCGATCTCAGAAACTACTACTTCAAGCTTAAATCCCGTGAGACGCCGTTGCCGCGCGCGCGGGTGACGACGATAATCACTACCTACAACCATGCGCCATTCATCGCCCAGGCGATTGATTCGGCCATCATGCAGCGCGGCGTGGACCAGGAGATCATCATCTCGGACGACGCCTCGACAGACGGCACGGACCTTGTTGTCGCGGAATACGCCAGGCGGTACCCGAATCTTATTAAAAACCTCTCGTCCCGGACCAATCTCGGCATCTCTGGCAACATGCGCAAATGCCTTGACGCTGCGACGGGCGAATTCGTCGCCATCATTGAGGGGGACGACTACTGGTCGGCTCAGGAGAAGCTCTGGCGGCAGACGGAATTCCTCCGGGACAATCCTGACTGCTCGATGGTGTTCTCCCGCATCGCGGCGATCCGGAAAAACGGCGACACGCCGAAAACGTACAAAGTGCAGGAAGGCCTGCCCGGGAAGATCCGCGGGATGCAGATGTTTGTCAACGGGCGGTGCGGGGGCGTCTGCATGAACTTCACCACGTGCATGTACCGCCGCGAGCTGCTGCAGGGACTGCCGGAGATCCTTTTCAAGTACAGGCCAAGCGAACTGGCACTCTCCTTCTACATGGAGACTAAGGGGCCGCTGGGCTACATGGCTACGCCGCTGTCGGTCTACCGCGATTTCGGGCAGGGAACCTGGACCTCGGCGGACGCCTTCGGCCAGTTCCAGCAGCGGGTGCATTGTCGTGAGCAGGCGCGTGCCGTCTGTTCGCCCGAACTGAGGCCCGCCATAGACGAAGACGTCGCCAAGTGTGTGACCGAGTTCCGGGACTACATCACCAAGATCCAGGACAGGTGCCGGACCCTGGACCGGCGAACCAAGACAGCCGATGAAAAGATCGCCGCGCTGGAGAAGGCGCAAGCCGCGCTTCAGGCCAAGCTCAAGTTCGCCGAGAGCGCCCGCCTGGGCGGCGTGCGCCTGACGGCGCGGCAGAAACGCGAGATTGACGCCTTGCACAATTCCGAGGCCTATCGTGTCGGGATGTTCGTCACGTGGCCGGCGCGGAAGGCGTGGGGAGGCGTGAAATGCCTGCGGGAGAACGGGCTCAAGTACACCGTCAAGCACGCCGCCGGCAAGGCGCTGCGCATGTTCGGCTTGAAGAGCAAGTGGTGAGATGCAACACGTACAGGTTAATTTTTGATATAATACATTCATATGCCCATCGTATCCGTCATCATTCCAGTCTACAATGTCGAAAAATACCTTCGGCAGTGTCTTGACTCTGTCGTAAACCAGACGCTGCGCGATATTGAGATTATTTGCGTGGACGACGGCTCGACCGATTCGTCGCCGGCGATTCTCGCCGAATATGCGGCGAAAGACCCGCGCGTCAAGGTGCTTACGCGCGAACATACGAACGCCGGCGCGGCGCGCAACGCCGGTCTGGCCGTCGCGACGGGGGAGTATCTCGGCTTCGTCGATTCCGACGACTGGTGCGAAACCACGCTGTTTGAAAAGGCATACCTGAAAGCCAAGGCCGATGATGCAGATGCAGTCATGTGGCGGTTCATGATGTATGATATGCGGACAGGCGGGAACGGTTCGCAGAATGCCTTTCCGAAGATGGTACGAGATATGAAGGGCGTGTTCAGCGCGGCGGATTTACGCAGTGGAGTCTTCACGGCATTCAACCCGGCGCCGTGGAATCGCGTTGTGAGAACATCGCTGGTGCGCGGCAAAAGCATTGCCTTTCAGGAGATCGAAAGATCCAATGATATCGTGTTCGGATGTCTGGTGACGGTTGAAGCCGAACGACTGGCCGTCATTGACGAACCGTTATATCATTACCGTATTGGAATGACATCGAATCTGCAGGCGAACAATCATCGGACGCCGCGTTCCGTATTCGAGGCGTGGAAATGTCTAGGGGCGGAGCTACTGAAAAGGGGGAAGGACGGCAGTTTCGCCGTCGGGTTTGCGACCGCCGCGTCGAATTCGCTGTTTTACACGCTTAACAGCATAAAAAGCGTAGAGGCATATCAGGAGCTCTGGCGGCTGCTAAGGGAACTGTATCTTACGCAACCGCCGTTCTCTGGACTGAAGACGGGGAACGTGTTGAACGAGCAGACAGGGGTTGCCATCGAACATCTGAGGCGGGCGAGTACGCCGCTGGAGTATCTGGTTCTTCAGTCCGCATACAGGCAGGAGATATTCTCCAGGGTTTTCTGGGAGAAAGAATCTGCGCTCAAGAGGCTTGAGAATGCGGAACGTGCGTTGGAAGATGCGAAACGCAAACGGAGCTGAGTGTAAGATGGAATATAAAGACATGAAACGGGTGCGTGGGTTTGTGAAGCAATTTCTGCCTTTCGGTTGCATGCGTAGGTTCGTGAACCGTAAGTATCATGTAAACATGGGTCCGAAGGACGGACTGGTTTGGGGGTTTATATGCGAGTTTCTGCCGTTCTATTTCATGCAGGACCGTGAAATCATGCGGTCTATCGGCGAAGCCGCTCCGCCTTCGCAAAAGCAAAAAATCCGCGACAAGGCAGCCGGGCAATTCGAAAAATCCGCGAAGGCGATTTCCGGCGGCGATCGCGAGACGATTCTCGATAGAATTGTGAACAAGGCCTGGATGGTCGCTTCAGGCGACAATTATCAATGCGTCACATGGGTCATGGAGAAAGTTGTTATTTATTCCATGGCATTCCCCGGCGAGGATACGCTGGGCAAGCTGTCGGCCGTATTGCACTGGACGAAACTGAGGCGCTACATCGAAATGGCCGGCGCGCACGACGGTTTTCTGTACCGGGCGCTGGGTTCCATATACAATCATGCCGTCGATGACGGTTTTCTCGAGAAGCTGCAGATGAAAACGGAGGCGACGCCGGAATTGACGTTCATCGTTCCGGTTTACAATGCCGAAGCATATCTTGTGGACTGTCTGGAGTCGCTGCGCCGCCAGAGCGAGTACAACATTGAGATAATATGCGTTGATGATGGATCGGTCGACGGGTCGGCCGAGATACTGGATGGTTATGCCGCAGCAGATTCAAGGTTCAGAGTCGTGCACCAGAAGAATTCCGGCGTGAGTTCCGCGCGCAACCGGGGTTTGGATATGGCAAGGGGCCGCTACGTGGCGTTCGTCGATGGCGACGACCGGGTGGAGCTCGATCTGGCCCAGACCGCGATAGACACATTCGAGGCGAAAGGCCTGGACGTCTTCTTTTTCGATTTTCGCTGTTTTGACACCCGGAACCGCAAGGTTCTATATGCCTATTGGAGCATATGCAATCATGTCGGCGACTGGATATTTGAAAAGGTGTTTTCGTTTGACGAGCTCCCGGTGTGGAGGTTCAGCGTCTCCGCCAGTTTTTCAGTAATCAGGCGATCGGTGATCGAGACTCCGCGGTTGCGGTTCGAACCGGTGAAACTCGGAGAGGACGCGCTTTTCATGTACAGTCTGGTTCCGAGGATCAAAAGGGCGTGGTGCAGCAGGCGCGTCAAATACCATTACCGGAAGGGCAATCCGATGTCTGCAGTGGCGAGGCTGTCGGGAAACAGCGTCACGGTTGACGCTGTGCGGTCGAGAATCGAGTATCTCGAGCGCGAAGCGGCGCTGTTCAGGGACTTGTACCTCGGAAGGCATCCGGAAAAATACGTGGACGCCTGCGCCGATCGAATGGCCATAGATTTCAAGTACCATGTACGGACTTCTTCCGAAGTTCGGGAATGGTTCTACGCCTCGCCATACAAGGAATGGTTCAGATTCGAGTTGCCGGATACACCGCCGGAAACTGTCGTGGACAAGGCCGAACTGCATTCCATCGAGGCGGCGAGAAAGTCATGCGAGCAGGACATGTATGTCGTCGCCGGCCAGATAAAAGGCTTGAACGTCGATCCGATCGATTCGTGGACGTTTTTCCGGTGGCTTCAGGATCACGGGATTCCTTCAAGATATCTGGTGTGGTCGAAAAGCAGATTCGCGGAGCGGTTGCGCGCGAAAGAGATGACCAAGGACGTGATTTTCACCAAGACGGACTGCCGCGGCGACGAACTCCTCGAGTACGCCGACATCTTCGCACGGGCCCGCGCGGTCGTGGTCGAATGGCAATTCCACACCTATATGGATCGATGGCTGCGGGAACTGCCGGGCTGCAGGTACGTGTTTCTGCAGCATGGCGTGATTGGGACCTGTCTCACGGAACCTGTCCGGGCGGTGTTTCACGGCGTATTCAACGACTGCAACGTATCGTCGGAAAGAGAGAGGGCGCTGATCGACGGACCGGGCGTGGCGCCCGGCGAAAGCGAGCTTTTCATCGGCGGACTCCCCCGTTATGACCTGCTGAGAAAGGTCCGTCCGCACAGGACGGGAGAGCCGTTCACGGTATTGGTGATGTTCACCTGGAGAGAAAGCCTGAACAAAGGCGGAGAATATATCAAAGCGTCGGCCTACTGGCAGGGACTGACGGCGCTGCTTTCGGAAAAGAACAGAAAGAAGCTGGCGGAGTCCGGCGTTGAATTGCATGTGGCGTTGCATCACAGCCTGATGGACCATGTGCACGGAATAGAATTGGGCGACGGAGTGTCGATCGTCGGGCAGGAAGAGATTTCAAACGAAATACGCAATGCCGACGGCCTGGTTACGGACTTCTCGAGCGTCTCTTGCGATTTTATGTTCCAGCACAAGCCGACGGTGTTCTGGATTCCCGACGCCGACGACCCGTTGCTGGACCGCGCCAACCACCAGGACGGCGGGAAAGTGGATTCCGCGCTGTCGTTGCAGCGCAATTTCTACAATATATGCAGCTCTCCGGCGGACGTTGTCGCCCGGCTCGAACATTATGCCGCCGATGGTTTCCGTCTCGAGCCGGACAAGGCGGCTGTCGCAGATACCTATTTCGATCGTGGCTGTCCGTCGTTTTCGCAGCGTGTGTACGAGCGTATCGAGGAACGGTTGAAGAGGGGCGCCAGATGAATTATGTGCTGTTGTGTTTCGCCGCGCTGGTCGTTGCCGGGATTCGTTTCCGTCCCCGCCCGGCCGGCGGGGAGTACATTGATGCGGATTCCACAATGCCGGTGAAAGGGGCTTTCATCCTGCTGGTGTTCATGTCGCATTTTATCGCGTACATACCGCGGATTCCGGAATGCGACGGGCGCTATCTCGCGGTACGGGGTTTTCTCGGCCAGATGATCGTGGTTCCGTTTCTTTTCTATTCGGGATACGGAGTCTGCGAATCGATACGGCGGAAAGGAGAATCCTATCTGCGTTCTTTTCCGGTACGCAGGATATTGAAGGTGGCCGTCCAGTTCGCAATTGCGGTTTCCATCTACGTGTTGGCCGAGCCTTTGACCGGACTGACATTGCAGCCCGGCCAGATCATGCTGGCGTTTCTCGGATGGACAAGTGCCGGGAACAGCAACTGGTATGTCTTTTCGATTGTTCTGTTGTATGTGTTGACTTGGATATCGTTCATCTCGATCGATCGCAAGGACGATCCCAGATGTTTCGGTTCGCTGGCGATATTGAGCGGTCTCACATTGCTGTTGATAGACGTGTTATCCTATTGCAGGCCGGACTACGTGTACAACACCCTGTTCGCCTACGTTGCCGGCTGTTGGTTCTCCGTGTCGCGCCGGGAACTGCAGAAGTTTGTCTCGTCGCCGGTCGCCTATGCGCTGGCGCTGGCGGCAGGCGCGGTCGCGTTCTGCATGCTGAGGATGGAATGGCGGTCGACCGCCGTCTGCGAAACCGCGGCGGTGGTGTTCGCGTTGGTTCTGGCCGTGGCTTCGATGAGGATAAGGTTGAGCAGTCCGGTGCTTTCGTTTTGCGGGAGGCACCTTTTTGGAATATACGTGTTCCAACGCCTGCCAATGTGGGTTTTCAAGGGAACGGCGATCGCTTCCAACAGATATGTGTATTTTCTATCGTGTCTTGGCGCAACGATAGCGATCAGTGTTGTTTTCGACATGGCGTTTTCCCGGCTGTGGAAGATCGCGGCATCCCGGTTTCGGACGAGGAAGTCGCTCTCGGTAGGATCGGGCGACAACCGGGCTGTGGCCGAAGTTCCGGGGACGAAGATTGCGGAAAATGGGAAAAGGCCTTTGTACGTAAAGCCCGCCGGGCGCGAATGGAACGGTTGGAGCATCATGGACGACAGGAAGCTGACGGTGGATATGATATGTTCGCTTGGCGGCGACTACATTGCCGCAAGCCAGCAGAAACTCAGGGGGTTGCGTCCATATGCGTTGCCGTTCGACTGGTGTTTTGCGGACGGCGAGACGGCTGTGGTGAATCTCGCCCGCCAGTTGCGCTGCCGTTTCGCGGGGATGGCGCTCAAGGAGAACCTCAGGCCGATACAGGGGATAAAGAACGGATACAAGGATATCGCGACAGGCTATAATTTCATCCACCATTTCAAACGGGCGATCGAAGAGCAGGGGGAATATGAACGTTTTAGAGAGGTGTTCGACAGACGAGTTGAACGGCTTATGGAGGAAATTGCGCGTTCGGGCGAAATACTGTTTATATTGAGTCGCGTGTACAGGCTGCATACCGGGTGTTTGCGGGAATTCGGCAAGGTGTGCCATGAGTTGTGGCCCGAGAAACAATTCCATTTCATACTTGCGACATATAACTCTAACGAGTCCACGGTTCAGTACGATGGAGAGATGATGGTCGTGAGAATTGCTAGGGATCGCACGAATTATGACATGAAGGAAAAGGTCTTCGAGTGGTCTTTCCTTGACAATGTGAAGCTTCGTTGAGGATATCGATGCCACGTCTTTCGATCATCATCCCTGTTTACAATGCAGAAAGGCATCTGCGCGCATGTCTTGACTCGCTGCTGGCACAGTCGATCAAGGACATGGAAATCATCTGTGTCGACGACGGCTCGACAGATGAAAGCGGCGCGATCCTGGCCGAATATGCCGCGAAGGATGGGCGACTCAAGATCGCGACTCAGGAGAACCGCGGGCAGGGCGCGGCAAGGAATCGTGGACTGGAAATCGCACGCGGCGAATACATCTATTTCATGGACGCGGACGACGAGCTGGCTGCGCCCGATGCGCTTGCGGGGCTGTTTGCCGTTGCCGACGCCGACATTCTGGACGCGCTTTTCTTCGATGCGGAAACACGCGTGGACGAGGGGATTGTCGTGCCGCCGTCCATAGTCCGCGCAGAGGATTACATCCGCAGCCACGATTATTCGTCGGTCGGCACCGGGCGGGAGCTATTCGCGCGGTTTCTCGCTAACAAGGAGTATACCGTCAGCCCTTGTCTGGTTCTTTTTCGCCGCGCGTTTCTCGAAGAGAACGGAATCCGGTTCCCGGTCGAGCGCATATTCTACGAGGACAATATCTTCATGACGCGCGTGATGCTGGCGGCGAAGAGGGCTAGTCACCGTCCGTGGCGGCTTTATCTGCGGAAGGTTCATGCGAACAGCTCCGTGACCTCGGCACCTACGCTGCGTCATCTGCGCGGATATCTCGCCTGCTATCGAGATGTCTGTGCGCTGCTCGCGCGCGGAGGATGGGAGCGCAGAACGCGCGGCGTGCTGCGGGACCGCCAAGTCATCTACAAGCTGCATGTGCGTCGTATTGTAGACGCAAACCCGTCGCTCGTCGCTTCGGCGAAGGACGAAATGCCCATGGATGAATACGCGGCTCTATGCGAGGTTCTCGTCTACCCGCTGCATGAAAAAGCGATAAATGCATTCAGATGTCTTCGCGATCGGGGTGTCGCATATACGGTAAGACGCATATTCTGCGGGAGGCAGGCGACATGACGGCGTCCGTGATAATTCCCGCTTGGGGCGAGACGCCGTATCTTGATGAGACGAAGGATTGGTTGGCGGCGCAGACATTCCGCGACTTCGAGGTTGTCGTCGCCGCTCCGCCCAAAGACGAGCCGAACGCAGGCGCTGCGCGGAACGAGGGGCTGGCGCTGGCTCGGGGCGAATGGCTGTTTTTCGTGGATGCGGACGACCTGCCGGAAGCGGACTTTCTTGAGAAGGCTGTTGCGCTTGGAGAGAAGACGGGCGCCGACGTTGTGGCATTCCGTGCGGACGAAGTGGATGACCGCCTTGGCGTACGAACCCCAATGCCGTATCTGAAGCGCATGTCACCTTGGGCGGACGGAAGGGCTCATTCGCTGGACGAGCTGGGGGCGGCGCGTTTCACGACGCTTGGCCTTGCGCCGTGGAACAAGGCCGTTCGCCGTTCGATTGTTGAAGGGAATGGAATACGCTTTCAGTCGATTCCCCGTTCAAACGATGTGGCGTTTACGGTGGAAATGCTTGCACGAGCGCGAACCTTCGCAGCGATAGACAGTTCGTTGATTGGCTATCGCGTCAACAATGCCAAAAGCCTTCAGCATACGAATACCGAAACGCCAACTTGCTTCTACGAGGCGTTGCTTGAGGCCAAGCGCAGACTTGGAGGCGACTGCCAAGAGGCCATGCGAAACCTCGCGGAGGAGACGATCGCGTATCACCTTCATTCGGTCCGGACGGTTGAGGCGTATAGAATGCTCCATGACTTTCTTGCGCATCGCACGGAAGCTGATTTTGGAATCAGAGTCGCACAGTCGCCATTGAAAGGCCGCAACGCCTTCTGTTTCAAGATAGCCAGAGCCGCTGAAACGCTACGCGAGCGCGGCCTTGCGTTTTGCCTTTGGCGGCTTCTTGGGAAAATGGCAAGATTGCCGTAACGGATGGCGACGCATGAAGGTTTCCGTCATAATGCCTGCGTGGGGTTCGACGCCGCTTTTGGAGCGCGCGTGCGCGGCGGTTCGTGCGCAAACTTATTCGGACATAGAGCTTATCGTCGCCGCGCCGCCTGCCGATGCGCCGCAGACGGCCAATGCTGCGCGGTTTACCGGTCTCGCGAGTGCGACCGGGGAGTGGATCTCATTCTGCGACGCGGACGATTGGATGGAACCGGGCGCGATCGAGGAGATGGCGGCGGCGGCGGAACGCGAAGCGGCCGACTGCGTCTGCTGCGGCATGTACCGCGACGGCGTGGACGGCAAGTCTGTCTTTCGTCCGTTCGACCGCGAGGGCCCGAGCGACACATATAATGCACTGGTGAATAAAATTTTCAAGCGGGAACTGCTGGAAGACTTGATTGTCGATGCATCCGTAACATTGGGCGAGGATTTGATGGTGACGGCGCAGGCCATGCGCAAGGCGAAGAAGATCGCCGTCCTGGACAGGGCGTTTTACCACTACTGCGAGAACCATGGCTCGGTGACGCACGTTCAGGACGGACGCAAGCGCGTGGAGAGTCTTGCGCAGGTTGGAGAGATTCTGCGAGAGGCAATGCCGGAGGCGGAATACGCCGATTTTCATGACCGCGTGACGCGCGATGCGCTGTTGCTGTGGATAAGGTACAGATTGTTTGACAGGGCTCTTTGGCGCATGTTGCGCGCAAGGATGAAGGGCGGCCTGCTGGCGGACTCCCGCCACGGCATCCTCAAGAAAGGAGCGTTGGCCTGTGCGGCGTGCCTATTTGATTGACCGGGATTCCGTCGGCGGGGGGATGGAGTATATCCGCCGCCAGATGGCGGCGCATCCAGACGACGAATGCCGCGTGTTCTTTTCAGATCGCGGCGAATGCACGGCAGACAAGATGGACGAATGGGGTGCGGATATGATCCATGTCAACCACCTCAAGGCACTTTGCCAGTTGTTCCGAAATCCGTTCAGGCGGCCGAAAGGCAAGGTGGTATTTACCGTTCATGGCATCCATCTGCGCAAATACGATTTTCTGCCGAAGACGCCAGCCAATCGGGTCAAGCGCACTTTGCGTCGGCGGCTGGAGCGTTGTCTATACCGCAAGTGCGACCGGCTCATTGCGCTTACTCCGGCGGATGCGGCGGAGATCAAGCGGCTTTACGGTGCTGAATTGCAGGTGGATGTAGAGCCTAATACGGTGGACATGACGGAACTTGCGCGGCGCGATAGGAATGTCGCACCCTACAGTCCAGACCAGTTTGCGTTCGTCTGTATTGCACGGTTTGACTTTCAAAAAGGGCAGGATATCCTCATCGAGGCCATAGCGCAGGTTCAGGCGGAATTGCGCCGCGCCGGACGCAAGACGCTATTGGTGGGCGGCGGCAGCACGCTTGCGGACATGAAGCGTCTGGTTGCGGACAAGGGCATTGCCGACCTTGTTGAATTCGCCGGCGAGATTCCGGATGCCGGAGTTTACATGACCTGCGGAAAAAGTCTTGTCGCGCCCAGCCGCTGGGAAGGCATGCCTTATTTGCTGTTGGAGGCGGTCGCACGCGGCCGTAGCGTCATTGCCTCCGATTGCCCAGGCAACCGTGACGTGCTTGCGGGTTATGCGGCCGCGGCGCTTTTCAGAACCGGCGATCCAGTGGACCTCGCAAACCTGCTGAAGGACGCAGCGAAATGAAAACGGCATTGTTGCATTATTGGCTGACAAATGTACGCGGCGGCGAGAAGGTGCTTGCGGCTCTGGCCGGAATGTTTCCCGAGGCCGATCTCTTCACTCATGCGTATATTCCCAAAAACATGGAAGGCATATTCGCAGGCCGGAAGGTTACGGAGAGTTTTATCGCACGGTTGCCGTTTGGACGCAAACATCCTCAGGTTTATCTGCCGCTGCTCCCTGCCGCTTCGCGCAGTTTCAAACTTGATGGATACGACCTCATCATATCAAGCGAGTCGGGTCCGATCAAAGGAATCCGCAAGCCGCCATCTGCCAGACATCTTTGCTATTGCCATACCCCGATGCGCTATATCTGGGATATGCATGACGAATACTACCGTTCGGCGGGCGTCGGCGGCAAAATCGCGATGTCGCTCTTTACCGGATTCATGCGCAAGGAAGATCTCAAAAGCGCGGAGGCGGTCGACAAATTCGTCGCGAATTCCGCGTTTGTGGCCGAACGCATAAGGCGCATATATGGCCGGGAATCGACGGTTGTGCATCCTCCGGTGGAGATTGACTATTTCGAGCAGGCGAATCCCGAGTTGCACGGTACACCGTTCAAGGCTAAAGACTATTTTGTCTATGCCGGGGAATTGCGCGACTACAAGCGTCCCGATCTCGCGGTTCGGGCGGCTCTTGCCATGAACCGCAATCTCGTGGTTGTGGGCAATGGCAAACTGCGCGAAGTGCTGGAAACGGAATGCGGCGGCAAAAAGAATGTCGTGTTCATGGGGCGGGTGTCGGACGATGGACTGCGAAATGTCCTTGCGGGTGCGAAAGCCTTGCTCTTTCCGGGCGTGGAGGATTTTGGCATTGTTCCGGTCGAGGCGCAGGCAGCCGGAACTCCAGTGATTGCGTTTGGGAAAGGCGGTGCGCTCGAGACGGTGAAGGGCGGCGAAACTGGAATCTTTTTCGACGAGCAGACTGCGGAATCGCTTTGCAACGCAATCGAGTCGTTCGAGTCGCGCGGCTGGGATGTTGAAACCTGCCGCGCCAACGCCAGCCGCTTTTCGCCGTCGGCATTTCGCTTGGGGATGTCCGGCGTACTTTCACGCTTATCCTAGTTTTCCCGTGAGATCGCTTTTTGTGTGTGAATGTTATCAAATTTATGCGATGTCCAGCTCTTTAGACTTCGTAGTCCAGCTCTTTATACTTCGCAGTCCGGCTCTCTGGACTGCGAAGTAGAGCCGATTAGACTACGAAGTCGAGCATCCTCGACTTCGTAGTGGAGATTGCCGGACTACGAAGTCCAGCCTCCTATACTACTGCGAGGACGGTGCTGTAGCGGTAGCAGCAGGAATCGCCCGGCAGGTCGCTGCCGAGTATGCACTTGCCGCGTGCGTCCTCTGCCTACTTGCTTTTTCCACCGATTTTTGATATAATTCTGGAAAAAGACATGAGAACGCCGTCACGGTGTTCGAGGAGTGATTGCATATGAACAAATATATGGATTCGTTCATGAAGGCCTTTCCATACGAGGGTCTTACATACGATGATGTGACGCTGGTGACTCAGTATGCGGATTTCCTGCCCGACGAAGCAAGTTTGGAGACGAAGCTCACTTCGCGCACCAAGATGAAAATTCCCTTCATGTCGGCGGCGATGGATACGGTGACGGAAGCGCCGATGGCGATTGCAATGGCGCTCGCCGGCGGCATCGGGTGCATCCACAAGAACCTCGAAGAGGGCGATCAGGCGCGTGAAGTCGCAAAGGTGAAGAACTACCTCAACGGTCTTATCGAAACGCCGATCTGCTTCCACGCGAACGACGACATCAGCTTCCTCCGCAGCGAGAAAAAGCGCATGGGGCTGAAGTTCAACGGCTTCCCGGTTCTGGACGACCAGGACCGGCTAGTCGGCATGATTACCGGGTCGGACATGCGCTTTGCGCCGATGAACGCGATGAAGCTTTCCGACGTGATGCAGAAGACGATGGTGACCGGCAAGCCCGGCACGAGTCTCAAGAAAGCGTATGACATCATGCGCGAGAACAAGATCGGCAAGCTGCCTTTGGTGAACAAGGATGGCAAGGTAGTGGGGCTTTATTCGTTCACGGATGTTTCGCGCATCATCGAGAATCCGAACAGCGCGTACAATTGCGACGACAAATTCCGGCTGCGCGTTGCGGCGTCGGTCAGCGGCGGCAGGGGCGATTTGTCGCGCATGGAGGCGCTTGCGGCGGCGGGTGTGGACGTGGTGGTGGTGGATTCCGCGCACGGCCACTCCAAGGGCATCATGGAGATGACGAAGTATATCGTCAAGAATTTCCCGAAGGTGGATGTCATCGCCGGCAACATCGCCACGGGAGAGGCGGCGGTGGCGCTCGCGAAGTGCGGTGCGCATGCGGTCAAGGTGGGGATCGGTCCGGGCTCGATCTGCACGACGCGCGTGGTGTGCGGCGTGGGGATTCCGCAGCTCACGGCGGTCTACAATGCGGCGAAGGCGCTTCGCGGCACGGAGGTCGCGGTCATCGCCGACGGCGGCATCAAGCTTTCCGGCGATGTCCCGAAGGCGCTCGCGGCTGGCGCGGATTCGGTGATGCTCGGGAGCGTCCTCGCGGGCACCGAGGAAAGCCCGGGCGAGAAGATCTATTCCAACGGGCGCAAGTATGTCGTCTACCGCGGCATGGGATCGATGGCGGCATTGAAGAACGGCAAGGGCTCTCGCGCCAGATACTTCCAGGACAACGAGGCGGAGGACGATCTCGTGCCGCAGGGCATCGAGGGCATGGTGCCGTATTCGGGCCATGTGCGGTCGATCATGGTGCAGTTCTGCGGCGGGCTGAAGGCGAGCCTGGGATATTGCGGCGCACGCTCGATCGAGGAACTAAAGGAGACGGGCAAGTTCTATCGCGTCACGACGGCAGGCCTCAAGGAGGCTCGCCCCCACGACATCACCATCACCAAGGAAGCACCCAACTATAGAACGTGAGCAAGGAGGGCTAAGGGCTGAAGGACTATGTTCGCTTTCTGGATCAGGCCAAAGGCTCTGCCAACGAACTTGAGACGCAACTTTTGATAATTGAGCGATTGGGTTACGAGGTAAAAGTTGAAGAAGAGATGAAGTTGGTTAACGAGATCCGGCGCATGTTGGGCACGATGGTATTGAGGATGAGGAATCATGGATAAAAAAGAGCCAACCACCCCTCAGCCCTCAGCCCTCAGCGCTCAGCGCTCGGCGCTCAGCGCTTTTCTGCGCGAATGGCTGGATACGCTGGTTGTCGCTATCAGCGTGGCGATGGCGTTCAGGGCCTATTTCTTCCAGCCGTTCAATATTCCAACGGGATCGATGCAGCCGACGCTGTGGGGGAATCACAGCATCGCCGGCGGCGAAGCGGGAGCATGGGACAAGTTTCCGCTGTCGGTTCTCAAGTGGGCGTGGAGCGGAGAAGAGTTCAAAGACGTCCGTGCGCCGGTTTCGGGGACGGTGAGGGCGGTGCCGCGCAACGACGGCAATGCGGATATCTACGTGGGGACGAGCCGCGAGCGATTTGTGCTGCCGACTGACGCCGCGCAGTCGGTCGTTGGGCGGTTTGTGCAGAAGGGCGAGAGTGTCTGGAAGGGGACGGTCGTCAAGGGCGATTTCATTTTCGTCAACCGGTGGTGGTGGAATTTCTTCAGTCCGCAAGACGGCGATGTGATGATATTCTCGACGACCGGCATAAAGATGCTGCCGCAGGGGACGCACTATATCAAGCGGATGAAGGCGACGCCCGGCGAAACCTATGTGCTGGAGCATCCGGTCGCCGGGCGGCCGGAGGCGGTGAAGACGGGCGAAGACGAATATTTCGCTTGCGGCGACAATTTCAACAACAGTTTCGATTCAAGGTATTGGGGCGTAGTGCCGGGCGAAAACCTGCGCGGCGTCGGTAGTGTGGTATTTTGGCCATTCAGCGGATGGAGGAAAATAAGATGAGCGATGAACAGTTGATTCCTACTCCAAGTCTCTTCGGCGAGACCGAAAACTTCCTGCTCGAGCGCGAACTCGGCCAGGGCGGCATGGGCGGCGTCTATCTGGGACGCGACAAGATGCTCGACCGCCCTGTGGCGGTGAAGGTGATGCTGCCAGAATACGGCAAGGATCCGGAGTTCGTCGACAAGTTCAAGCGCGAGGCGCAGGCGGTCGCCAAACTGCTGCACCCGAATATTGCGCAGGTCTATTCCTACGGCATCTGCAAGGAAATGCCGTATATCGCCATGGAGCTGGTGACCGGCACGAGCCTCGACAAGATGATCGAGCACAACAAGGGGACTACGGAAGTCCAGCGGGTCATAAAGATCATCCAGCAGATTGCGCAGGCTTTGCAGTGCGCGTCCGACATGGGCATCATCCACGGCGACGTGAAGCCGGAGAATATCCTTCTCGATGCGAACGGCAATGCCAAACTGGTGGACTTTGGCCTTGCGGCGATGCAGAAGGATACGAACGAAATCTGGGGAACGCCGTTCTACATCAGTCCCGAGAAGGTGAAGAAGGAGCCGGTCGATTTCCGTGCGGACATGTACAGCCTTGGCGGCACGTTGTATCATGCGCTCACGGGAGTGCCGCCGTTCGACGGCGATGACGCGATTGCGGTGGTGAAGGCGCGGTTTGCCGGTGCGCCCAAGAAGCCCAGCGACGTGCGCCCGGGGCTCACGCCGGCGGTGGACGAGCTGGTGATGACGATGCTCGCGCTCAACAAGGAGGACCGCTATCCCAGCTTCGAGGCGCTGATCGAGCAAATCAAGGAGGTTTTGAAGTCGGGACTCGGCAATACCCAGAAGAATCCGACGGTGAAGCTCGATTCGAGCGGCCAGGCGGTCACGGCGGCAAAAACGACGGCCGCGCCCAAGGTGCTCAAGGCGGGCGGCAGAAAGATGATCAGGCCGCTAAGGAAGAAACCAGGTCTGGCGACTCGCGGTCCTGGCCAGCCGACGGACGGCGCACCGCCTGCGGAGGAGGGGTCGGAAAGCTCGCCGGGCGTTCAGGAGGCGGCAGGGAACAATGGCGAAGACGATGAGGAAGAGGGCGGCAGCCCGATCGGCAAGATTTTGATGTTCGTGGGAATCGGTGTGCTTGCAATCGCGGGTATCATCGGATTTCTCGTGTGGTATCAGGCGCACGACAAGGCGGTGCGCGAGGCGGAGGTCCAGGCGCAGATCGACAAGAACATCAAGGCGGCGCGCGTGGCGATCGCGGAGACGCGTTCGACGGCGGCGAAATTCGCCGACGACTTTGACGAATTCTCGCAAAAGGCGATGACGGAAGTCACGAAGACGACGGATGAACTCAAGAAGATCATGCCGGACTTTGCGGCGATGATGCAGTTCGAGCCGACGCAGGAACTTCTGGACGCGCAGGCGGAGGCGAAACGGGCGCTTGAAGCGCCGGCGACACCGGAGGCTGCACCGGAAGCACCGGCGCCTGCGGCGGAAACCGCAGCTCCGGCGGCGGCACCTGCGGCAGAGACGGCCGCGCCCGCCGCGCCTGCAGCTGCACCTGCGGCAGCAGAGGCTGCCGCGCAGCCGTCCGAGGCTTCAGCCCCGGCGCCCGAGGCGCAGGAAATCCCCCCGGTGATCAACGATTTGCGCGATCTTTGGGAGCGCGCATGCTCGTGCCAGGCGTCGGCAGTGCGCATCCGCGCCGGCGTGACGCGCGTCCTCAGGCTTTGCGACGAGGCCGAGACGATCAGCGGCAACAATCGCGAGACGATGAAGAAGCTCTCCGACCTCTCCCGCGAAGCGGTGGAGAATTTCGAATTGCTCAGAGGCTCCAAGGATGTGGATAATGTGAAGAAGGGAATCGGCTACATCAAGTCCAAGGGCGAGAAGACGGTGAACCAGACCGTCAACCGCTTGAGAGTGGAGAAGCTCGAAGCCGATCGCAAGGCCAAGAAAGAGGCCGAACAGGCCGAGCGCGAGGCTCGCGCGAAGGCGGCGGCGGACGCAAAGGCGGCGAAAGTCGCCGAGGAGCAGCAGGCGGCAAAGGACAAGTTTGACGCGCTCGTCTCGCAAGGCGTGTTCATACAGCTCGACTGGGAAAGCGCAGAGCGTCAGATCAAGCAGGTGCAGTCCGGATTCGAGACCGCCGAGGGCGAGTTTGCGGCCAAGGACGAACTGCGCAAGGTCGCGGCGATGAAGAGCGTGAACGAAATCTTCGCCAAGAACCTCAAGGGCTACACCTTCAAGAAGTCCAAGCTCAAGGGCAGGGTGGTGAAGAACGCCACGAAGGACGAGATCGTCTTTGGCGACAACAAGACGCCGACTAAGATCACCTGGCGCAAGTTCTACAAGGAATATCACGGCAATCTCAACGAACTCATAATCGAGTTTGTGGAGAAGGGGCGCGAAAACTGCCGTCCGAAACTGTCCAAGCTGCAGTGGGCGGATGCGATGTGCGGCGCGGCCTTGACGATGCGCATCATCTGCTCGGACGATGCGGCGGCGGCAAGCCGCGGCGACCAGATCGCCCAAAAGGCGGTTCAGGAATTCCCCGACTACGAAAAGACCGCCAAGACCATGTTCCCGGATATCGAGTTCAAACCTGCGGACGAATAATGAAAAGGCGCAAATGACCGACTATCTGATAAAGATACTGAACGCCACTGTATATGATGTGGCGATAAAGACGCCGCTCGACGAGATGCCTGCGCTGTCGAAGAAGTTCGGCTGCCGGTTTCTGCTCAAGCGCGAAGACCTGCAAAGCGTCCACTCCTACAAAATCCGCGGGGCGTACAACAAGATGAGCCAGCTGCCGGCGGCGGCGCTCAAGAAGGGCGTGCTTGCGGCGTCTGCGGGCAATCACGCGCAAGGCGTGGCGCTCTCGGCCAAGAAGCTTGGGGTCAAGGCGACGATCGTGATGCCGGTGACGACGCCGGAAATCAAGATCAACGCCGTGAAGGCGCTTGGCGCGAATATTGTCTTGCATGGAGACGGCTATTCCGATTGCGCGGAGGAAGCCGCGCGGCTCGTGAAAGAAACTGGCGTCACCTTCATTCCGCCTTACGACGATCCCGATGTGATCGCCGGACAGGGCACCGTCGGCAAGGAGATTCTCGAGCAGGCCGGGCGGAGGCTGGATGCGGTGTATGTGCCGATCGGCGGCGGCGGACTTGCTTCCGGCGTCGCGGAATATGTCAAGGCGGTCCGCCCGGAGGTCAAGGTCATCGGCGTGGAGCCTGAAGACAGCGATTGCATGGAGCGTTCGATTGCGGCCGGCAAGCGCGTGACGCTCGATAATCCCGGGCTTTTCGCAGATGGCGTGTGCGTCAAGAAGCCCGGCGAGGAGACTTTCAGGATCTGCCGCGAGAAGCTTGACGCCATCGTCAAGGTGTCGACGGCGGAAATGTGCGCGGCCATCAAGGACATATTCGAGGCGACAAGGGCGATTTGCGAGCCTGCCGGTGCGCTTGCCTTGGCGGCGGCGAAGAAGAACGCCAGGAAGGGCGAGACCTGCGCGTGCATCGTCTCCGGCGCGAACATGAACTTCGACCGCATCCGGTTCGTTTCGGAGGAGACGGAAATCGGCGAGAAGCGCGAGGCGATTTTCGAGGTGCGCATCCCCGAGGAGCGCGGTGCGTTCAAGAAGTTCGTCGCGAAACTCGGCAAGCGGTCGGTCACGGAATTCAACTACCGCATGTCTGCCGCAGACCACGCGCATATTTTCGTGGGGATCGCGGTGAAAGACGTCAAGGAGACGGCGACGCTCAAGGCGATGTTCGAGAAGTGCGGCTTCCCGACCCACGATCTCTCGGACGACTCGATCGCTAAAGACCACATCCGCCACATGGTGGGCGGACATGCGCGCAATGCGGTCGATGAAGTCGTCTATTCGTTTGAATTTCCTGAGCGCCCCGGAGCGCTCATGGAGTTCTTGAACGCCATCTCGGCCAGATGGAACATTTCGCTCTTCCACTACCGCAACCATGGCGCCGACCACGGCAAAGTGCTGGTGGGCTTCCAGGTTCCGGAGAACGAGCGCAAGGATTTTGCGACTGTCCTGAAGGCGATCGGCTACAAGCATGCGGATGTTTCGGGCAATGCCGCATACAGGTATTTCCTAGGCAGCTGAAAAGCACAACAGAAAGAATCGGAAAATGAAAAAGATTTGTGGCACGATAACGGCGATGGTCACGCCATTCGACAAATCCGGCGCGGTGGACTACGGCAGGCTTCAGATGATCGTGGACGAGCAGACCGCCGCAGGGATCGAGGGAATTTGCGCGGTCGGGACGACGGGAGAGTCGCCAACCTTGAGCCATGAAGAGCACCACAAGGTAATCGAGAAGACGATTGAATTCGCGGCGGGCAAATGTCTTATCGTGGCTGGCACGGGCGCGAACTCCACGAGCGAGGCCGTGTCGCTCACCAAGGCGGCGATTGCGATGGGCGGGGCGGATGCGTCGCTGCAGGTGACGCCATACTACAACAAACCGAACGCCGAGGGTTTGTACCGCCATTTCATGACGGTTGCGGATCTTGGGCTTCCGGTGATTCTCTACAACGTGCCGGGTCGTTCCGGCAAGGAGATTCCGCTCGATGTCGTCGCGCGGCTTGCCAAGCATCCCAACATCGTCGCCATCAAGGAGGCGGCGGGCAGCGTCGAGAGAGTGAGCGCGATCAAGAACCTTTGCCCTGATTTCATCGTCCTTTCCGGCGACGACTCGCTTGCGGTGCCGATGATGTCGGTCGGGGCGGCAGGCGTGATTTCTGTCGCCTCGAATGTAATCCCGAAGGAGATGGGCGATATGGTTCGTGCGGCGCTCGCGGGGGATTTTGCCGCCGCCGGGAAGGCGCATGCGAAGTATTATCCGTTTTTCCACAATCTCTTCATCGATACCAATCCGGTCATGGTCAAGGCGGCGATGGCGCTCATGGGCAAAATCGAGCCCGTGTTAAGGCTGCCGCTCGCCGAAACGACCGCCGCCAACCGCGAGAAGATGCGCGAAACGCTCGCCGCGCTGGGGCTCGTCGCTCGCATGCCGGGAGTCTGACACTATGGCGCTTTTCATCCCTAAAGACCGCAAATCGCTCTTCCGCCAGTTTCTGACGGGCATGTACGACGCTGTCGTCATCACCGACCCTAACGGGCATATCCTTGAAATCAATCCTCGCGCGGAAGAGTATTTCGGATTTGTAATCGACGAGGTGATCGACAAACCGATCGGGCTCTTGATCCCCGGCCTCAGCCCAGAACTCGTGCAGCGCATCCGCCGCGGACTCGCCGAGCAGCGCCATATTGTGATCGACGCCAATTGCCAGGCGAAGCTGGGCAATCGCTTCCAGAGCGAGGTGACGATTTCCGACATCGACCTCATGGATCCGGACGACCTCGTGTTCACGATACGCAATGTGGAGCGCCGCCGCCAGGTAAACGACATGCTCCGCGCCAAGGAATCGGCATTCTCGATTTGTCCGATTGCGCTTTTCGCTTGCGATCTGGAAGGCAAGATCACCGAGTGCAACACGGCTTTTCTCGAGATGATGGACATTCATTCCGAGGAAGAGGCGCGGAAGCATAACATATCGGAATACATGAACGACGATCCTTTGCCTGAAAAATTCGCCAAGGCTCGCGAGGGTGAGCGCTCGGTTACCGGTATCGTGGCGGAAAACGAGGACGGCGGCACGACCGAGATCGAGGTCATACTCGCTCCGAATCGCCAAGGCCGCAAGATTAAAGGCGTAGTCGGCTCCGTGCAGAAGATCAAATGAGAAATTCCGGCGGCAGAGCGGCACCGCGCCACACGGCGGGAATCGACAAGTTGACGGTCGGCAAGACCGACGGCAAGACGCTTCAGGATTTTCTCGCCGCCAAGTTCTGGCTGACGCGCCGCAGCGCGAAAGCGGTGATCGACGGGCGCAGCGTCTGGGTTAACCGCAAGTGCGTGTGGATTGCGCACTACGCGCTCAAGACTGGCGACGAAGTGGAAGTGCCCGGTGCCATAATCCAAGCGGCGAAAAGGCAGTCAAAGAAGATGGAGGTGCCAAGTCCGCAGGCTCAAGCGCGTCATATCCGCGTAATTTGGCAGGACGAGGCCTATCTGGTTTGCGACAAGCCATCCGGGGTCGTATCGTGCGACGACCCGAAGTCGGTCGAATCCATCCTGCGCATCCAGGAAAACATTCCTACGCTTGAAGCCGTGCACAGGCTGGACCGTGATACGACCGGGTGTCTCATGTTCGCGAAGAACCACGCGGCGCTCGTGGCGGCGATCGAGGTGTTCAAGACCCGCAAGGTCTTCAAGATCTATCATGCGATTTCCGCAGGGGCGTTCAAGTTCAAACATCTCAAGATCGACGCGCCGCTTGACGGCGGCGAAGCGGTAAGCCAAGTCTACTCGGAAAGCGTCTCGCCCGATGCGAGCTTCCTTCGCGTGAAAATCGATACCGGGCGCACGAATCAGATCAGGCGCCACCTCGCCGGAATCAGGTTGCCGATTATCGGCGACCGCGTATTCGGGCTCAAATCCGCGCGTGATCCCCGCATGATGCAGGTTCGACGCCAAATGCTCCATGCCTCGACGCTGGAGCTGCCCAATCCTTTGAAACCGAAAGAAAAAATCAAGACACATTCGCCGCTGCCGGCGGATTTCAGGGCAACATTGAAGTTGTTCGGAATGGGGAAGAAATGAGCGACTGCATTTTCTGCAAGATTGTCGAAGGGACTATTCCGTCCTTCAAGGTCTACGAGGACGACAAGGTGCTTGCGTATCTTGACATAAATCCGTTTTCGCCGGGACATACGCTCGTAATCCCCAAGGTGCACGCCGCGAATCTGCTGGAGTGTGGCGACGAGGGGCTTGGCACGCTAATTGCCGCCGTGCGCAAGGTCGCCGCCCATCTCAAGACCGCGCTTCCGTGCGACGGCTTCAACATTCTGCAGAACAACGGCGAGGCTGCGGGCCAGACCGTGCGCCACATCCATTTCCATATCATTCCGCGGTACGAAGGCGGCGGATGCGAGTTCGCTCCCCATCAAGGCGATATGGCCGAACTCGCCGCGCTGGCCGAGCGTGTGCGCATGGCGTGAGCCCGGCTGAATTTATCGACAATCCCGCGTGGTTCGAGTTTCTCCCGGATCTCGACGACTCTCCGCGGCGGCGCACTCTCCCCGCGCATGAAGACTGCGATGCGCTCAACCCCGAAGTGGTCGCCAGCCACCTGATGAAGGGCGGCACTTTAGGTCGCATGGAAGGCTACGAGGAGCGGCCGGGACAGATTTCCATGACCATGGCGATTGCGAACGCCTTCAACCGGCGCGAGCATTTGATGGTCGAGGCCGGCACGGGAGTAGGCAAGTCCTTGGCCTACCTCATTCCGGCGATGGCATGGGCGTCTGTAAACGACACGCCGGTTGTCATCTCCACGGCGACGCGAAATCTGCAAAGCCAGCTGATGGGCTCGGATATCCCCAAGGCGCTTGAGACGGTCGCCCGCAAGGATTTCAAATACGCGCTCTTGAAAGGTCGCTCCAACTACGCCTGCATAAGGGCGATATCCGAGTTTTTCGCCGCCGGATTCTGGACGATGAGCGAAGAAGAGCAGGCCGAGATGCCGCGATTTATCGAATGGCTGACTTCCACCAAGGACGGCGATCTGGATTCTTACGACGGGCTTCCGAGAGCGCGTCTCAATTGTCCAGGCGAAGAGTGCACCGGGCGCAAGTGCCCGTATTATCGCAAGTGCTTCGTTTTTCGTGCGCGGCAGAGTGCCGCAGACGCGCATCTTGTCGTCGCCAACCATGCGTTGATCCTTTCCGAGGCCTGTAGCGCAGGCGGCGGAATATTGCCGCCGTTCGGCCGGCTGGTGATCGACGAGGCGCACAATCTAGAGCAAATCGCGACCGACGCCTTCAGCCGGGAGTTTTCGGTCGCGGAGCTTGCGCGGATTTTTTCGCGGCTCATCCGTCAGGGACGCGGACGCAATTCGCGGCCGGGCGGCATCCTCGCGGCGATCGACCGTCAGGTTCAGAGGGGCGTTTTCTCCAAAGACGGCGCGGCGGCGGGCATTATGGCCGCGCAAAAAAAGATCGCATCGGCCACGACGAGGGCGCTTGCCGCCGCTGGAGAACTTGAATCCGCAACCCGCGCCTTGTTCGCGCCAACTGGCGGCGAAACGGTCCGATACCGCACGGTCGATGGCGAGCGAGAGTTTTCGGTGCGCGGACTTTTCAAGCAATACGAGAGTGCGCAGTGGAACGAAGATTCCGTGCGGCTTGTCCAGGCACGGCTAGAGCATGAACTTGCTACGCTAAAACTGCAGCTTTCGGAATTGCGCGAGCTTGTCGGCGATGAAAGCGACTTTGCCTTGCAGCTTTTGGGAATAGGCGAGAGCCTTGTGGAATTCGCCAACGACACCAATTTCGTCTTGAATGCCAATGACGAGGGCTATGCGTTTTGGGCGGAAAAGTTTGTTGCGCCCGGAGGCAAATCGCCGCGTCCGGCAGTGCGGCTCGTCGGGGCGCCGCTGAGCGTAGCCGATCAACTCGATAAACTTGTCTACGAGCCCAAGGATTCCGTGATCATGTCGTCGGCTACGCTCCGGGCGGGGAATGATTTTTCCTATGCCATCAAGCGTCTCGGATGCCGTTCGCGGTTCTCCGCAGTGACCGCCGCGAGTCCATTCGACTACTTCCGGCAATGCGAAACGCTTGCATGCGATTTCCTGCCCGACCCTTCTTTGCATCCCGATGGCTATTGCAAAGCGCTGGCCGAGCTTTTGCCGCGCCTTGCCGATGCGACGTCAGGGCGGATGCTCGTGCTTTTCACAAGCTACGAGATGATGGGAGCCGTCGCCGCCGCCGTCGAGCCGGAATTCGCCGCCGTCGGGATTGAGCTTGCCGTCCAAGGCGGCGGCAGAAGCCGTGATGCAATGGCCGCGCTCCTGCGCAATGCGACGCGTCCGACCGTCCTCTTTGGCGCCCAGAGCTTCTGGGAGGGCGTTGATATTCCCGGCGACGCGCTGTCGTGTGTCGTTATCGCTCGATTGCCGTTCGCGCAAGTAGGCGAGCCGATTGTAGAGGCCAGGAGCGAGCATGTCGCACGGCTCGGCGGCAATCCGTTCCGCGATTACGCGCTCCCAGAGGCGGTGATCAAATTCCGTCAGGGCTTCGGCCGTCTTGTGCGCACGAAGAAAGACCGCGGCATCGTCGTGGTGACCGATCCGCGGCTCGCCGCCAAGTCATACGGCGCCAAGTTCAAACAGTCCATCCCTTCTACCGTACATATAATAGCCGACGCTCCCTCGTTGATCGCGAGAGTCGGGAATTCGGACATATTTGCGTAAGCAAGCCAAGAGGAGACAGGAAATGACCAGCGCAATAATTCTCACCGATGGCAAAGCCGGACATGAAAACCAGTCCAAGGCGCTTGCCAGAGCACTCGGTTTCGCCGACGCCCCGATCGTCAAAGTTGCATTCCGCAGCCGGTTCTGCAAGACGCTCAGTTATATTCTAGACCATCTCCGGATAAGGACGCTTGCGCTTCTCGATGCGCAATTGCCGCCGCTCAAGCCGGGAACGATTGTAATCGGCACGGGGTCTGGCACGTTCTACGCCGCCAAGGCGGTCGCTTGCCGCTGTCTTGGCCGGGCTGCCGTAGTCCTTTATCCTCGCGGCTACCACATACCGTCTTTCGACGCCATTCTCGCGCCGGAATTCGACAATCCAATTCCGGCGCATAATGTCGTGCGCATACCCGCCAATCTTGTCGCCGCCGACGAATCGTTCTACGATGAAGGCGTGGAGAAGTTCCGCGCACACGCAGGCGGCATTCCTGAAGGCGTCAAGGTCGGGGTTATTATCGGAGGGCCGAACAAATGTTCGACCATGACGCGCGGATGGGCGCATCAGATGCTTACCCGCCTTTTTTCCGCCCATAAAGGCGCGAAGTTTTTTGTCACCACCTCTCGGCGCACCCCTGAAGATGTGGAAGAAGTCGTCGATTCCTTTCCTTGGGACTATAAACTTATCTACTCTCGCGACCATTTCAATCCCATTCCCGCGTTCGTCAAGCTCTGCGATTTCCTTTATGTCTCGGCGGAATCCACCGGTATGATTTCCGAGGCCTGCACATGCGGCGGCGCAGAAGTGCGGGTAATGGACAATCTCAATCCCGGTCCTCACAAGTTTCGCCGATTCGTTGAAAATCTTGCCAAGGGCGGATATGTTGGCGGCAGGCGAAAGATCGATCTCGCGCCGCAATTTGCCGCCGTGCGAAAGCTTCTCGCGCTGTGAGGTTTCTGCGCTCGATTCTGCTTTTCGTTCCGCTTGCGCTGTTGGCGGGGGCGGCATTCTGGCTCTATCTTAATGTAGAGAGCCGCATCAATCGCTGGGCGCACAACCGGTATGTCGAATCCTGCAGAAATCAAGCCGCTGAGCTCGTCCGCGATCCGGAGCTGGGCGAGACGGCCCGCCGTATGAAGGGGCTGAGATCGCTCGGACGCATTGACGACATCAAATTTGGCTGTAATATTATAGGTGACGAGCGCATGGTCTGGATTGAATTCAGGCCCGGCTACATCCGTTTCGCGCCGACCGAAACCGAGGTCGTCGATGTTGGCGACTGGATGCTTGTTGCGGGGATTGTGCTCATTTTGCTGCTCGCCGCCGCGACCTTCCTGGGTATCCGTTCTTTTAACCGCGATATCCGGGCGCGCGACGAATTTCTGTCGGCATCGGCGCACGACTTGCTTACGCCGCTGGTGGCGCTGAGGTTCGGCTACGACCGTCAGCTCGTCGAGCGCCTCGTCTGCCAAGTGCGCAATATTTCCGACTTCGTCCGCTCTGGCGGCAGGCCGCGTCGTCCGCATCTCTCCGTCTTTCCGCTCAAAAAGGCGCTCGACAACGCCTATGCGCTGTTCGCTGGCGCTTTTGCCGACGCGGAGTCCGGCCCGGTCGCGATCGAATGCGAAGAAGAGTTGACGGTGAAAGCCGATGAAGAACTGGTCTTCAGGATTGTTTTCAATCTTCTTGACAATGCCTTAAAGTATGCAGCCCATCTTGGACCGGTCGAGATGGTCGCGAGCAAAGGCGGTAAATATGTGAATATCGAGATTCGCGATCATGGCAAGGGGCTTGATGCTTGGCAACGGTGGCGATGCTTTGGACGCTACTACCGGGCAGTCTCGTCGCTTTCTTCGGGAAAGGGCGGATTTGGCATCGGACTTGCCAACGCCCGCCAATTCGCGAAAGCCATGCGCGGATCGCTTACAGTCCGTCCCAATGTCCCTAGCGGGTGCATCTTTACGCTAAGCCTCCCGGTTTAACAAAGCGCGGACGGCATTCCATACTGGTTGCCGTGCAAATTTGCGACGATGTGGCACAAAGTGGCACAATTGTGTCTTGGTATAATAGGTGCGCAAAGAGGGTGAACGAACAGAACGGAGGACTAGAACTATGAATATGCAATATGAACCACCAGAAGACAACGAAAAGTGCCTTGAGAAATACGGCACCGATCTTACCGCGCTTGCGCGGGGCGGCAAGCTTGATCCCGTAATCGGACGCGATACGGAGATTCGCGATGTAATCCGCATTTTGTCGCGCAAGACGAAGAACAATCCGGTTTTGATCGGCGAGCCCGGCGTGGGCAAGACTGCCATCGTCGAAGGCTTGGCGCAGCGGATTGTGCGCGGCGACGTCCCGGAAGGGCTAAAGGAGCGCACCGTCTTCAGCCTGGACATGACGGCGTTGATGGCCGGGGCGATGTATCGAGGTCAATTCGAGGAGCGTCTCAAAGCGGTCTTGAAGAAGATTAAGGAGTCGGAAGGGCGAATAATCCTCTTTATCGACGAGATTCACACGATTGTCGGTGCGGGCAAGACCGAGGGCAGTGCCGATGCCGGCAACATGCTGAAACCGATGCTTGCGCGCGGCGAGCTCCACTGCGTGGGCGCGACTACATTGGACGAATACCGCAAATACATGGAGAAGGATGCCGCGCTGGAACGCCGCTTCCAGCCGGTGCAGGTAGATGCGCCCTCGGAGGAGGATGCGATTTCGATTCTGCGCGGCATCAAGGAGCGTTTCGAAAAATACCACAATGTGCATATCCGCGATGAAGCGCTGGTCTCTGCGGTGACGCTTTCTTCGCGCTACATCCAAGACCGGTTTTTGCCGGACAAGGCGATCGATCTATTGGACGAGGCGTGTGCGCGAATCCGCACGGAAATGGATTCGTGCCCGCAGGAACTTGACGAAATCGGGCGTCATGTCCGGCGGCTGGAAATCGAGGAAATCGCCCTCAAAAAGGAGAAGGACGATGCGAGCAAGGCTCGGCTTAAAGAACTGCAGGATGAATTGGGTTCGCAACGCAAGAAACTCGATGCCATGACCGCGCAATGGAAGGAGGAGAAGTCCGCCCTTGAAGACGTGCAGCGCGTCCGGTCGCGGCTTGAGGACGAGAAGACGCATCTGGAGCTTGCGCTGTCGCGCGGCGACAACGAAACCGCCGCCAGACTCAAATACGGCATCATCCCGGAACTCGAAAAGAAACTTAAAGCCCATGAAGACGAATTGAAGTCCAGATCCGGCAATGCGCTTTTGCGCGAAGAGGTGACGGCTGAGGAGATTGCACTCGTCGTTTCGCGCTGGAGCGGAATCCCCGTCGCTAAACTCGTGGAGGGTGAACGCGAGAAACTCGCTCGCCTTTCCGAAATTTTGCATAAGCGGGTCATCGGACAGGACAAGGCGGTAGATGCGGTATCCGACGCTGTATTGAGGTCCCGTGCCGGCATTAAAGCGCGCAATCGCCCGATCGGCGCATTTTTGTTCCTGGGTCCCACGGGCGTAGGCAAGACCGAGCTCGCCAAGGCGCTCGCGAAGGAACTTTTCGATGACGAAAACGCCATGGTGCGGCTTGATATGTCCGAATACATGGAGAAGTTCGCCGTTTCCCGGCTGGTCGGTGCGCCGCCCGGATATGTCGGATTCGAAGATGGCGGACAGCTTACCGAAGCCGTGAGGCGCAAACAATTCTCGGTCGTGCTCCTCGATGAAATCGAAAAGGCGCATCCGGACGTATTCAACTTGCTCCTCCAAGTCATGGATGACGGTCGGCTGACCGACAGCCATGGCCGCACGGTGAGCTTCAAGAATACCGTTATTATCATGACTTCCAACGCTCCGCGCGACACGCTGAAGGATATTTTCCGCCCGGAATTCCTCAACCGGCTTGATGAAATACTCGAGTTTGATTCGCTCTCCGAGGCGCAAATCCGCGAGATTGTCAAACTCCAGCTCAAGGACTTTGCCGCCCGGCTTGCCGAGCAGAATCTTTCGCTGGAGGTCTCCGACGAAATGATGGAGCGTCTCGTCAAGGAAGGTTATGATCCGCAGTTCGGTGCGCGGCCGGTGAAAAGGGCGATCCAGCGTCTCTTGGAGAACCCCATCGCCAAGGACATAATCGCCGGCAAATATCCGCCCGGCTCGACCGTGCGGATGTAAGTTCGCCAAACCAAAGTCCTTGACTTGGCCGCTTTGTTTTGCTATACTTTCGGCAGATAAAGGCGAAAACCGTTTCAATGACAAAAACAAGGAGAGCGATATGAAAAAATGGGTATGCCCGGTTTGCGGTTACGTATATGAAGGCGAAACGCCGCCTGAGCGTTGTCCGCAGTGCAAGGTTCCTGGAGAGAAGTTCAAGGAACAGAAGGAAATGACGTTCGTCACCGAACATCATGTCGGCGACGGGCGCGTCGAGGATGCCGAGATCATGGCGGGGCTCAAGGCCAATTTCGAGGGAGAGTGCACGGAAGTCGGCATGTACCTCGCGATGGGCCGGGTGGCGGCGCGCGAAGGCTATCCGGAAATCGCCGAATATTGGCGTCGTGCGGCGCTTGAGGAAGCCGAACATGCGGCGAAATTCGCCGAACTCCTCGGCGAAGTCCTCACCGATTCCACCAAGAAGAACCTCGAAATGCGTGTCGAAGCCGAATGCGGCGCGACCGCCGGCAAGATGGCGATCGCCAAACGCGCCAAGGAACTCGGCTATGATGCTATCCACGACACCGTCCATGAAATGGCCAAGGACGAGGCGCGCCATGGCAAGGCGTTCCAGGGTCTCTTGAATCGTTACTTCAAGTAAGAAGAAAATCCAACTAGACTGCGCAGTCCAACCTCTTGGACTGCGCAGTCTAGTCTTTTTTACTTCGTAGTCCAGTCTTTTTTACTTCGTAGTCCAGCCTTTTTGGCTTCGTAGTCCAGTCTTTTTGGCTTCGCAGCCCAACTCTTTGAACTTGGCAGGGCGACCGCCCAGCCTTCTCCCTCATGCCTTTTCCATATTTAATGGTATTGACTTTTGCGGCTTAAATATGGTAAAATATGATTGCTTACAGGGTGAATCGAGTGGTCCACCTGATGCGTGAGCATTGATTTTTGACAGATCTGGAGGAGAAAAATGGCGATGAACAGTCAGTTGCTGGCGGTTGTCCAGCACATCGAGAATGAGCGTGGAGTGAGTCGCGAGATTGTGATTACGGCAATCGAGCAGGCAATCCAGCAGGCTGCGCGCAAGAATCGCGATGTCACGAACGATCTTCGCGTGAGCATTGACCGCCGCGATCTTTCCCTCCATGTCTACGATACCTTGGTGGCGTCGGACGAAGAGACGGGTCCCGGGTTTATTTCCATTGCCAGAGCCGTGCGGTTCAATCACGGCAATCCTGTTGCCGAGGGCGATACGATCGAGATCGAGATGCCGGCGAGCAGGCTCGGGCGCATTGCGGCGCAGACTTCGCGCCAGATGATCATGCAGAAGATCCGCGAGGCCGAGCGCACCAACACCTTCAGCGAATACCGCGACCGCGTCGGCGATATCATAACGGGCACGGTAAGTTCGGTGGTGCGCGGCGATACGTATGTGACGGTGGGCAAGACGGAGATGATTCTCCCCAACCGCGAGCGCATCCCGAATGAAAACTATCAGGTCGGAGACACGCTGCGGGCGCTCATTTTGCGTGTCGATCCGGAATCTCGCGGTCCTTCGGTGACGCTTTCGCGCTCGTCGAACAAGTTTTTGGAGGCGTTGTTCCGCCTTGAAGTCAGCGAAGTGGCAGATGGCGTGGTGGAGATCATGGCGGTGAGCCGCGATCCCGGATACCGTGCGAAAGTGGCGGTGAGGTCGAACAATCCCAATGTCGAGCCCGTGGGCGCGTGCGTCGGCCAGAGCGGCAGCCGCGTCAGGAATATCGTGAGCGAATTGAACGGCGAAAAGATCGACATCGTGCGCTGGAGCGAGGATGTGCGCCAGTTCGTTGCGGCGGCGCTTTCGCCGGCGAAACTCGAGTCGATCGAGGTAGACCCGGTGCTGCCGAATACGGTGCACGTCCTGGCATCGCCCGAGGAATACTCCAAGGCGATCGGCAAGCGCGGGCAGAATGTGCGGCTTTCCACGAAGCTTATCGGCTGGCATATCGAAGTCAAGAAGTCGCTCACGACGGCGAGCTTTGAAGACCAGAAGGCGGAGGCGATCAAGAATCTCGCCGAGACCTTCAGCGTTTCCACGTCGGTCGCGACGCAGATTGCCGATGCCGGATTCCTTACGGTTGAAGGAATCGTCTACGCCGACGAACCGTCGTTCATAGCGGCGACCGGGCTTGACGAGGTCGAGGCGAAGGGCATTTACGCGGCGGCGCAGGCGGTGCATGAGCTTACGAGCGGCGATGCCGTCGAAGAGGAAGAGACTGCCGGGGAGGAGTAACAGGATATGCGCGTATATGAATTGGCGAAAGAGCTCGGGGTGACCTCGGGCGACGTCTTGAGGGCGGCGGCTCAAGCCGGCTTCGAGGCGGAGACTGCAATCAGCAAGATTTTCGATGCCGATATTGCGCCGCTGACCGAGGCGCTCAAGGGCGTCGACCGTGCGGCGCTCGCCGCGAAACGCGACGCGAAGCGCGCGAAAAGCGCGGATGCGGCGGCAAAACGCAAAATCGACGGCGATGAAGCGCTCAAGGTGCACCTCGAAAAGGCGAAGGCGGCGCACGCGAGCAGGAAACCCGGACTCAAGAAACCGGAACCGGCAGCCGGGGAAAAGGAAGCGGCGGCCGCGGGCGGCGAGCCTGAGACCGGAATCGCAACCGAACCCATAGGCCGGAAACCTGAAACCGCTTCTCCGACTCCTGCGAAAACCGAGCCGCGGGCGGCGAAGGCAGAGCCCAAGGCGCAGGCGGTGAAGTTCGGCACGGTCGGGCTTACCAACGCCGGTTTCAAGCCGATTTCGCGTCCAAAGGCACCGGTTGGCGGAATTACGATTTCGGTCAATGCGACGCCCAAGCCCAAGGCTCCCAAGATCCAGGTTGGGGTTGCGGATTCGCCCAAGGGCGGCAAAAATGCCGCCGGACGCGAACGTGACCGCCGCGACCGCGAGAACGCCAAGGGATTCGACCGCTCCAAGGGCGGCAAGACTGCGGAGATCCAGACGGCCGGCAGAATCAATGTAAACGAAGAAAGCCGCGAAATTTCGATTCGCGGCGCGGTCGTTGTGAAGGATCTTGCGGTGAAGCTGGGCATCAAGCCCAACCGCCTCATCGCCGACCTCATGATGCTCAAGATTCTCGCGTCGATCAACCAGCGCGTGGAGCCGGATGTGGCTACGAAGGTGGCGGAGAAGTATGGTTTCAAGGTAGTGGTCGAAAAGGCTCGCGACAAGGCGGCGGCAAAGCCGGTGCTCAAGGCGATCGATGCCGACGACTTGATTCCGGAGGATCCGCCGGAAACGCTCAAGCCGCGCGCGCCGGTCATCACGTTCCTCGGCCATGTAGACCACGGCAAGACGACGCTCATGGACTACATCCGCAAGGAACATGTGGCCGCAGGCGAAGCGGGCGGCATCACGCAGCAGATTTCCGCCTATCAGGTTGACGTGGCAGGCAAGAAGATTACCTTCCTCGATACGCCAGGACACGCGGCATTTTCGTCGATGCGCGCCCGCGGCGCCCAGATTACCGATGTCGCGGTGCTGATCATCGCCGCAGACGACGGCATAATGCCCCAGACCGAGGAGTGCATCCGCGTGGCGCGTCAGGCCGGCGTGCAGATCATGGTCGCGATAACCAAGTGCGACAAGCCCACGGCGAATGTCGACCGCGTGAAGCAGCAACTCCAGAAGGCTGGGCTTACGCCAGAAGACTGGGGCGGCGACATCATTTGCTGTCCAGTGTCCGGCATGACCGGCGAGGGCGTCGATTCGCTCTTGGAGAACATTCTCGTCCAGGCGGAAGTTCTGGAGCTTATGGCCAATCCAAACCGCCGCGCGAACGGATATGTGATCGAGTCGGAACTGCAGCAGGGCATGGGACCGTGCGCGACGCTGCTGGTCACCGGCGGCACGCTCAAGGTAGGCGATGCGATTTTGATCGGCGAGCACTTCGGCAAGGTTCGTGCGCTTATTGACGACCATGGCCGGCGCATCAAGGAAGCGCCGCCGGCGACGCCGGTAAAGTGCACCGGTCTCAGCGGCGTGCCCGAAGCCGGCAGCGATTTCCGCGTGATGCTTGATGAAAAGCGCGCGCGCACCCTCGCCGAACAGACGGCGCAGGAAAAGAAGCAGGAGGCGCTCGCCAACAGCAAGGCGGCGACGCTCGATATGCTCATGTCGCGCATGGCCGCCGAGGGCAAGAAAGAGCTTAATGTCGTCGTCAAGAGCGACACCCAGGGTTCGCTCGAGGCGATTGTCCAGGCGTTGGAGGCGATCAAGAGCGAAAAGGTTGGGCTCAATATCATTGGCACCGGCACCGGCAATGTTTCGCTTACCGACGTCAAGAGCGCGGCGGCGGGCAAGGCGGTAGTGGTGGGGTTCGATGTCGGCATCGATTCCGGCGTTCAGAGCCAGGCGCGCCATGACGGCGTGCGCATCAACTGCTTCAGGATCATCTACGAGCTGCTCGACCACGTCAAGCAGTGCATGCTCGATCTGCTTCCGCCGGAGTACAAGGAGGTTGTGCGCGGCCATGCGACGATCAAAGCGATCTACGACATCGGCAAACTCGGCAAGATCGCCGGCTCCCAGATGGAAGATGGCGTGCTTGTCGCGAAGGAACTCTTCCGCATCTTCCGCGGACGCGAGGAGATATGGAGCGGCAAGGTCCAGACCTTGCGCCATTACAAGGACGAGGTCAAGGAAGTCACAACCCCGCAGGAATGCGGCGTGTGCTTCCAGGACTTCGAAGGCTTCAAGGAGGGCGATACCATCGAATGCTATCAGATGGAAGAACTCCCGAGGAGTCTGTAAATGGGAGTTGACCGTCTAGAGCGGATGAATGCGCTCTTGAAGCGTGTAATCGCGGAGAGCATGTTCTCCGTGATGCAGGGCGACAGCGTGGCGCCGGGGCTCTTCACGGTGACATTCGTGCGCTGCGGAAAGGACTTGCGCGATGCGACGGTGGGGATTTCCGTTTTCGGCGACGATGCGCTCAAGGAGACGGCTATCCGACACTTGCGCCACAACGCCAAGAAATTCCAGGCGATAATCAATCGCGAAGTTCGCATGAAGTTTACGCCCCGGCTGCTGTTTCAGCTCGACAATTCGCTCGAGAAGGGTGACGAGGTGCTGGCGATTCTCAACAAGCTCGAAAATGGCCAACCTGATCCAGCTCCGGGAACTTGAGAAGCTTAGCGGCTTCATCCTCGTGGACAAGCCGGCGGGGATTGGCTTTGCGTCCGTCGTCAAGGCGGTAAAGCGCAAATTCAACCTCCCCAAGGTCGGGCACGGCGGCAGTATCGACACGATGGCGAGCGGGCTTTTCGTGGTGGTTCTGGGCGATGCGAACAAATTCGCCGACCGCATCGCCGGTGCCGACCGCGAGTACGAGGGAGTCTTCCGCCAGGGCGGCACGACCGATACCGGCGACATCTACGGCCGCGCCGAGGAATGCCCCAATCCGGTTTCTCCGAACGAGCTGCGCGGCGACATCTTCCAGACCGAGCCGAGATTCTGCTCGATCCGCAAGGAAGGCTCGGCAGCATATGAAATCGTCGATACCGGCGAACATTCGCCGTTCATGACGCATGTCTACAAGCTCGAAATCACTGACGGCAATTTCAAGTTGAAGTGCACGGCGCGGACTTTGGTCCGTTCGCTCGCAAAGGAAATGGGCGTAACGCTCGAAAGCCTGAGGCGCGTTTGCATGGGGAACTTCAGGGTTGAAGACGCCATTCCTTTTTCCCGGATTCTGGAGATGGAGATGAAGGATCTTGCATCGTGCGTGACTCCGGTAAAAGAGGCCTTGCGATAGGCTTTTTCGATGGTGTCCATCTTGGACACCAAGCGATACTCGCCGGCGCGGGTGTCGCGATAACCTTCAAGAATCATCCGCTTTCCGTGCTTGCTCCGGAGAAGGCTCCGCAAATGCTCATGGCGTGGCCGGACCGCGAGGCGGCAATCCGCGCTTGCGGAGTGGAGAGCGTAATCGGGCTTGAATTCACGCCCGCGATGGCGGTGCTTGAGGCCGAGGACTTCGCAACCGGGTATATCGCGAAGGTCGATCCCGGGAAATCATGCCAGATTCGCTCCGGGGCCAATTGGCGGTTCGGGCGCGGCGGGCGCGGTTCGCTCGCAACGCTCGCGCAGCTGGGGTACGAAGTGTGCGAAGTCCCTTACGCGGTCTGCGGCGGCGAAATCGTTTCTTCCACTCGCATCCGCAAGGCGCTTGCGAACGGCGATTTGCCGGGTGCCGCCGCGATGCTCGGTAAGAACTGGATGCTCTCGGGAACGATCGTGCACGGCAAAGGCGAGGGCGGCAAAATGGGCTTCCCCACTGTCAACATCCTGCCAGATGCGCAGCTCGTGAAACTTCCCCATGGCGTTTACGAATGCCGCTATGGAGGAAAGAAGGCGGTTGCGAACTATGGCATCGCGCCGACTTTTCGCGAACGCGCTTGGCAGACGCCCGTCTGTGAAGTGCATGTGATCGAGGGTTCAGGAACCCGGGAGTCGGGAACCGGGAAAGTGGAGATGGTCAGATTCCTGCGCCCAGAGCGTCAATTCGCTTCGCAGGAGGAACTTAAAGCGCAAATAAGGAGGGATGTCGATGGGATTCTTCAAAGCCTATGACATGCGCGGCACATTCGGCAAGGATTTCGACCTCGCCGTCATTTACCGCGTCGGCAAAGCATTGCCGCAGGTGCTTGGCGCCAAGCGCTGGCTCGTCGGGCGCGACTGTCGGCTCACATCCGATTCAATCCGCTCCGAGCTCGTGCGCGGAATGGAGGAAGCCGGGGCGGAAGTGACCGATCTTGGGTTGTGCACGACGCCAATGGTATACTTTTTCACCGCCGAAGACGGATATGATGCGTCGGTAATGATTACGGCCTCTCACAATCCGCCGGGCGACAACGGACTCAAAGTGTCGGTGCGCGGCGCGGTGCCGGTCGGGTATGCCGACGGACTTGACAAAGTGGAGGAGGCTGTAAATGGACTTTCGTGAACGCTACCTCTCTTTCATGAAGTCCCGGCTTGGCGATCTTTCCGGGCTTGATTTTGCCGTCGATTGTTCGTGCGGCATGGCATCGCTGCTGGTTGAAGACCTCTTTCCCGGGGCGTCAACGATAAATTGCGGACTTGACGGCTCTTTCCCGGCGCACAGCCCCAATCCGCTCGCCGCCGAAGCCCGCGAGCAGATTTCGCGACTTGTGCGCGAACGCGGACTTGACTGCGGCGTCATTTTCGATGGCGACGCCGACCGCTGCATGTTTGTAGACGAACGCGGCGGTTTCGTCCAGCCGGATTTCCTGATTCCGTTCGTCGTTCCGCTCGGCGGCAACAAGGTGATCCACGATGTGCGCACCAGCCGCGGGACGATAGATTTCATCCGTGCGCATGGCGGCGAACCGCTGATGGTGCCGGTAGGGCATGTGTTCGCCAAGAAGGTGCTACGCGAATCGGGCGCAATCGGCGGCGGCGAACTTGCGGGGCACTACTACTTCCGCGACTTCCATTGCTGCGACTCTGGAATCCTGGCGGCGATCAGGATTCTGGGAAAGATCGCCGAGTCCAAGCGCAATGGCGCATCGTTCTCGCAAATGGTCGCGCCGGTCAAAGGACGCTGGGCCAATTCCGGCGAGCGCAACTACCGCTGCGAGAATAAAGATGCGGCGATGGAGCGCGTGAAAAGCGCATTCAGCGGCGAAGTCAACAATCTCGACGGCTATCGCATCGAAATGCCGGAAGGGTGGATTTCCGTGCGCAAATCGAATACCGAGCCTTACTTGCGGCTGATTGTCGAGGCGGAAAGCGACGCGCTGATGCGCAGTTGGATAGAGAAGGCGGAAAGGGCGGTAAATGAAGGTTGATTTCCATCTTCACAGTTCTTTTTCCGACGGTACCTTCACGCCGGAAGAGATTGCCGCCCAAGCGGCGAAGATTGGAATGCGCCACTACATCGTGACCGACCACGACAATGTGGATGCGCGTTCGCGCGGCATCGAGCTCGCCGTCGAGCCTGGCGACGGCATGGACCAGTTCCATCTCCTGGGCTTGGGGATAGACCCGGAAAACGCGGCGCTCAAAAGTTTTCTGCGCTCGATACTCGATGGGCGCAAGGCGCGAAACGTGAAGATGCTTGCGAACTTTGCGAGAATCGGCATTGAAATCCCGGAATCGGAAATAATCGCCTATGCTCACGGCGAAGTGCTTGCGAGGCCGCATTTCGCGCGGTATCTCATGGATAAAGGGGTGTGCGCGTCGGTTTCCGAGGCTTTCGACAAATTCCTGATGAAAACCTCGCCGCGTGAAACCCGATGTTTCGAAGAGCGCTATCAGCCGTCCGCGTCGGATGCGATAAACGCCGTGCATGAAGCCGGAGGAATCGCAGTCATGGCGCATCCGCGATACTGGAATTTCGCCTGGAAGGAAATCGGCGTTGATTATGCCGAAGTCGAGCGCAGGCTGCCGCCGTTGATCGAACAAGGACTCGACGGGCTCGAATGTCTCTATGCGGCGAACACTCCGGAGATGAATGTGGAGTTCTCGCGGATGGCGGACAGGCTTAAACTCCTCAAAAGCGCCGGCAGCGATTTTCACGGCGTGAACAAACCGCACATAAAGTTGGGGATGGAGGTGTCGGAATCTTTCATCGCCCCGCTTCTCGAACGTCTTGATCAAAAGGTTGAAAGTTGAAACTTCCAATAAAACAGCCAGTTATGACGGATATATCGGTAATAATACTCACAAAAAACGAAAAACTGCATATTGCGCGGTGTCTTGACAGGCTTTTGCCTTTGGAGCCGCGGCAGGTTTTTGTGATTGACTGCTTTTCCGATGACGGCACGCAGGAAATCGCGCGTGGACATGGCGCGACGGTCGTGGAACATGCTTGGCCGGGCAATCAGGCGGCACAATTCAACTGGGCGCTGGACAATCTTCCAATCGAATCGGCGTGGATTTTGCGTTTAGACGCCGATGAATACCTTTTCCCGGAGACAATCGAGGAAATAAAGGGACTTTTGCCGCGATTCGAGGGCGGCGAGAAGGTCACGGCTGGAGGCTTGCCGCCGGCCGTGACCTCTCTCTCTCTCTCTCTCGCGCGACGATTTTTGCGCTATGACATAAAGCATGGCGGACGCGATGTCGTGCTGACGAGACTTTTCAAATTCGGCTATGGCCGGAGTTCCCAGAGCGAAATGGACGAGAAAATCGTCACTAGCGAAGGGCAGAATCTCAAGCTCAAAGGCCGGTTTATCGACGATTCGCTCATGTCGTTCGAGGACTGGCAGGCGAAGCACCGCGATTATGCGCGGCGCGAGGCGCGGATGGCGAAAAGCGGGGCGGCAAACGGCAACAAGCGCATGTATTATCGGCTGCCGCCGTATTTTCGCGCGTTCGCATATTTTTGCTGGCGTTATTTCGTCAGACTGGGGTTTCTCGACGGAGTCGGCGGCTGGAAGTGGAATTTCTGGCAAGGATTGTGGTACCGGTGCCTTGTCGACCGGGAAATCGGCAGAATTCCGCCAGAACGGGCTGTGTAGTCCAGCATCTTTTCCTTCTTAGTCCAGCCCTCTCGACTTCGTAGTCCAGCCCTCTCGACTTCGTAGTCGAGTATCCTTTACTTCGTAGTCCAGCGTCCTCGACTACGAAGCAAATCCTTCTGGACTGCGAAGTAAACCAAGCTTGGCAATGCAAAAATTCCAGAAATTCCACACATTCCTTATTCCTTGCTGAATTTAGGGTATTTACTTTAGGCTGGGAAATATGGTATAATACATATAACTGAATGCGGACCCGTAGCTCAGTCGGTCAGAGCTAGAGACTCATAATCTCCAGGTCGTGGGTTCAAGTCCCGCCGGGTCCACCACTCCTCAATTCCAGTTTTGGCTTTCCGGTTCCGGGCTGCCGGTTTCAGGGTCTGAGGCTTTTATTTTCCTAGACAAACTCATGGAATTTATGATATAATAGTTTCATTATGAACAAGATAGTCGCCAAAGAACAGTTGTCGGAGAACGTCTTCCGCATGGAAGTCGAGGCTCCGCTCATCGCGGCCGAGCGCAAGGCAGGCCAATTTGTAATCGTGATGATCGACGAAGACAAGGGCGAGCGCATCCCCTTGACGATCGCCGACGCATCGAAGGAGCGTGGCACGATCACGCTGATATTCCAGACGGTAGGCGCTTCGACGCTGAAGATGTCGCACCTCGAAGTCGGTGATTCGATCGCCGCGATCCTCGGGCCTTTGGGCCAGCCCACGCACATCATGGGGCGTGACGGCGGCAAGCCGGGCAAGGTCGTGTGCGTCGGCGGCGGCATCGGCGTGGCGCCGATGCATCCGATCGCGCAGGCGTTGAAGGCGGCGGGCAACGACGTGACAATCATCATGGGTGCGCGCAACAAGGGCCTTTTCGTGATGGAGAAGGAAATGCGCGAAATCGCCGGCGACAAGCTCATTCTCATCACGGACGACGGATCTTCGGGCCGCAAGGGACTTGTGACCGAGCCGTTGAAGGAGCTTTGCGAAGCCGGCGCGGTGGACGAAGTGATCGCGATCGGGCCGCCGATCATGATGAAGTTCTGCGCGCTCACCACCAAGCCTTACGGCGTGAAGACGACGGTGTCGCTCAATACGATTATGATCGACGGCACGGGAATGTGCGGCGGCTGCCGCATAACGGTCGGCGACGAGACGAAGTTCGTCTGCGTCGACGGACCGGAATTTGACGGCCACAAGGTGGACTGGGACCAGATGCTCAAGCGCATGGCGATTTTCAAGCCGCAGGAAGCCGCGGCGAAGGAACATGCGTGCAACCTTTACAAGTGAGGAGTTTGAAAATGACGCCTAAAGAAAGAATGGCCATACCCTGTCAGGAAATGCCCGAGCAGGATGCAGTCGTCCGCGCCCGCAACATGAAGGAAGTTGCGCTCGGATTTACGGCAGAGCAGGCGAAGATCGAGGCTTCGCGCTGCATGCAGTGCCCCACGAAGCCGTGCATGACCGGGTGTCCGGTGGCGATCAACATCCCCGGCTTCCTCGCGAAGGCGGCGGAAGGCGATTTCGACGGCGCCTTGAAGATCATCAAGGAGACGTCGCTGCTGCCCGCGGTGTGCGGACGCGTCTGCCCGCAGGAAAAGCAGTGCCAGAAGTTCTGCACGATGGGCAAGCTGATGAAGAATGTGGACAAGGCGGTGGCGATCGGGCGCGTCGAGCGCTATTGCGCCGACCATGGCGATGCCGGCGAGGTCGTTTGCGCACCGAAGACCGGCAAGCGCGTGGCGATCGTGGGTTCGGGTCCCGCCGGTATCACCTGTGCGGCGGACTGCGCCAAGGCCGGGCATGACGTTACGCTGTTCGAGGCGTTCCACAAGGCCGGCGGCGTGCTCGTCTACGGCATCCCGGAATTCCGTCTGCCCAAGAGCATCGTCCAGAAGGAAATCGACGGGCTCAAGAAGCTGGGCGTCAAGGTGGAGACGAATTATTGCGTCGGCCGCACCCGCAAGGTGAGCGACTTCCTTGAGAAGGACGGGTTCGACGCCGTGTTCGTTGGCACCGGCGCGGGGCTTCCGAAGTTCATGGGGCTGCCGGGCGAGAATCTGGTGGGAGTATTCTCCGCGAACGAATATTTGACGCGCGCCAACTTGATGAAGGCTTATCTCGAAGGCGAGGCGGAGACTCCTTTCTGGCATGGCAAGAAGGTCGCGGTCCTCGGCGGCGGCAACGTCGCGATGGACGCTTCGCGCATGGCGCTTCGTCTGGGCGCGGAGAAGGTCTATCTCATCTACCGCCGCTCGCTCGAGGAAATGCCTGCGCGAAAGGAAGAAGTGCATCACGCCAAGGCGGAGGGTGTGGAGTTTCTCATGCTCCAGAACGCCAAGGAGATCCACGGCGACGAGTCGGGCAAGGTTTGCGGCATGACCTGCCTGAAGTATGAACTTGGCGAGCCGGACGCATCCGGTCGCCGCAGCCCGGTCGCGATTCCCGGCAGCGAGTTCGAGCTCGATGTCGACACGGTAGTCGTGGCGGTGGGCAATGCGTCGAATCCGCTCATTCCGGCTACGACCGAGGGACTTGAGGTGAACAAGCGCGGCAACATCGTCGTGGACGAGCACAATATGACGTCGATCCCAGGCGTGTTCGCCGGCGGCGATATCGTGCTGGGCGCGGCGACGGTGATTCTCGCGATGGGCGAGGGACGCCGTGCGGCCGCAGGCATAACGGAATACCTCAAAACCAAGTAAGAGGTTGATGCGAACCGATGCGAATTGTCTTCATGGGCTCAAGCGCGGCAAGTGCAACTTGCCTCTACGCCATAACCAGAGAGAAGGATCTCGAGGTTGTCGGCGTAGTGACGCAACCCGACCGTCCGGCCGGGCGCGGCAAGACTTTGCAGCCCTGCCCATGCAAGAAATTCGCGATTGAGCACGATCTAGGCCCGGTCATCACGCCCGAAAACGTGAACGATCCGGACGCGATGGCGCAGCTGCGCAGCTGGAATCCCGATGCAATCGCGGTCGTGGCCTACGGGCAGTTCTTGAAAGAGCCGCTTTTGAAGCTGCCGCCGTTCGGGTGCGTCAATTGCCATTTCTCGCTGCTGCCCAAGTATCGCGGCGCGTCGCCGGTGGTGGCGGCAATCGCCAACGGCGACCGCAGAAGCGGCGTGAGCATAATCCGCATGGGGCTGGGAATGGACGACGGCCCGATCTTGCATCAGAGCTACGAGCCAGTTTATTCGGACACGACGGGCGGCGAACTGATGGACACGCTCGCCGTGGCCGGAGGCGTCAGGCTCGCGCAGACTTTGGCGAAGATGGCAAAGAACGAATTGCCGCCCGAAATCGCCCAGGACGAACGCGACGCCACTTTTGCGCGCAAACTCAAGAAGACCGACGGTCTGGTGCGCTGGGACGATCCGGTATTGGTGATCGAGCGGAGAATACGCGCTTACTGCCCGTGGCCGGGAGTCTACACATTCTTGCCGGAGCGATTCCGCAAGAAGGGCAACAGCGGGCGCGTGGTGGTTCTGCGTGCGGAGTTCACGCGGATGGAGGAGGCGTGGCGCGCCGCCAGGCCGGGCACGGTGCTGGCGCTGGACAAGAAAGGTCCGGTCGTCAAGTGCGGCGACACCGCGATTCTGCTCACGGAACTCAAGCCGGAGGGCGGCGGAGTGATGAATGGCGCGGCGTTCTTGAATGGGCGCAAGCTTGTTCCCGGCGAAGATTCGTTTTTGGAGGCATAAATGCAGGAAGAACAGAAAATCAAGGAGATAATCGTCTCCTCGCTCGATCTCGAGGATGTTTCGCCGGATGAAATAACCGATGAAGCGCCGCTCTTCGGCGAGGGACTGGGGCTTGATTCGATTGACGCTCTGGAGCTCGGAATGGCGATCAAGAAGGCGTTCGGGATTTCATTTTCCAAAGATCCGGCGGAAAACAAGAAGACCTTCTACTCCGTGAAGACGATTGCAGATTATGTAAGGAGTCAGCAGCAATGAAGACGCGTGAAGAAGTCCAGCAGAAGATTGCAGACATCCTTGTTTCCGATTTCGAAGTTGACGCCGCAGGACTCAAGCCGGAGACCAATCTTTTCACGGAGCTCGACCTTGATTCGATCGACGCGGTAGATCTCGTGGTGCGAATCCAGCGGGAAACGGGCAAGAAAGTGAACCCGGAGGATTTCCGCCAGATTCGCACGCTTGCGGACGTGACCGACGCCGTATTCAAGTTGATAAACGGCTGAAGGCGGCATGATTGCCGCGTTTTTCGGGTTTCTGTTTGCTTTCTCGCTTTTGCCGGGGCGCGAGCCGCTTTGCATGAAGTTCGCGCGGCGCGTTTCCGGCGGACTCGTTCCGGAAGGCGCGGAGGAATATTGTCGCAAGCTGACCTGGATTTGGGTGTTTGCGTGTTTCGGCGCGGCGGCGATGGGCGTGATGTCGGTATTCGGTTCCAAGTGGTGGTGCCTTTCATACCTCGCGGTGCCTGGACTTTTGTTTGCGGAGAAGCTTTATCGCAACCGGCGCTTCAAGGTCGTGTTTCACACATCGGGCTCCACCGGCGGTCCCAAGACGATTGTAAAGCCATTCGAGCGGCTCGCGAAGGAAGTGGTGTTCCATTCCGCCCGGTGGCGCGGGCTTGAGGGAAAGCCGGTGCTGCTTGCGACCATCCATCCCGATCACATGTACGGCACGCTGTGGCGCAAACTTCTGCCGAAATTGCTCGGCTGGGAGTGCGATCCGGAGATAATCGTCTCGCCGGAGTCGCTAGTCGCGAAAATGGCGGCGGCGAAAAGCGTCTTTCTCGTGACGACGCCCAGCTTCCTTTCGCGATTCTGCGCTTATGCTTCCCAATATGAAGTTCCGCGGAATTGCGTGGAGATCATCACCAGCGGGGCGTTGCTGAAAGACGAGACGAGCGCGAGCGCGAAAGCGGTTTTCGGGGTGGAACCCCTGCAAATCTACGGCAGCACCGAAACCGGCGGCATCGCATCCCGGCGCGGAGGCGGAGTCTGGGAGGTTTTCCCCGCTGTGAAAATCTCGTCCGACGGCGGCAGATTGCGCGTGAAAAGTCCGTATAGCACGCCGACCGCATACACGCTGGGAGACGGCGTGGAAATAATCGATCAGACGCATTTCCGCCTTTTGGGGCGCATGGACCGGCTTGTCAAGATCAACGAAGAGCGCGTCAATCTCGCCGAGATGGAAGAGGCGGTGTGCAAGCTGGGCTTCAAGGAAGCGGCGCTCGCGGTTATAGAAGGAGAGCGCGGACCGATGCTGGGGCTTATGGTCGCCGGCGAGAAGATTCCGCCGCTGAAAATGCGCGAGATGCTCGGCGGAATCTTCCCCAAGGGCACGATTCCCAAGAAGTTCAGGTTCGTGGACGAATTGCCGCGCAACAGTCAAGGCAAGGTGGTCGCGCAGGAGGTGAAAAATGCATTTGCGCTTTGATGGCGGCGAGCAGTTCTTTCAAGGCCATTTTCCGGGTTTCCCGATTTTGCCGGGCGTGATGCAGCTTGACATTGCGATTCGCAATTCGCCTATTCAGACACCGGTCAAAGCAATCAAGAAAATGAAGTTCATGAATATCATCGCGCCGGGCGAAGATGTGGAGCTGGACCTTGAACAGACTGGCGAAAAAGAAGTCGGATACGTTTTCCGCAAGGGAGAGACGGTATGCTCGTCTGGAACGCTTGCCTACTGATCGCATCGTTTGCGACCGAAGTTCCGCCTTTGATAGCGGAGAAACTCGCTTCCACGAACGAGACGGCTGGCGTGTTCACGCAGACGAAAACCATGCCCGACGGGCGGCGGTTCGTTTCGGGAGGAACGTTCCGCATCCGTCCGGGGCGCGATTTCGAGTGGTCGGTGCATGAGCCGTTCGAGACCTCGTTTTTTGCCACGCCTGAGCGATACATATATACGAATGAAGACGAGCGTGTGGAGCGCAAACTTGAAGACCTGCCGCATTTGGCGCGTTTCGATGCGCTCGCAAAAGGGGATTTCTCGCCGTTTTTCGAGACGTTTGACGCGCTTTACAAGGAAGAGGGCGGGAAATTCTACATGCGCGCCAAGCCGAAGCGAAGGGAATTGAAATCATTTTTGAAGCAAGTTGACGCAGAAGGCGAACGCGAGGCGTGGACGCTCATCGCGACCTTCCCGGACGGAACGACATTCAAAATAGATGTAAAGGAGAACAGAGAATGAATATCGCGATGGAGAACGGCAAGCTGAACGTGCCGGACAATCCTACGATCCCATATATCGAGGGTGACGGAATCGGCCCGGACATTACCCGCGCGGCAATGATGGTGTGGAACGCCGCCGTGGAAAAGGCATACGGCGGCAAGCGCAGGATTGAATGGCGCGAAGTCCTGGCCGGCGGCAAAGCGCACGAGCAGACGGGAGAGTGGCTTCCGCAGGCGACGCTCGATGCGTGCAAGGAATGCCTTGTCTCGATCAAAGGCCCGCTCACGACTCCGGTGGGCGGCGGCATACGCTCGATCAATGTCGCCATGCGTCAGGAACTCGATCTCTACGTGTGCCTGCGGCCGGTGCGGTATTTCAAGGGCGTGCCTGCGCCAGTGAAGCATCCAGAGCTCACCGACATGGTCATCTTCCGTGAAAACACCGAAGACATCTACGCCGGAATCGAGTGGATGCAAGGAACCCCAGAGGCCGACAAAGTGAAGGCGTTTTTGCTGGGCGAGATGGGAGTAAAGAAAATCCGCTTCCCCGAAACATCGTCGATCGGCATCAAGCCGGTGAGCAAGGAGGGGACGGAGCGCCTCGTACGCGCGGCGATCGAATATGCCGTCGCGAACGACCGCAAGAGCGTGACGCTCGTGCACAAAGGCAATATCCAGAAGTTCACCGAGGGCGCATTCCGCGATTGGGGATATGCGCTCGCGAAGCGCGAGTTCGGCGCCGAGCCGATCGACGGCGGTGCGTGGTGCAGGTTCAAAAATCCCCGAACCGGGCGCGAGATCGTCGTCAAGGACTGCATCTGCGACGCATTCTTGCAGCAAATACTGACGCGTCCGGCGGAATACGACGTGATTGCGACCTTGAACCTCAACGGCGACTATGTGTCCGACGCGCTTGCGGCGACGGTCGGCGGCATCGGCATCGCGCCGGGCGCGAACATCAACTATCAGACGGGAGTCGCGGTGTTCGAGGCGACGCACGGCACGGCGCCGAAGTATGCCGGGCTCGATAAAGTGAATCCCGGATCGCTCATCCTCTCCGGCGAGATGATGCTCCGCTACATGGGATGGAGCGAGGCGGCCGACCTCATCATCGCGGCCATGGACAGGGTGATCGCGGAAAAGACCGTGACCTACGACTTCGCGCGCCAGATGGAAGGGGCGCGGGAGGTTAGGTGCTCGGAGTTCGCCGCCGCGCTCGCCGCCGCGATGTGACCGCGCTTTTCCCTGTTGCAAAAACGCGGAAAAAATGGTAAAATATATACAACTAGCAGGTTTTAGATTTGTCTAACTTCAAACCAAAAAGGAAACAGCAGACTATGGCAGCAAAGAAGATCATGGTTGACGGCAATACCGCCGCAGCTAAGATTGCGTTCGCGTGTTCGGAAGTGGCCGCGATATATCCTATCACACCTTCTTCGCCGATGGCGGAGACGTGCGACGAAATGGCGGCGCAGCGCAAGGAGAACATCTGGGGCTCGGTGCCGTCGATCGTCGAGATGGAATCGGAAGGCGGCGCCGCGGGCGCGGTGCACGGCTCGCTCACCACCGGCTCGCTCACGACGACCTTTACGGCGTCGCAGGGCCTGTTGCTGATGATTCCCAACATGTACAAGATCGCCGGCGAACTCGTCCCGACCGTCTTCCACGTCTCGGCGCGTTCGCTCGCTTGCCAGGGACTCTGCATCTTCGGCGATCAGGGCGACGTCATGGCGTGCCGCCAGACCGGTTTCGCGATGCTTTGCTCGAACTCCGTGCAGGAAGTCCACGATATGGCGATGGTGGCGCATGCTTCGACGCTTGAGGCGAAGGTGCCGTTCATGCATTTCTTCGACGGCTTCCGCACTTCGCATGAAGTCCAGAAGATCGAGGAGATTCCGGCCGAGACCATCCGCGAGATGATCAACGACGATTTCGTCACGGCGTTCCGCAAGCGTGCGCTCGATCCTGAGCATCCGACGATGCGCGGCACGGCGCAGAACCCCGACATCAACTTCCAGGGCCGCGAGAGCTGCCAGAAGTATTATGACGCGACGCCTGCGATCGTCCAGAAGTACATGGACAAGCTCGCCGCGCTCACCGGACGCCAGTATCACCTCTATGACTATGTCGGCGCTCCCGATGCCGAATATGTCGTCGTTGCGATGGGTTCCGGATGCGACACGCTCCACGAGACCGTGGACGCGCTCCTCAAGGAAGGCAAGAAGGTCGGTCTCTTGAAGGTGCATCTCTACCGTCCGTTCTCGATGACGGATTTCGTCAAGGCGATTCCCGCGACCGTGAAGGTCGTGACCGTGCTCGACCGCACGAAGGAGCCCGGCGCGATTGGCGACCCGCTCTATCTCGACGTGTGCGCGGCGATTGGCCAGGGACTGCAGGATGGCGTCGTCTCCTTCAAGTATCCGAAGGTTCTCGCCGGCCGCTACGGCATCGGTTCGAAGGACTTCACGCCGCAGATCTGCAAGGCGATCTACGACAACATGACCGCCGAGAAGCCGCTCGACCATTATGTCTGCGGCATCGTCGACGACGTGTCCGGACGCTACATCCTCGGTGACGGCTCGTTTGTGGTCCCGACCGGCGACCGCAAGGAGTGCATGTTCTGGGGTCTCGGCGCGGACGGCACCGTGGGCGCGAACAAGAACTCCATCAAGATCATCGGCTCCTACACCGAAAACTACGCGCAGGGCTACTTCGAGTATGACTCCAAGAAGTCCGGCGGCGTGACGATTTCTCACCTGCGGTTCGGGTCGGACATGATCCGCAGCCCCTATTTCGTGAACCAGGCCGACTTCACCGCTTGCCATTGCTTCCCGTATCTCGAGAAGTACGACATGCTCAAGAGCGCGAAGAAGGGCTCGACGTTCCTGCTGGCTTCGCCGTACAGCGCCGCCGAAATCTGGGATCACATGCCCGACGAGGTCGAGCAGGCGATCATCGACAAGGAAATCAAGTTCTATGTCATCGACGCGGCGAAGATCGCCCGCGAGAACGGCATGGGCACGCGCACGAACACCGTTCTCCAGACCGCGTTTTTCAAGCTCTCCGGCATTACGCTCAAGAAGGCGGACGGTACGGTGCTCGATCCTATACAGGTGCTCAAGGACTACGCGGAGAAGGCGTATTCCAAGAAGGGCCAGGAAGTCGTCGAGATGAACTGGAAGTGCATCGAGGCGGCGGCGAGCGCGATTGAAGAGGTCAATTACCCGAAGACCGTCGCCGGCAAGCTCGTGCGCCCCGCCACGGTCGCGGCGGATGCCCCGGACTTCGTCAAGAATGTCACGGCGAAGATGATCGCCCAGCGCGGCAACGAGCTCAAGGTCTCGGAAATCCCGGACGACGGCACGTGGCCTACCGCGACTACGCAGTGGGAGAAACGCAATGTGGCGGCGTTCATTCCGCAGTGGAATCCGGATGTCTGCATCCAGTGCGCGAACTGCACTGCGATCTGCTCGCATGCGGCGATCCGCATGAAAGTCTACAACGACGCCGATCTCGAAGGCGCGCCGGAAACATTCAAGTCCGCGCCCACGAAGGCGCTCACGAAGAACTTCGGTACGCGCATGACGATCCAGGTTGCTCCCGAAGACTGCATGGGCTGCGAACTTTGCGTCGTGAAGTGCCCGATGGCGGCAAAGGGTGCGCTCAAGATGGTCGAGCAGATCCCGCTTCGCAAGACCGAAGCCGAGAACTGGAAGTTCTTCCTCGACCTGCCGGAAGTCGATCCCCAGATGCTCGACACGACGAAGCTTGTCGACAGCCAGCTCAAGCGTCCGCTCTTCGAGTTCTCCGGCGCTTGCGCGGGATGCGGCGAAACGCCTTATGTCAAGCTGCTTACGCAGATTTGCGGCGACCGCCTGCTCATCGCGAACGCGACCGGCTGCTCCTCGATCTACGGCGGCAACCTGCCTACGACCCCGTATGCGCAGCGCAAGGACGGCAAGGGCCCGGCGTGGTCCAACTCGCTCTTCGAGGACAACGCGCAGTTCGGCCTCGGCATGAGGGTGTCGACCGACAAGCTTCAGGCCTACGCCTTCGAACTCGTCGACAAGATGCTCGCCAATCCCGATGCCCCGGCGGAAATCCGTGCGGTGCTCGAAAAGATCAAGACGATCGACCAGTCCGATGTGAAGGGCAAAGGCGTCGAGGAAATGCGTGCGGCGGTCGCCGAGCTCAAGAAACTCCTTGAGGCTCACGACTGTGGTTGCGCACGCAAGAAGGCGCTCCTCGCAGTCGCCGACAATCTCGTGAAGAAGTCCGTCTGGATTCTCGGCGGCGACGGCTGGGCGTATGACATCGGCTACGGCGGTCTCGACCATGTGCTCGCATCGGGCAAGAATGTCAAGATTCTCGTCATGGATACCGAGGTCTACTCCAACACGGGCGGTCAGGCCTCCAAGGCGACGCCTACCGGCGCGATTGCGAAGTTTGCCGCGGCTGGCAAGGTCCAGGCCAAGAAGAACCTCGGTCTCATGCAGATGCAGTACAAGAACGTCTACATCGCGTATGTGTCAATGGGTGCGAACCCGGCGGCGACGGTGAAGGCGTTCAACGAGGCCGAGAACTACAACGGTCCGGCGCTCATCATCGCATATGCGCACTGCATCGAGCAGGGTCTCGCGACCAAGACCGGTCCCGCGCACCAGCAGGCGGCCGTGGACTCCGTCCACTTCCCGCTCTGGCGCTACAAACCGGACGCGGAAGGCAAGAAGCTTACGCTCGACAGTGCCGACAAGAGCGCAACCGTCTCCTTCGCGGAGAAGGCGCTCTCGAAGGATCTTGGCGAAAACCGCTTCAAGCAGCTCGTCAAGGTTGCCGGACCCGAAGGCGCCATGAATATGCTCAAGAAGGCCGAAGCCGGATTCAAGGAGAACTACGCTCTCCTCAAGAAGCTCTCCGAGATGTAAGTCTCGCACAAAGAACATCTGCGGCGGCATCTGCCGCCGCAGATGTTGGCAATTTAGAAAGGGGAGTCAGACAACCATGGCACAGGCGGGCAACGCCTCGCCGCCGGCGACGCCGAACTTGAAGGACGCACAGACGGGTGCGCGACGGTGAAGGCGTTCAACGAGGCCGAGAACTACAACGGTCCCGCGCAAACCGGTGCGGCGGCAATCCCGCCGCCGCTTCTCTCTTCTCCTTCGTATGGAAGTTTAAAAAGGTTAGACCTTTTGATATAAAAGGTTGGACCTTTTAGGGTGAAAGGTTGGACCTTTTAGGGTGAAAGGTTGGACCTTTTGGTATAAAAGGTTGGACCTTTTGGGTAAAAAGGTTGGACCTTTTGGGTAAAAAGGTTATATCTTTTTGTGTCGGCATTCTGATGCGGCTTTTTGACCACGGAATACACGGAAGGCGGGGAATAGGGAACGGGGAATGGTAGGGTTTATCACCACTTGGGTCGCCGCACCTAGTTCAGCCCCCCTTTACTTCGTAGTCCAGCTTCTTCCACTTGGTAGTCCAGCCTTCTATACTTCGTAGTCCAGTTCCCTTCACTTCGTAGTCCAGCCCCGTTTACTTGGTAGGGCGATGCGCCCTACCTTCGGCGCGATGGGGGCATCGCGTCCTTCCGCGGCCTTTCGCGTGTTTTGGGGTATTGACTTTTTGCGGCCGAATATGATATAATACAAACAACCTAGACGGTGGGATGGCCGAGCGGTTAGGTCGCGGACTGCAAATCCGCTTACAGCGGTTCAACTCCGCTTCCCACCTCCATTTTTTTATATATGACATTGTTCTGGGGTATCTTGATGGCTGCGCCCCTCCTTGCAGCAGGCGGGGGGATTGCGTTTTGGAACGAAAAGACTGACAATCTTGTTTCCCGGTTCGAGAATTCGCGTACGGCGGCGGCAGTGTTGACATTCGTCGCTTGGTTCTGGGCTGGCTACGAGATGTGGACGATGGGGATTGATGTTTTCGATAAAATGCTCAAGATTTTCCCAGGGCAGATTTGGCTTATGGCGGCGATGCTGGGGTATCTTACCTTCATCTGGATGCCCGATCATTTGAGCGTTCGCGCCTTGACCGGCATTCTCATGCTTTTCCCCGCCGCGCTCTTCCGCACGACGCGGCTTCTCGTTCCGGCGGGCGGATTCGCCGCCGTGCATATTCTCGTCGCCACAGGCTACGCTGCGGCGATTTGCGGAATGTATGGAATGTTTTATCCATGGCGGCTGGAGAAAGCGTATGCGCTTGTTTCGGCGCGTCCTAAATGGCGGCGTTCAGTCGGTTGTGTGCTAATCGCCTGGGGAGCAGCGGTCATGGTTGCAGGAGTTTTGGCATGAGAGATATTTTGTTGATGATCGTCATCTCCGGCGGCGGTCTGGGAATGTTTCTTCTTGGAATGAAACATCTCTCCGAAGGCCTTCAAGCCGTCGGCGGACAGGGGTTGCGCAAGTTCATGGGACTTGCGACTACTCACCGCCTCGCAGGCGTAGGGACTGGCATCGTTTCCACTTTGATCGCGCAGTCGTCTGCGATTATCACGGCTATGGTCGTCGGGTTTGTGTCTTCGGGGATGATGACGCTCTCGCAGGCGATAAATGTCATAATCGGCGCGAACATCGGCACGACGGGCACCGTATGGGTCGTCGCCATGGCGCCGTCGCCGGAGGTGATCGGACTTGTCGGGCTTGCCGTCGGCGGCATTTTCTACTTCTTCATCAGACGCGAGGCGATTCACAACTTGGGTCTTGCGGTATTGGGTCTGGGGCTTGTATTGCTGGGGCTTTATTTCATGGCCAAAGGCGTGGTGCCGATCAAGAACAATCCTTCGGTCTGCGCTGCGTTCCAGAGTATTGAAGTCAAAGGGGTTTTTGATGTCATAATGATCGCCATCGGGGCGATGATGATTTCTGCGGCGATCCATTCTGCGGCGACAATCGCCATCGCCATGACGCTTGCTTCGCAGGGGCTCGTCTCCTACGAAGCGGCGATCGCCACGCTCTTCGGGGCGAACATCGGCACGACAGTGACGGCATGGATGGCCGCGATCGGCGGCACGGCCGACGCCAAGCGCACCGCGCTTGCGCACACGCTCTCCAATGTGATCGGATCGATAATCTTCATCCCGTTCGCACTGCCGGTTCTCGTGCCGGTGGGCAAGGCTTTGTTTCCGGGATGGAATATTGTTACCGAGACTGCCAAAGGCCCGATGCTCTACGGCATCATGGCGCCGATCGCCGTGACTGACACCATTTTCTCGGTTCTCCGCGGTCTCATAACTTTCCCCTTCGTGAAACCGTTCGCACGGCTCATCGAGCGCATCATCAAGCAGCCGGAGAACGAGAAGCCGCATCTTTCCGCGCTCAAGTTTGGTGCGCGATTCTCTCCGGTCATCGCGTGCGACCAGGCGCTCACTGAAGTTTCATTCATGCGCGACAGCGCTCTCGACCTTCTCGCCACGGTTCGCCGCATCCTTGTGGGCGAAGGCTCGGAGGCGGATGAAAACCACATCCTCCACCGCGAGGAGATTCTCGACAATGTCCAGCGCGAGGTCACCGAATTTCTCGGCAGCATCATGACCAAGCGCCTGGCGCTCGATGTCGCGGAGCGCTCGCGCCGGCTGTTGCGTCTTACCGACGAACTTGAATCGGTGAGCGACGAAGCGGCGGCGATTGTCCGGGTATTGCGGAGACTCGGCAAACAGAAGCAGAAGATTTCAGATGTTTCCGCAAAGGTGCTTTTGGATGTGCACGACCGGGTTTCGCAATACGCCGGGACGATCAGCGGGTGGATCCGCTCTCCTCGTCCGATGGCGCTTATCGATCCGGTGTGGGCGATCAAGGAGTCGAGCGACATCCACCAGTTCATCCGCGTCAGCCGCAGTACGCAGCTTGGGCGCGTGAGCGTGGACGACCCGGAAAGCCCGCTGCGCGTTCTCGGCGAACTCGATATAATCAACGCCTACGAGCGCATCCGTTCTTATTACATGAATATCGCCGAAACTCTGGCCGGCGGCAAACCGAAGTAAAACCGTGGCAATGAAAGACAGCGATGGTCGCGTAATGTTCGCGCCGCCCGGAAAGACGGCCAAGGACGATGTCCGGAGCGTGATCAAGTTCTTCCGCCTGCGTCAGGGATTTTCGAAGCAGGTCTTGGACGAGGCGGAGGCGGTGGATTGCAAGGTTTCCGCCAAAGGACGTCTTGATTTGCGCCGGAAATTCATCTTTACTTGCGACCCTCAAAGCGCACGCGATTTCGACGATGCCTTGAGTCTTGAGACCGACCGCAAGGGCAATCGCATCCTCGGCGTGCATATCGCCGACGTAAGCCACTATGTCCGACCCGGCAGCGCAATCGACAAAGAGGCATACCGTCGCGGCACGAGCGTATATCTGTGCGACACGGTGCTCCCGATGCTCCCCGAGGCTTTGTGCAACGGCATGTGTTCGCTGGTTCCGGGCGAAGACCGTTACGCATTTTCGGTTTTCATGACCTTCGACAAAGAAGGGCGCATGACCGCGCACCGGTTTGCCAAGAGCGTGATCAAATCAAAAATGCGCTTCACTTACGAACAAGTGATGAAGATCATCCGCGGCGGCGAAGACAAGGCCCTCAAACTAAAGAAGCCGGAACTCAGGACCGTGCGCGAGATCCATGCGCTCGCCCAGCAGTTGCGCTCGGCGCGTTTTGCCGCCGGCGCTTTGGATATTGCGATCCCGGAAATGGAAGTCGTGCTTGATGCGCAAGGCGAAATGGCCGGGCTGAAGGCCGTGCCTTACGACGAAAGCCATCAGATGATCGAAGAGTGCATGGTCGCCGCCAACGAGGCTGTAGCCAAAGAGCTCTGGCAGAAAGGCGTCAAGATCATTGCCAGATTCCACGACAAGCCCGACCCCGAAAAGCTCGACCTGCTTCGCGCCGAACTGCGCGGACTGGGCGTCAGAATGGGCAATATCGAAAACGCCAAGGTCTTTGCGCGGTTTTTGAAGGAGATCAAGTCGCATCCGCTCTATTCCACGATTTCCGTAATGATCCTGCGGAGCATGAAGCGCGCGGTGTACGATAGTGCGGCGATGGGGCATTACGGGCTTGCAAAAACCTATTACGCGCATTTCACCTCGCCGATCCGTCGCTATCCGGATTTGACGCTGCACCGTCAGCTCGCCGATTATCTTGAGCGCACATCGCAGAATCTTCGTCCGCGCAAAGTGCCGCCCAAGACGCTGGCCGAGTGGAGCAGGCATTTGAGCGAGACCGAGCAGACCGCCGCCGACGCCGAGCGTGCGCTCGTCGAAATCAAGAAATACCGTCTCCTCGAAGATGAACTTGCTTCGCGTGTGCCGATCGTCTACGAGGCGGTAATCGAGAAGTGCGCGAACTTCGGCTGTTTTGTGAGCGTTCCGGAGCTTGCGGTTTCGGGATTGGTGCATGTGAGCAATCTTTCCAACCGCTTCCTGCGCTTCAACATGCACGATCAGACGCTTGGGCATTTCCGCCCTGGCGACAAGCTCAAGGTGGTGGTGGCCCGCGTCGACATGCGCGAGCGCAAAATCGATTTCATGCCGGTCCAGGAGGGCAAAAGAGGAGGACGCAAAAAATGGAACTCTCGATACTGATAAACAGATTCAACATCAAGGGACGGCTTGTGGCGTTGCAGCCTTTCGGCAACGGCAACATCAACGATACATATCTTGCGATCTACCGCAATACCTTTACCGAGACTCAAGTCATTCTGCAAAAGGTCAACAAGAAGGTGTTCCCCCGCCCCACCGATATCATGGACAATATGCATGAGATCACGCGCCATTGCCATGAAAAGCTCGAGGCCGATGCTATCGCCGGTCGCGACGATCGCGTGTGGCAGATGCCGCGCATCATAAAAACGAAGGAGGGCGCCGACTTTACAATCGATGACAATGGCGATGTGTGGCGCGTGATCACGCGCATAATGTCGGCCCACGCTTTCGATCTCGCCCAAGGTCCGGAACACGCTCTCGAATGCGGTGCGGCGCTTGGACATTTCCACTACCTCATTTCCGACATGGATCCCGCGCTCATAGCCGATCCGCTGCCCGGCTTTCACATTACGAGCGGCTATCTCAAGGCTTACGACAAGACGCTAAGAACGAAGAACGCCAAGTCGCTCATTGGCGCCAGCATGGAAGCGAAGCGTCTCGTGAAGTATATCGAGGAGCGCCGCGATCTCGCGCTATGCCTGGAAAAGGCGGAAAAGCGCGGCGAGCTCAAGAAGCGCATGTTCCACGGCGACCCCAAGGTCAACAATATCATGATCGATGACGTCACCGGCAAAGGCACGGCGATGATCGATCTCGATACCGTGAGTCCCGGACTTATCCACATGGACTTTGGCGATGCGCTCCGCTCCATCTGCAACCCGGTCGGCGAAGAGGAGACCAACCTTGCCAAGGTGGTGTTCGACGAGGATCTGGCCATGGCCTTCTGCAAGGGATACATAAAAGAAGCCGGCGCCTTCCTTACCGATGCCGACCGCGAGTATCTGTTCGATTCCATCCGGCTTCTGCCGTTCGAGCTGGGTCTCCGGTTTTTCCAGGATTATCTCGCCGGCAACGTCTACTTCAAGACCAGCCGCCCCGAGCAAAACCTCAACCGCGCCCGTGTGCAATTTCGTCTGTGCGAATCGATTGAAGCGCGCGAACGCTCAATCCGCAACGTGCTCAAAAAACTATGATCGCTGCAATCATTCTTGCCGCCGCCGTCAAGGTGGCATGCGTTGGCGATTCCATAACCTACGGCTATGGTCTGGCCGATCGCGAGAACGCCTGCTACCCAAACCAGCTCCAGCAATTGCTGGATGCCGAGAGCAAAGGCGGATACGAGGTGCGCAATTTCGGCAATTCGGGCAGGGGAATCTATCTCGATTCCATGCGCGGCAGCGAAAAGCGCGGCTTCAAGTGGATGCCGGAGCACAAGGCGGCGCTTGAATGGAAGCCGGATATTGTCGTCTGCAATCTTGGCATCAACGACAATGGCGAATACATCAAGGAGTACACCGGAGCGCGCAAGCGCGGCAGCTGGGCGGCCGACTATATCGCGCTTCTGGAGGACTACAAAAAGGCAAATCCCAAGGTAAAATTCTACATCTGGACCAAGCTTGCGCCGCTCGCGCCGGGACAGCGGTTCTACCGCTCTCCCGAGCCGTTCTTGATGCAGCGCGATCTGGAGAGGGTGGCCAAAAAGATGGGGGCCGAGGGCATAGACATGCAGGAGCCGCTCAGGGCGGAGATGGATGCGATTTTGGCTTCGGACAAAATCCACCCCAACGCCCAAGGCGCCAGAATCATCGCCGAGACCACTGCCGCGGCATTGCTGGGCAAGGCTCCCAAAAAGCACTACGAGCCGCCAAAGGACGGCGAAGTGTGGCTTTGCGTGGGGCAAAGCAATATGCAGAAGGGCTGGAACGAATTCGGCGTTCACGGCGACGAGCGCGAGCGTTGCGCCAAGGAACTGGCTCAGCTTTCCAAGGTGACCGTCAACTTCTGGGATTTCAACACCGGCAAGTGGACGCGCCTCACTCCGCAGAACGGCGGCGCGAAGTCGGCCTTTGGCGTCAGCTTCGCAATCCGCCGTGCGCAAGAGAAGAAGACGACGGTCAACATGGTGTATGTCGCGGCCGGCGGCGCACCAACCGAAAGTTTCCTGAGCGAAACGACGATGTGCCAAGTGGACAAGGACGGCAATGCCGTGTATCCGCATTTGATGGCCATCGCCACCAACCGCCACCGTCTCGACGCCAATGACGACTTCCCGTGCAAGTGGGTGGCTCGCGAGTATCCGCGCCGCTCGGGCAATATGGAGGAAGGCCATTGGTGGCCAGTCTCGCTCATGTACGACGAGGGTATCAAGCTTACGCGCAATCTGTTTGCCAGCAAGGATTTCAGGCTCGACGGCATCTTGTGGTACCAAGGCGAATCAAACGCCACTTTATGCGTCGGCAATCCCGATCAGCCGCTCGACAGCGCCTATATGGAAGAGACGTTATGCGCGGTGGTTGAAGAACTTCGCGGCAAACGCGAAATCCCGTTTGTCATGATGGGATTGCCAAAGATGAATCGCCCGTGGGAGCCTTACCGTGCGGCGCAGGCCAAGGTGGCCAAGGAGAAGGGGTGCATCTTTGTCGATACGTTCGCGGCGGGCCTTGGCGAAATGAACGATGTCCACCCGCGCAACAAGATTCCCTTTGCGGAACTCGCAATCAAGGAACTTAAGAAAGCGGGCAAATGAATCGCTTGCTGGTGGCGAGTGCCGACTTGGCTGTCGAACAGCCGGAGCTTTCGCGCGAGAATCGGCAGCATCTCAAGGTTCTGCGTCCGGAGCCGGGCGAAATTTTCGAACTCTTTGACGGCGCGGGGCGCTTTAGAGCCTACCGCTGCGATGGCGACAGACTCCAGGCGGCGGGCGCGGTCGCAATCGCTCCCCGTCCGCCGGAGCTTGCGCTTTTCGCCTGCATCGCCAAGGGGTCGCGATGGGATTGGACGCTTGAAAAGGCTACCGAACTTGGCGTCACCCAAATCGTGCCGCTCGTGTCCGAACGCACCATCGTGCGGCTCGATCCGTCCGATCTGGAACCCAAGCGCGAGCGTTGGCAGCGGATTGTCGACGATGCCGCGCGCCAATGCGGTACGCGCTGGGTGCCGCGCGTCGAAACGCCTGCGAAGCTGATGTCGGCGCTGCCGCAACTGCGCGAGCGGTTTACGGTGCTGGGCGCACTCACCGATCCTCCATCGCCGCCGATCCTCAAGGTCATGGCCGGTTGGCGAGGCGAAGCGTTGGCGCTGGCGATAGGACCGGAGGGCGACTTTTCGCCGACGGAACTCGAAGCGCTGATGACGGTATCGCACCCGGCCTCGTTCGGCAACACCATCCTCCGCACCGAGACGGCCGCGATTTTCGGTCTTGGGGTGTTGGGAGCCTGTCAGCATGCGCGAATATAGCCTTGTTGAAATTTTCCGCTCGTTCCAGGGCGAAGGGCGCAATACGGGTAGGCAAGTGGTGTTTGTGCGCTTTGCCGGCTGCAATCTTGCCTGCCCTTGGTGCGATACCGACAAGTCGCCGCGCTTCCGTCTTGAACTAGCCGAATTGCTGGCTGAAGTCAAGGCATTTGGCGTCAAATCCGTCATTTTGACCGGCGGCGAGCCCACAATGGTCGAGCACATGGAAGAATTGATCGCCGCGCTCAAGACCGATGGCTTTTGGATTGGCGTAGAGACCAACGGCACGAACGCACCGGAGTGGCTGCAGTTTGTCGATTATGTGGCCGTATCGCCCAAGCTTGAATATGCCGGGCGCACGGTGCTTGCGGCGGCGGACGAAGTGCGAATTGTCGCTTCTGGCGGCGATGCGGCGGCGATTGCGGCATTTTGCCGCGAGATGCGGCGGAAGATCGCCGCGACCGATTACTATGTAAGCCCCTGCGACAACGATGGCGAGATCGACTTCGCGACCGCAAAGGACGTATTGTCGCGGCTTGACGACTGGAGCCTCAGCGTCCAGCTCCACAAAATTCTGGGTTTCCGCTGATGGGTGGCGAGCCTGAAATAATTTTCGAGGATGGCGACCTTTTGGTCGTGGACAAGCCGTGCGGCATGATCGTCCATCCTGCGCCTGGTCACGAGCAAGGCTCGCTTACCGGATGGGCAGTGCGCCATTGCCCGGAAATCGCCAAGGTCGGGAGCGTCTCGCGTCCGGGCGTGGTGCACCGGCTGGATATCGAGACCAGCGGCGTCATGGTGCTCGCCAAGACCGGCCTTGCATACACGAAGCTCCGCGAAGCTTTCGAGGCGCATTCCGGCATCGTCAAAAAGTATCTTGCCGTAGTCCATGGTGCGATCAAGCCGGCGAAGGGGAAACTCGAGACGCAAATCGGCCGCAAACCCTGGGATCCAAGGCGCATGGCGGTCGTCGAGTCGGGCGGCGAAATCGCGCGGACGGCGTGGGAGACGGTCGGCCGTTCGGGCGGCGTTTCGCTTGTGGAGTTTGTCATCGCTACTGGCCGCACGCACCAGATTCGCGTTCACGCCGCGCACCTTGGCCATCCCATTGCCGGGGACTCTCTTTACGGCGACCGGAAGAAAGACGCGAATTTGCGTCCGCGTCCCACGCGGCTTATGCTCCATGCCGTGCAACTCGAGTTTTCGCATCCTCGCAGCGGAGAAAGTCTGGTTTTCGCCGCGCCGCCGCCTCGCGAACTGATTTACGTAAGATAAGCAATGGCCGAAGTCCCCGTCACCAAGGTTTCACTGTTGGGCGCGATTGCCGCCAGCCCCGAGAATGTGCGCTGGACGGAATTCGCTCGCCGCTACACCCCGATGATGGAGGCGTTCCTTGCCGGGCATTTCCCCTTTCTCGAAAAGGAAGACATTATCCAGGATACGCTTCTCGCGCTCGTCAAGATACTTCCTTCTTACCGCTATGCGCCGGAAGAAACCGGCCACTTCCACAACTACCTTACCGGAATTCTCTACCGCAAGGCCCAGAAGGCCTGCACCAAATCCGCCCGGCGCAAGGAAGTAATGACAGCCTACAAGGAAGAGCCCAAGGTTTCTTCCAATGTCATTGCCGCCGAAAACGCCGAGTTCGAGTGGCGGAAGTCGATTTTTGAAATTGCGCTCAAGGAACTGCTTGCCGATCCGTCGGTGAAGGAGCGCACTAAGCAAATCTTCCTGCGCGTGGCGGTGAAGGGCGAAAAGCCCGAAGATGTCGCGGCGGCCTTCGGAATTGAGCGCAATGCCGTAGATCAGGCGAGGAACCGCACGATGCAGAAACTTAAATCCATCGTCGCCGCGCTTATCGCCGTGCGCGAAGAAGGGCAGATATGAGCCTTGCGCTCGAAAACGAACTTGCGGACTTTCTGCGCGGACACGAAATGCCGCATTCGTCGTTCCTTGCCAAAGAGGGCGATTTCGTGGGCGAGTGGCGCATTACCGCATTTCTCGGACGCGGTGCCATGGGCGAGGTTTTTCGCGCCGTGCGCGACCGGGATGGACAAATCGCCGCCCTCAAGATTCTCGCCCGCGACGATGCCATCGCCAAGGCCCGCTTCAACCGCGAGGCCATAATCCTCAAGACGCATCCGCACCGCGCATTCCCGCGTTTCTTCGATTATTCATCTGGCGGCGAACATCCTTTTCTGGCGATCGAACTCTTGGAGCCTTTCCCGCTGCCTGATTCAGACCGCGATGTCGCTTCGTTCATGCTCGATTTGTGCGAAGGCGTGGGACTCTTGCATTCACTGGGAATCGTCCATCGCGACATCAAGCCCGAAAATATCATGCGCCGTCCCGACGACCCTAGACCGGTGCTTATCGATCTGGGGCTGGTCAAGGTGGACGAATCGCTCACCAGGTCCAATCTCTCCATGGTGGACGGACGCCTTGTGGGCTTGGGCACTCCCGGCTACTCCGCGCCTGAACAATTTTCGGGCGGCAAGATTTCCCCTGCGGCGGACATCCATGCGCTCGGCTCGCTCATCGACCAGTGCTTTTGCGGCAAGCCTCCGCGCCAGTGGGATCGGATTGTGCGCGGCGCCACTTCGTCGCTCCCGGCGCACCGCTACGCGACGGTGGCAATCTTCGCGCTCGCCATTCGCCGCCGCTTTTTCCTGCGCAATCTGTCCATCGCGCTTATCTCCATTATCGTCATCCTTGCCGCCGCCTGTCTTCTCCTTGCGCTTCAAGTGATTCCTCGCCTCGAAGGTCCCCTTGCTTTCTGACGCGATTTTTGGTATAATGTGCCTGTATGTTGGAGGATTTTGGCGAAAAAATATTCAAATATGCCATGTGGACTGCCGGATTGGCAGTCTTCACATGCGGCATTATTTGCGCTTATACGCCGTATGTCCAATCTCAGGAACTTAAGCTTGAGAGCGACAGGATATCGGAGAAAATCGAACTCAAGCGCAAGGAAATCGCCAAACTCAACGATTATCAGCGGCGTTTCAGGATAGACCCCGATTTCGTCGAAAAGATCGCGCGCGAGAACAACCGCGTCTACCCCGGCGAACTTGTCTTTGTTTTCGAGGAGTAGGAGCATGGCCAATTTTGCGCGGCTTCTTCTGGGAATCGCCATGTTGCCGGCCTGCTGGGGGTTTTCCCGCTCGCTTGTCGATGCCGTGTTGTTCGCCAGCGGCACGGAATCTGCGTTTTCTGTCGAGGCCATGAGCCTTCTGGGTGGCATTGCCGCGTTCGCGCTTTGCTGGTCTACCATCTCCCACCCGATCCGCACTTACGTCTTCGGCCATGAACTGACCCATGCGCTGTGGGGGCTCGTGTTCGGCGCCATGCCCTCGAATATCAAGGTCGGGGCGGCAGGCGGCAGCGTCCAGCTCACCAAGACGAATTTTCTCATCACCCTCGCTCCGTATTTCTTCCCGTTCTATACGTTTGTGGTGATAATCGCAGCGCTCGTCACCTACGCATTCTTGCGCCCCTTGCCGTTTTTGCCGCTGTGGATGTTTTTGATCGGCTTTACATGGGCGTTCCATGTGCTTTTTACTTTGCAGACGCTTACCCGGCGCCAGCCGGACGTCAAGCTTTACGGGCGCGTCTTCAGCTGGACTTTCATATTTATCGCCAACATCGCGCTCATGCTCGTTTTCCTCGCGTCGGTGACGCCGCTTGAGTTTGCGCAGCTTTGGAGGATTGCAGCGCTCCGCGTCGGCGGGGTTTACTGGAGTGTCGCAATTTTCATCTGGAAGGGAATATGTATCCTAACGTCCTGGGGTTGCCGTTTCTTCACACGTACGGCTTGATGATTGCAATCGGGTTCTTCCTCGCGTGCGCGGTCTTGGAGCGCGCATTCGGGCGGAAGGATCTCGGCAATCTTGCGGTGGCGCTCGTCCTCGCCGGCATCGTCGGTGCGCGCGCGAGTTATGTGATCGAGCATTGGCAAAGCGAGTTTGCCGCCGATCCGATATCGGTCCTTTACGTATTTCGCGGCGGGCTGATGTTCTACGGCGGACTTATCCTTGCCACCATCGTGTTTTTCGGCTGGTGCTTTTGGCGGCGGCAGAATCCGCTCGCAGTCGGCAATCTCGGCACGGTGGTCGTCCCGCTTGCGCATGCCTTCGGGCGCATTGGCTGTTTTTGCTATGGCTGCTGCTACGGCAAGGTGTCCGATTCTCCGTTCGCGGTCGTTTTTCCGGTCGGGTCTCCGCAATATTTCATGGATGGCGGCAAGCAGCTCCCGGTCCTCCCGACCCAGCTTTTCGAGGCGGCGGCGCTTTTCGCGCTTTTCGCATTGCTTTTCTTCGTCTACCGGCGTTATCGTCGCTACACGGCCGGCCTGTATTTCATGCTTTATGCGGCAATCCGGTTTTCGCTTGAATATCTGCGCGGAGATCCCCGTGCCGCAATCGGGCCGTTTTCAATCTCCCAGGCGATTTCCATCGCCATGTTTTTGTTTGGCGCGGGGCTTTTATTCCATGAGCGTGCATCTTATCGTCGGTGAAGACGACTATCTCGTGGAACGCGCCGCCCGCGCCGCAATCGGCGATCTCCCGGTCGACGAAATCGATTCCGCGACTTCCGTCAACGCCGCCTTGCAGTTGTCAGACATCTCCAGAGTCCGCTCCGAGGCCTTTGCGGAATCGCTTTTCGATCCTGTCCGCGCCGTGTGGTGGCGCAACATCGGGTTTCTGCCGGGCGGCGACAGGGGCGGCAAAGGCGAAGACGGCGGCAAAACCTCCGAGGACGTGAAGCTCGCGCTCGAAAATCTCGCCAAGGCCATCGCCGCGAATCCCCCTGGCGAATCGGTGAAACTCGTCATCTCCGCGCCAAGGCTGCTGAAGACGTCGATTTTCGCGAAGACGCTGCAGGGCGTCGCGGACGTCAAATTCTTCGAGACGGCGAAAAGCTGGGAGGCTGCGAAGAACGCCGCCGTGTTCGCGTCGGATTGCGCCGCCGAAATGGGGCTCAGGTTCGATTATGGCGCGGTGGATTTGTTCTGCGCGAAGGTGGGCGTATCGTCGCGCTCGATAATGTCGGAAGTTTGCAAATTGCGCGACTACCTGGGCCCTGGGCGCACGACGATAACAAAAGACGATATCGCCGCCATCACGAGCGCGGGGCCGGGGACCGAGCCGGAGATGTGGGCCGTGGCCGACGCCGTGATGCGCCGCAATGCCGACGAAGCGCTTGCCGCCGCCATGAATTTCAAGGATGACAGCGGCTTTCCGGTTCCGGTTTTGACGACTGTCGAGCGCACGCTCCGTCAGATGCTGGATTTCGATTTGATCAAGGATTCGCTTTCGCCTTGGCAGGCGCGGAAAATGGAAGAGGCGCTGAAAAAATGGCGGCGCAGCGAATTGCGCTCGGCGCGATTCCGCTTCCTCAACTTGCGCGAACGCGCGGTGAGCGGCAGCGCCGACGCTGGTGAAATGCTCTTTGTGGAAATCGTCGGCGCGTGCAAAGGGAAGGGGCTTGGCAGATGATGACGTATTCATTCCCCGGTTTTATCGATGTCCATGTGCATTTCCGCGATCCCGGGATGACGGATGCGGAAGACACTGCGTCCGGCGCGGCGGCGGCGGCGGCCGGCGGTTTTGCCGCCGTCGTCACCATGCCCAACACCAATCCCGCAGGCGACAGTGCCGACTGGATACGGCGTCAGCGCGACGGCGACTATCCCGTCGAAATCATCCCGTCCGCCTGCATCACGAAAGAGCGGCAGGGAAGGGAAGTGTCGGATATGCAAGCGCTCGCGGCGGCAGGCTGCGCGTTTTTCACCGACGACGGCTCGTTCGTCGCTGACGATAAAGTGATGCTGGAGGCAATGCGAACCGCCGCCAGACTCGGGATGTGCATTTGCGAACATGCGATGGATCCCAAAGTCCAGGCCGGCGGCGTCATTCGCGATTGCGACCTCGCGCGGCGGCTTGGTCTTCCCGTCATCAGACCGGAGACCGAGACCGTCGCCATCGAACGCGATTTGAGCCTCTGCCGCGATACCGGGTGCGCATTGCATATCCAGCATATCTCGACGGCGCGCGGCGTGGAGCTCGTTCGCAACGCCCGGCGCGAAGGGCTCCCGGTCACCGCCGAAGCCACGCCGCACCACCTCGCGTTCTCGTGCGAGGAGCTTGTCTTTGACGACGCGAACTTCAAGATGGCGCCGCCGCTGGGCGACAACGACGACCGCGCCGAATTGCGCAAGGCCGTGAAAGACGGGGTATTGATGTTTGCGACCGACCATGCGCCGCACCCCGCCGCGACCAAGGACAAGGGATTCCTGAAAAGCGCCAACGGAATAATCGGACTTGAAGCGGCCATTCCGATGACATGGAAAATCATGGTCGAAGAAGAAGGCATGGATGTGGAGGCTTGGGCGAAAGCGTGGTGGGAAATGCCGCGCCGCATCGTGCGCAATCTGCCGCCCGTCCTGGCGCCGACGGTTGTGAAAGTGGGCGAGCCATACAAGATGAATGTGGACAAATGGAAGTCGCGCTCCAGAAATTGTCCATATAACGGCTTGACTTTCACCGCCGCAATATGATATAATACTTACACTTTATTCGTTCGGAGCGTAGCGCAGTCTGGTAGCGCGTTTGCTTCGGGAGCAAAAGGTCGAGGGTTCAAATCCCTCCGCTCCGACCATTCCCGATTTAGAATATTCCCGACACATCCTAGTTTCTCGCTTTTCAAGTTCTCAAACTTCAATGTCAGCCTCCTTTGCCTTCGTAGTCTAGACTTCTCGACTTCGTAGTCCAGCCTCTTTGCCTTCGTAGTCTAGCCTTCTCGACTTAGAAGTCCAGCTCTCTAGACTTGGTAGGGCTTATCGCCCCGCAACCGCCCTGCCTTCGCGAACGAAAGCGGACGAAAGCGTGAGATAAAACTCAACGGTCGCAGGACAATTGAAGAATCGAAAAATCTCCCCCGATGGGGACAAAAGCGTCCTGCCGACATTGCGGATTGCATTTTGGGCGGGAAAATGGTATAATATATAGTCAATATGAAGAATACCACGAGAAGGGTTTTGACGACGGTTGCCGCCATTGTGTCGTGTGTGGCGGCGGCGGATGCGGCGGCGCCGAGTGCGGCGACACTGAATACGCTCGAAAAGGGCGTCGTCGCGATTGTCCATTTCGGGCCGAACACGTTCACCGGGCGGGAATGGGGATACGGGGATGCTCCGGCCGAGGTGTTTGCGCCGGAGAAATTCAATGCCGCGCAGTGGGCGGCCGTGGCGAAGGCGGGCGGAATCCGGCGCATCATCCTTGTCTGCAAGCATCATGACGGATTTTGTCTGTGGCCGAGCGCGTACAATGTCGACTACACGGTGGCGAACACGCCGTGGAGGGACGGGAAGGGCGATCTCGTGAAGGAAGTCCGCGACGCCACGATCGCCGCCGGGCTCGAATTCGGCGTATATCTGTCGCCATGGGACCGCCACCATGCGGAATATGCGCGTCCGGCCTACACGGAGTATTTCCACAATCAATGGGCGGAGCTGATGGACAATTACGGGCCGATTTCCGAAGTCTGGCTCGATAGCGCCAACGGCGGCGACGGATGGTATGGCGGCGCCGGCGAAATGCGCAAGATTCCCGAGGCGTCGGTCTACTACGACCATCCGCGGCTCTTGAAGGCGATAATCGAGAAATGTCCGCTCGCCGCGATATTCGGCATGGATACCGACCGCACGCTGCGCTGGCCGGGAAATGAACTCGGCATCGTGCCGGAAGCGGACGATCTCGTGCACAACGGGCTGTTCCAGCCGCCGGAAGCCGATACGCCGCTCAGGGGAAAATGGTTCTGGCATCCCGACGACCAGGCCAAGAGTCTGGAGGAATTGATCGACTGCTACTTTGCAAGCGTTGGCCGCAGCGGAATCCTCGATCTTGGGCTTGCGCCCAACCGGGAAGGGCTTATCGACGATGGCGACGTGCAGCGCCTCAAGGAATTCGGCGACTGGCTGCGCCGGTTCAACCAGGTCGACTACGCGAAGGACGCCAGGTGCGAGCGTCTCATTACGGGCGAGTGGCGCTGGATTCTTCCGGAAGCGCGCACATTCGACGCCATCGATCTGGCCGAGGATGTTCGCGACGGGCTGCGGGTCGCCGCGTGGAAGGTCTTCGCCGACGGACGCGAAATCGCCGGCGGCGGGCAGATCGGCTACCGGCGCATGGTCCGGCTTGATGCGCCGGTGACGGCGAAAGAGATCCGCGTGGAGGTAGAGAGCGACGGCAAGGAGTCGCTCCGCCTTTCGCTGCGGGAAGTCTGACCGTCCCGCTTTTCGCCGCCCCGGACCGATTGGCACCATGGACTATTGTGTTTTGCGCGGATTTTTGATATAATACACAAAAATATCTAGGAGACATGAAAATGCATCCGTATCGTACCCACAATTGCAATGAACTTAGAGCTGCGGACGTTGGCAAGACGGTCCGTCTTTCCGGGTGGATGTTCCGTCTGCGCGACCATGGCGGCATTTTGTTTGTGGATCTGCGCGACCACTATGGCATCACGCAGATCGTGGTCCATCCCTCGCGCAGCTTTTTCGGCCAGGTGGAAAAGGCCCATCTGGAGAGCGTGTTCACGGTGACCGGCGAGGTGAAGCTCCGCACGCCGGACACGATCAACCCCAAGATGGCGACCGGCGAGATCGAGGTCGAGGCCAACGAATTCGTGATGGAGAGCGCAAGCGCGGTCACGCCCATCTACATCCCGGATGAAAAGGCGGACGAGAGCGAGGACGTGCGGCTCAAGCACCGTTATCTCGACCTGCGCCGCGAGAAGCTGCACAACAACATTATCCTCAGGTCGAACGTGATCAAGTTCCTGCGCGAGCAGATGTGGTCGAAGGGGTTCAACGAATTCCAGACGCCCATTCTCACTGCGTCGTCGCCGGAGGGTGCGCGCGACTATCTGGTGCCCAGCCGCATCCACCGCGGGCAGTTCTACGCCTTGCCGCAGGCGCCGCAGATGTTCAAGCAGCTCTTGATGGTCTCCGGCTTCGACAAGTACTTCCAGATTGCGCCGTGCTTCCGCGACGAGGCGGCGCGCGCCGACCGCAGCCCCGGCGAATTCTATCAGTTGGATATCGAGATGAGCTACGCGACGCAGGACGAGATTTTCGCGGTTGTGGAGGACGTGGTCGGCAAGACGTTCGCGAAGTTCTCGACGTGGCAGTGCAACGCGGCTCCGTGGCCGCGCATCAAGTACCGCGACGCGATGATGACGTACGGCAGCGACAAGCCCGACCTGCGCAACCCTCTGAAGTGGGTTGACATGAGCGACTTCTTCAGGCGCGCGTCGTTCAAGGCGTTCGCGAACACTGTTGAGCAGGGCGGGCTCGTCAAGGGGCTGCTCGTCAAGGGCATTGTCGGCGTCGAGACCAGGACGTGGTTCGACAAGCGCGAGCACAACGTGAAGGAGAACGGCGGCAAGGGCCTCGGCTACATCTCGTGGACGAAGGAGGGCGAGCTTAAGGGCCCGATCGCCAAGTTCCTTACGCCTGAGCAGCTCGAGGAGATGAAGGGGATTGTTAAGATGGAGCCTGGCGACGCGCTCTTCTTCATGGCGGCTCCGGTTGACGAGTGCCACCGCCTCTCGGGGCTCGTGCGCACCGACATCGCCAACCACATGACGAACAATATCTGCGAGAAGAACTGCTACCGGTTCTGCTGGATTGTGGACTTCCCGTTCTTCGAGAAGGATCCGGAGACGGGCAAGATCATCTTCTCGCACAATCCGTTCTCGATGCCGCAGGGCGGTCTGGAGGCGCTCGAGACGAAGGCGCCGCTGGAGATCGAGGCGTATCAGTACGATGTGGTGTGCAACGGCATCGAACTTTCTTCGGGCGCGATCCGCAACCATCGCATCGACATCATGGAGAAGGCGTTCGAGATCGCCGGCTATTCCAAGGAAGTCGTGCAGCAGAAGTTCGGGTGCCTCTACAACGCATTCCAGTTTGGCGCGCCGCCACACGGCGGCATTGCGCCCGGAGTGGACCGCATGGTGATGCTGCTTACCGACACTCCGAACATCCGCGAGGTCATCGCGTTTCCGATGAACCAGAAGGCGCAGGATCTCATGATGAACGCGCCGAACTTCGTGACGGAGCAGCAGCTCAGGGAGCTGCACATCAAGATCCGCGGCACTGAAGGCCAGAGCGCCGCGCCTGCCGTCTGATGGGGAAAAAGCGTCTTGTATTCACGCTGAAGGCGTGGCCGGCGGTGTTTGGCATCACGGTCGCGCTTTCCTATCTTACGGAGCTCTTCGCCAAGCATGCCTTCGGCGTGGAGTTTCCCGAACAGGCGCAAGTGCAGGTGATGCGCGACTTGTTCAAGAGCGGCAATGTCGCGCTTATCGCCGTGAATCTGGTGCTGGTGCTTCTGGCGATGCCGGCGATCGAAGAGGTGCTTTTCCGATGGATTACGCGCTTTGGGATGTGGCTTTGGGCGCCGATGGCGGCGGCATTCAGTTTAGCGCACTATATCGACTACGGAAGGCTCGCCGCCAATGGCGAATTCGCATTCACCGGCTGGAACGGCGCTTTCCTCGCGCTGTTTCTTTTCGGCCTTTGCCAGTCGTGGATATACCGCAAGACCGGTCGGCTGTGGTGCGCAATGCTGAACCACGCGCTGTTCAATACGACCAACCTCGTCTTGCTTTTCATCATTCCGGCCTGAAGTCGCAGGCAGAAAGGAATAGGATATGAACATGATCATGCTTGCGGTGTCGTTTTTCGCCGCCGTCGCCGCGCAGGAGATTGCGCCGCTAAATGGCGTAAGCAGGGAGAAAGAAACGCTTCCGCGCTGGTCTTGGGAAGGTCGGCACGGCAAATTCATGGAGCAGATAGCCAACGGCGAAAAGGAGTATGACATCGTATTCGTGGGCGACTCCATAACCGAACTCATGCTCGATGGAAACCGCGGCGGCCGCGAACCGTTCGACGAGGCGTACGGCGAGTTGAAGACGTTGAATCTCGGAATAATCGGCGACAGGATCGAAAACGTGCTGTGGCGTCTGGAGCACGGCGAGCTCGACGGCTACAAGGCCAAGGTCTTCCGCGTGCTGCTGGGGACGAACAACATCCCGAAACGCTGGACGCCGGAGCGGCTCGCCGCGGGCGTCGGACAGATTGTCGCGACGATCAGGGAAAAGCACCCTGAGAGCAAGATCGAGATACTTTCGATTCTGCCGCGCAACGACCGCAAAAGTCCAAAAGACGCCATGCAGCGGATTAAGGCGGCAAACGCGCTCTATGCGCAGCTCTCCGACGGCGAAAGCGTTTTCTTCGTGGATGCGACCGGGCTTTTCCTGAACGAAGACGGATCGGTCAAGAGCGAACTGTTCAAGGATGGGCTGCATCCCAATCCCGAGGGCTACCGGGTGTTGTTCGGCAAAGAGAAGCCTGTGCAAATAAGGTTGATGGGGAAACACGGTTGAAGATCGTCAAAATATCGCCGCACGGATTTTGCGCCGGAGTGACCGGAGCACTTAAAAAGGCGCTCTCGCTCCAGGGTGAAGTCTATTGTCTTCATGAGCTTGTGCACAACGAGATCGTAGTCGGCGATTTGCGCAAGCGCGGTTTCAGGTTCGTGGAGGACATCGAGGACGTTCCGGAGGGCGCGACCGTGCTTTTTTCTGCGCACGGCGTCTCCCCGCAAGTCCGCCGCCGCGCCATGGAACGCAAGCTCAAAGTGGTCGATGCCACCTGCCCGTTCGTCCAGCGCGTGCATGATGCGGCGAGGAAATACGCCGAGGAAGGCAAGTTCGTGTATGTGATCGGCAAACGCGACCATGCGGAAGTCAAAGGGATACTGGGGGAAATCAAGAATCCGCAATCGCCTTTGCCGCACAAAATCGCCGTAGTGTCCCAGACTACGATGAATTCAGATCTTGTGGAGAAGACGATTGCGGAACTCAAGAAGACCCACGAAGTGGAGACGATGGCACAGGTGTGCCACGCGACGAAACTCCGTCAGGATGCGGTGCGCAATTTCACCGGCGATGCTTTGCTCGTGCTGGGATCGGCGAACAGCTCCAATACGCGCGAGTTGGGCGAAGTTGCGAGGTGCGGAAAGGTCTTTCGCGCCGGAACGCTCGAAGAAGTGAAGGCGATTGATTTTTCCGGCGTGGAGGTTCTCGGCGTCACATCCGGGGCGTCGACGCCGGAGAGTTTCTACGAGGAGGCGACACGCTGGCTCCATGAGCGGTTTTCCGGTTGAAAGCGCGATCGGGCGCGTACGCGAGGCGTTGGGCGCGAACCATCCGGTCGTATTGCAAGCGCCGCCGGGCAGCGGCAAGACCACGGTGGTGCCGCCTGCGCTCATAGATGAAGCGTGGCTTGACGGCAAGAAAATCGTGATGCTCGAGCCGCGCCGTCTCGCGGCCGTGCGCAGTGCATCGTTCATCGCCGCGCAACTTGGCGAAACTCCCGGCGGCAGGGTCGGCTATTCGATCCGGCTGGAGCGCAAGGTCTCGCGGGCTACGAGACTTGAAATCGTCACCGAAGGCATGCTCGCGCAGCGCATCCTCGCCGACCCCGAACTCTCCGATACCGGGCTTGTCATCTTCGACGAGTTCCACGAACGCTCGTTGCAGTGCGACTTGGGGCTTGCGCTTGCGCTGGATGTGAAGCGCGCGCTGCGTCCGGATTTGCGCATCATGGTGATGTCGGCGACGCTGGATACCGAAAGCATCGCCAGACACCTTGGCGCCGATACCATAACCGCCGAAGGGCGGATGTATCCGGTCGAGACCAGGTATCTTGGGGATGTGTCCATGACGGCGGCAATCAACATCGCGCTAAAGGAAACGGATGGCGACATCTTGTGCTTTCTGCCGGGTGCGGGCGAAATCAAGCGCGTGGCCGAGCAGGCGGCGGGCGTCGCCGCCGGATCCGGGAGCATTGCTCCGCTGATCGTTCCGCTATACGGTTCGCTTTCCAAGGAGGAGCAGGACAAGGCGTTTTGCAGGAGTTCGAGGCGCAAGGTTGTTTTGGCTACATCGATCGCTGAAACAAGTTTGACATTGCCGGGGATTACGTGTGTAATCGATTCCGGGCTGATGCGCGTGCCGAGATTCAGGCCGGGCACGGGAATGAGCGGACTGGTGACGCTGCCGCTTACGCTTGACCGTGCGGAGCAGCGGCGCGGGCGCGCCGGACGCGTACGGCCGGGAGTATGCTACAGGCTTTGGAGCGAGAGCGAAAACGCCGTCCGCGGCAAGGCGATGACGCCGGAGATTTTCAATGCGGACCTGGCGCCGCTGGTGGCGACGGTCCGTGCCTGGGGAGCGCGGCGGCGAGAAGACCTGCCGTGGCTCGATCCGCCGCCCGAGGCGGCATGGAACCAGGCGCTCGCGGTAATCGAGTCGCTGGGCATTCCGGCGGCGGAGTTGGGCGAATATCCGATGCATCCCCGCCTCGCGGCGATGATGATAAAGTGCGGTCGTCCGGCCGCAAGGCTGGCCGCGATTCTGGAAGAAGGAGGGGCTTCGCACGAGACGGAAATCGGCAAAGTGCGTCTCGGCGAGCGCCAGAAACTTTTGATGCGTCGCTTTGAGCGTCTGGCGAATGACGCAGACGGTGCGTTTTCGGACGGCTACATGCTGTCCTTCGCCTACCCGGAGCGCGTCGCGAAAAACCGCGGCAACGGAACATTCAAAATGGCATCGGGGAAGGGATGCCACTTCGAGCCCGGCGATGCAATGGGCGGCTGCGAATTTGTGGTCGCCGCCGAACTTGACGACCGCGAAGGCGACGCCAGGATTTTTCTCGCTGCGGAAATAACGAAGAGCGAAGTTGAAGCGCGGTTCGCCGGTGCGATAAAAAGCGAACCGTTTTGCGAATGGGATCGGAGGACCGAAAGCGTCCGCTTTGGCGTGCGCCGGAAGCTTGGAAATCTAACGCTCGATGAAAAACCAGCGTCAACAGCCGATGGCGTTGAAGATGCGCTATTGGAGGGAATACGACAAAAGGGCGTGGACAACCTGCCCTGTTGGACGAAGTCTGCAATCGCGCTGAAGGAGCGAATCGCCTTTGCATGGGGTTGGGACGAAGAAAAATTCCTCGAAGCGTTAAAGGGTTTCGTGGGCGGCATTGTCAGATACCGGGATTTGGAGAGTGTGGATTTGTGCGCGGTGATGGAGTTCATGCTGACCGATGCCGGGCATTCCCGCGTTGAGCTCGATCGTCTTGCGCCGGCGCGGATTGAAGTGCCGTCCGGCAGCCTGATTCAAGTGCGCTACGGCGGCGACGAACCGCGAATGGAAGTGCGGCTGCAGGAGTGCTTCGGGATGATGGATTCGCCAAAAGTCCTTGGCGGCAGGATGCCGGTCGTGATGGTGCTGCTTTCGCCGGCGCAGCGTCCGGTGCAGATAACGAAGGATTTGCGCGGATTCTGGAAAGAAGGGTATGCGCTTGTGCGCAAGGATATGCGTGGACGGTATCCAAAACACTATTGGCCGGAAGATCCGTTTTCGGCGGTGCCCACGAGGAAAACGAGGCCGAAGAATGTTTGAGTGCGAGCTGTGTCCGCGAAGATGCGGCAGGAGACCGGGATTCTGCGGCGCAGGGGAGATGCCGCGCGTCTTCCGGTGGGGGCCGCACTTCGGGGAAGAGCCGCCATTGGTCGGCAAGGGCGGCTCCGGGTGCGTGTTCTTCTCGCGCTGCACGCTCAAATGCCTTTATTGCCAGAATTCTCCGTGGAGCTGGAAGGGAGAAGGACAAGACAAAACAATCGGAGAGCTTACGGCCATATTCCGGGAGCTTGCGGTGAATGACGGGTGCTCCAATTGGAATCTCGTCTCGCCCACTCCATATCTGCCGTTCATCCGCGAGGCGATAGCGCCGCTGAAAAAGGAAGGGATAGCATTGCCTGTCGTCTGGAATTCGTCGGGATACGAGCGCGTGGAGACGATAGGGGAGTATCGCGACCTTTGCGATTGGGCGCTTTTCGACTTGCGATATTCGCGCGAGGAGACGGCGCGCAAAGCGAGTGCCGCCGTCGATTATGTCGCGCACGCCAGAGCGGCGCTTAAATTCGCCGTGGATGAGGTTTGCGGACCGGAGCGGACGATATGTCGCATTCTCGTTTTGCCGGGGCATCATGAAGAGGCGATCGAGAATCTCGCGTGGATTGCTGCGAATCTGGGCACGGAGATCATGGTGTCGGTCATGGCGCAATATACGCCCGCCTACAAGGCGCTTGAAACGCCGCCGTTCGACCGCAAGCTTACCGAATACGAATACGCCGAGGTGGCCGAGGCCGCGGCGGATTTCGGGTTCGAGAACGGTTGGACGCAAGCGCTGGAGTCCTCAGACCCGGCATTGGCGCTTCTGGGCGAGAATATGACTAAAGGTCATGGCGCCGTGCGCTGAGAGCGCGATGCGGAGGAAAGAAATCCGCAGAGCGAAAAAGCGAATTTTGCGGCGGCGGCGAGCGCGAGATACGCTATGAGCGAGGCAATGCTCGAAGGTGAGATCCACAATAGCGCGAACGGCAGGATAAGATTCAATGGAATCCACCATTTGAGAAAGCCGAATCTGGCGGCGGAGGCTTCGGTGTTGGTGTAGAGGCATTGGAGTTGAAAGAGAATGTTGATTCCGGTCAACGCCGGCAACGCCCATGCGAACAAGGCGTTCGTTTCGCCGCCCGGCAAGACCGCGAGTATCCATTTTCCTGCAATCGCGAAAAAAGAGGAAAGCAATATGCCCGCGGCGATGATTGCCGCCGCAGTCTTGATTACCAGCGGACGCAAAGATTCGCCGCGCTCGGCAGCTTCGGCGGTGTAGGGGAAAAGGACGGCGAGCAAGACGCCGGACACAAAGCCCAAAATGTCGGAAAAGCGCGTAAGCATGTAGAATGCGGCGGTTTCGGCATTTGGGAGATTGCGGCGGAAGACGGTTTGCTCTGCGAATCCCAGCATGGCGGCGGAGAGCTGATAAGCGAGGATGAGCAGGAAGAGAACGAGAAACCGCTTGACGGCGGGGCGGCGCCAATAGGCGTCGGCCTTGACCGCGAGTTCGCGCCGGAGGAAAAAGACGGAGAGGGCGATATTGGCGGCAGGCGAGGCGCTTTGTCCGGCAAAGTAGCCGGAGAGCGGACGGAAAGGCATCGCCACGAGCATTGTCAAAAGGCGCACCGGGGCGCACAAGACATGCAGGAGCGAGAGTTCGCGGAATTTCTTCAGGCCCTGCAGCGCATTGACATATACTGGCGCAAATGCGCCGATGAAGCCCGAAGCCAGAATGAGAATGCCAAGAGAGCCTTCGGATATGCGAATCGAATCCATGAAAAACGGCATTGCAATCCGGCTGAGGAGAATGGAGAGCATAAGGAAGACGAGCGCGGCGGCGAACACCCCTGATAGCAGCGCTTTCATTTTCCCGAATTCCTTTGCCGTGGCCAGAGAGGTTATTTCCTTCATGAAGGACATGGCAAACGCCGAGACCGGTGTCGCCAGCAGGGCGGCAAAAGACGCAAGCGGCAAAACCGCGCCAAGCTCGTCGGGCGATATGAATTTCGGGACCAGCCAGACGCCGACAAACAGGTTGAGCAAATCCGCCGAGCGCATCGCCATGAACAGAATGATGGAGTACCACCAGAATTCTCCGATCCGGCTGCGAAATCTATCGAGGGTCGTTTTCATCTGCCGTGGAATTTCCGGAACAATTCATTGTTCGAGGTGAAGATCATGATGGGCTTTCCTGCCGGAGTGACATACGGCATGCGGCAGGCGGAGAGGTCTTCGACGAGCATTTCGGACTGTCGGGCGTCGAGTTTGCATGGGCGCTTGCGCATGGATTTGGCGAGCGAGCGGGCGATCAGATCCTCCTTCCAGTTTTCGCCGACCTTGCGAGCGGACGAAGCGGCGAGGTCTTGCGCGAGGGTCGACAGGATGTCCGCGAGCGGCAGGTTGTCGCCAAGTTGCGGAACGGCGTCTATCTTGAAAGTGTCGATGCCGAACTCTTCTATCGCAAACCCGATCCGTTCGAGTTCTTTCATGGAATTTTTTATGCGCACGGATTCTGCGGGGGAAAGTTTGACTGTTTCCGGGAGAAGCAGGCGTTGCGACGGAATTGACGCTTTTTGGAGTCGCTCGAAGGCGATGCGCTCGTTCGCCGCCGCCGGATTTATCGTGACAACACCATCTTCGGTTTCGATTAAAACATAACCAGAGTCAGTACATCCGAGGACATGGAACGTCTTCCACGGAAGCGACGATTTCTTTGGCGCGGTTTCCGGGAGCGCAAGCTGGACGGGCACCGGCTGCGGTTCGACAGGGTTTGCAGCGGGCATGTCGTTTGCGGCCGTCGCGGGCGGCGGTTTCGACCTTTCCTCCGACTTGTCCACCGCAGCCTTGGCGAGGGTGGAAGGCGGCATAGCCGCGAAGGAGGATTTCGCCGCAGGCATGGCGGTCGCGGGGCGACCGCCATCGGTTGCACCCAGTCCCAAGGTTTTTTCGATTGCGGCGATAAGGGCATTCTTGACCGCAGAGTTGTTGCGGAAACGCACTTCGCGTTTGGCGGGGTGGACATTTACATCGACTTCGCGCGGCGGCAGATCGATGAAGAGGAAAAGCGCTGGTTTAGCCTCTCCCTGCCGGTGCGGATAAGCCTCTTTCAGCGCGTAGGCGACGGACGGCGCGGATGCGGAGCGGCCATTGATGAAGACATATTGTTCGCGCCGGGTGGGATTGGAAAGATTCGGTCTCTCGATAAATCCCTTGATGGAAATCTCGCCGGATTGCGAATCGACCGGCAGCAGGGATTCGGAAAGTTCCTGCGGAAAGATATCGGCAATGCGGTCTTTTGCGGCGGCTGCGGGCGGCAGATTGTAGAGTTCGCGTCCGTCAAGCGTCAGGGAGAAGCCGATTTCCGGGTGCGCCAGCGCCTGCGAGACGAAGATCTGCCGGATATGACCTTCTTCAGTGGCGTATGCGCGGAGGAACTTGCGTCTGGCGGGGACATTGCAGAAGAGATCGCGCACCTCCACTCTGGTGCCCGCCGGGCATCCGGCGGAGCGGACCTCGGCGACAGTCCCGGCGTTCACCTGAATGAACACACCTTCATCGAATTCATGCCGGCGCGTGGTGATCGAAAAACGCGAAACGGAAGCGATTGAAGGAATTGCTTCGCCGCGAAAGCCGAGCGTAGCGATATTTTCGATGTCGTGGACGTCCAGAATCTTGCTGGTTGCCTGGCGTTCAAGCGACAATAGCGCATCGTCCCTTGTCATTCCGCATCCATCGTCTTGGATCGATACGAGTTTGCGTCCGCCCTGAACGATGGCGATGCGGATGTGCCGCGAGCCTGCGTCGATCGAGTTTTCGACGAGTTCCTTGACTACCGATGCCGGACGCTCGACCACTTCGCCGGCGGCAATCTTGTTCGCCACATGGAGAGGGAGGACGTGGACATGGCCGTCAAGGTTAGAAGCCAAGGGAAATTCCTTTCCTCAAATAGGTAGGTTCGTCCATGTTCTCGCCGTGCCAGATTGTAGCCTCGCTCTTGACGAATCTGTCGTTCTTCTGCCCGGAGCCCGAGAGGACCGATTTCGGTTTGTTTCCGGATGATTCTTCCGGCGTCGATTCGAAGAGCATCGCGACTGCGGCGATTCTGCCGCCAAACGATTCTTCGTCGTTCACGGTAGCGAGGTCGAAGCGCATCGGTTCGCTGAAAGCCTTGCGCAGTCCTCCTGCGACGATTCCCACCTCCGATAGCCGCAGGTCGTCCCCGGCGAGGATTCCGCAGAGGATGGCGCGCACGGTGCCGGTGCCGCCGGAAACGGCAGGCGAAGAAAGAAGTCTGTCCAGCGCTTCGCGAGCCCGGTTCTCGCCGCTGGTTTCCACGGCGGCGAAACGGCCATGCCCGGCGCGCGAGAGGATGTTGCGAAGGCGTTCGGCGTCGAGCCGCAGGTAGCCCGGCTTCTCCAGGAGCCGCCAGAAAAAGGTGATGCCCGTTTCCAGTCTGGCTCTTGCGATGTCGAAGGCTTCCTTCATATTGTCGGTTTCGGCGGCGAGGTCGTTGAGCGGAATGAAGAAACTCGCGTTCGCGGCGTCTTCGATCATACGCATCACGCTGCGCGCATGGCGTTGTCGGTCGTCGCCCTCGAAAGTGAAGGGCACGGTGGCGAAGACTATCGAGGGAATGCCTTTGCGGGCGAGATGCTTGACGGTTTCGAGCGTAGCGCCGCCGCCGGTGCCGCCGCCCAGCGTCGTTACGATCACCGCTATCCGCACGCCATCGAGATGGGAGTCGATCGCCGATATCGACTCTTCCGCCGCCATGCGTCCGGCAACGATGTCGCCGCCGGCGCCGCGTCCGGCCAGACGATTGCCGCCGAGCAGGACGAACGGCTCGCACATCTGCGCCGTGGCGGCGTCGGTATCGCACATGATCGTGCGCAGATTGCCGTCGAACGCATCGCGGATTTCGCGCGCGATCGTCGATCCCGCAGTCCCGATTCCCGCAAGCAGAATTGATTTCGTGCCGTTCATTTGAAGATTCCTTTGAGAGTGTCGAAGAACGAATGCTCCTCCGGATATGCAGCGCGAGCGGCCAGCAGCGCTCCGGCCGCAGTCGCGTACAGCGCAGGCGACTCGTCTTTAGGAAGCCCGGAAATGCGTTTGGGAATGCCGATCTTGGCCGGGATGCCGAGTTCTTCCTGTATCAGCGTATCGAGTTCGCGCAGCTGGGCGCCGCCGCCGCACAAGACGACCCCGCAATGGAGTCTGGCGAGAAGTTCCTTTTCTTCCAGATGCTCGCGGATGATGGCGATCAATTCCTTCATCCGTGCATTGACGACGATGCTCAGCGACCGACGTGAAATCGAACGCTCTTCGCCGCCTGAGGAAGAAGGGGACAGGACGATGCGGCCGGCTTCCTCGTCGTCCGCGATGGTCGCCTGGGCATGGCGGCGCTTGATGACTTCAGAGAGCGATTGCGGCAGCGAAAAAGCGTGGACGATGTCATTGGTCACATGGTCGCCGCCCACTCCGATCGATCCGGCGTCGACGAGAACTTCGTTGTCGTATACCGCGTAGCCGGTCGATCCGCCGCCGAGATCGAGGACGAGAACGCCGTTTTTCTTTTCATGGGCGTCGAGCACGGCTTCTGCGGCGCAGGTGCATGCGAAAAGCGGATCGCGCAATTCAAGGTGTGCTCCGTCTGCCGCCGTTTTGGCGTCCTGAATGCGGTTTTTGTCGGCGGTAAGATGAAGGACGTTGAGTTTGAGCGCCCGACCGGACATGCCCAGAGGATTCAGGATTCCCGCCATGTTGTCCACGGCATAATCCTGCTCGGCGATGTCCAGCGATGCGAGATCGCCGGTGGCGCCGGCGATCTGCCGGGCGTTTTCGGTGACACGATCCACATCTTCCTGAGTGACGTTCCGGCCGGATATCGCCGTCGCGCTTTGCAGTGGCGTGGCGTTCACGTGCGAGCCGTTTATCACCAGAAACGCATTGGCGATGTCGATCGATCCGCCCTCGGCTTTGCTTTTGCGCTCGATTTCCCCGATTACGCTGCGCACCGATTGCGTCGCTTGATTGATGTCGATTATCTGCGATTTGCGCACGCCGGTCGACGGAATCGACGCAAACGAGACGAGCTTCATTTCTTCCCCAGCCTCGCTTTCCCCTATGGCGAGGACGGTGCGCGATGTTCCTATTTCCAGCGTGGCGTATACGGTGCTGCTCATTTTATCGGCTCCTTGGTGTCGGCGTATATTTTCCCGGATTCGGTCGCATTCCAGATGACGTTGTTGCCGGTAAGGCGCGCATTTATCGCATCGCGCAGGTTGCGCAAGGTGCGAACCATGTTTTCCCTTGTCGCATCCGAAGGCGCTTCCATGCCTTCCCATGCAATCTTGGCGCGCTGGTAGTTGCCCAGCGTAGTCCACAGGAAATCGGTTTTGCCGGTGTATATTTCCAGAATGCCGAGTTCCTGGAATTCCGGTTCCTGCGCGGCTTCGATCAGTCTGAGCGCGGCGAGCATGTTGCCGGTCATGCGCTCTCCGCTTTTCGGGAGTCCCGGTGAGGAGGGGACGCGGATCACCGGGAGCGCCCCGGTGTTGCGGGCGTACTTGAACGCTACGCCTTCGGAATCTGCGACGAGGAAGCTTTCCTGCTTTGCGCCTTGGAGATTGATCCGTGCGATAGGTTCGCGTTCGGTTACGAAAATCGTCACCTTGGACGGCAGGCGCTTGGTTATCGTGATGTCGCGGATAGTGTGGTATTTGTCAAGCATCTCTTTGCGCTTGACGGCGAAATCGGTCGTCCACAAATTTGCGCCTTTTCGGTGCAGATCGAATCCCTCGCGGATTGTTTCGGCCTTTATCATCTTGCCGGTCGATTCCACCAGAACCTGCAGTTGGGGATCGTCGATGACGCATTGCTCGATCCAGCAATCGCGAAGTTTTTTGTAGGCGAACAGCGATCCAATCGCCGCAGCGCAGACAAGCGCCATTACGAGAAGGACAAGGATTTCCTTTGCGCTTTTGGGTCTGGAGACTTTGTTTCCGGAGTGGAGTTTTCGCTTACTCATGATCGCAACTCGCTTTCGAAAGAATCAAATCGCACACCTGTCCGAAGGAAAGTCCGGTCTTCATGCCTGCCTTGGGAACTAGCGAATGCGAGGTGAAGCCCGGAGACGTGTTGAGCTCGAGCACATAGACCTCGCCTTCGGGAGTGACGCGGAAATCGACGCGGGTTACGCCGCGGCATCCAATCGCATCGCAGGCGGCGGTTGCGATTTCGGACAGTTTCAGCCGTTTGGCCTCTTCTTCGTCCACAAAGGGATAGCGCGTTTCATTGCTGTTGTATTTTTCATCGTATCCATACCAGCCGTGCGGTGTGACGATTTCGATTGCCGGCAATGCCTTGCCGCCGACGACCCCCACGGTCATTTCGCGCCCGGGGACAAACGCTTCGACAAGAATCTCTTTGCTGTCCGGCGACATGACACTGGATGCCGCCGCCAGCGCACCGCGCCACTCTTCCGGTCGTGAAACTTTGGTTATGCCCACCGAACTGCCGTCGCACGGCGGCTTCACCACCACCGGCAGCGCAAGCGGGCAGACCGGCGCATCGGCCGTGACCGTAGTCCATGGCGCGGTGGGAATCGAGTTTTTGTCAAGAATGCGCTTGGTGGCGATTTTGTCCATCGCGATCTGCGATGCTTTCGCACCGGGTCCGGTATACGGGATGCCAAGCCGGTCGAGTTCTTTCTGCACTCCGCCCGACTCTCCCCAGCCGCCATGCAATGCAATGTATATTTTGCTTGCGCCGGAAAGATCCACGCTTGCGAGCGACTCTTCCTTAAGGTCGATTTCCGCGACTTCATATTTGCCCAAAGACCTCAGTCCTTCGGCTATATTGCGTCCGCTCAAAAGCGATATATCGCGCTCGCTCGAGCATCCGCCCATCAAAACAAATATTTTTTCCATAATTACTGCTGTGTATTATAGCAAAAATTATGATATAATAACAGTATGAAGATGCATTTTTGCGGAATTGGCGGCGTAGGCATGGCCGCACTTGCCGCGCTTTTGAAGAGCGAAGGGCACGAGATCGACGGTTGCGATCTCGCGCTTTCGCCGCGCACGGCGTGGCTGGAGAGTCTTGGAATCAAAGTGTTTTGCGGCCATGATGCGGCGCATGTCAAATCTGCCGAGCTCGTCGTCTCTACGCCGGCGATGGCTGCGGATTCGCCCGAACTTGCCGCCGCGCGGAAAACGATCATGCGCGGCGAACTGCTCGCGAAAGTGTCGTCATCCCGCAAAACGGTGGCCGTGTGCGGATCTCACGGCAAAACCACTACCGCCACTTTCACCGCAAAACTCCTCAAAGAACTGGGCGACGATCCGGCTTGGGCGATCGGCGGCGAGACTGGAGATTTCCCGGTCGCCGGATTCGGCAAAGGTCCGCTCGTCGTCGAAGCCGACGAATCCGACGGCACTCTTGCCGGATACCGCTCCGAGATTCTTGTCGTCACCAATTGCGAATACGACCATCCCGACCACTTCAAGACCAAGGCCGACTATATTGCCTGTTTTGACGCCGCGCGCAGGAATGCGAAGCGGATAGTAGAGGCGGAAACTTTATCTTTAGAGGACTGGAATATCCCTCTTTCCGCGCCGCACAACCGGCGCAATGCGCGGGCGGCGATAGAAGTGGCGAGGATTCTCGGCCATTCAAAGGAAGCGATAGCAAGAGCGCTTCCGGCGGCGGTTGCTGCGCTCCCAGACAGGAGATTCGAGCGTGTGTCGTCTGGTGTATATATTGACTATGCGCATCATCCTACCGAAATGGCGTGTGCAATCGCCATGGCTCGCGCCGAATGCAAAGGCCTGCTCAAGGTTCTGTTTCAGCCGCACCGGTATTCGCGCACGAAGGCGTTGCTGAAATCTTTCCCGGCGGCTTTTCGCGATGCGGATGAAGTCGTCCTGTGTCCCACCTACGCCGCATTCGAAAAACCGGTCGAGGGCGGCGATATCGCAGATCTCTACAAGGAACTTCGCGAAAATCCCCATGCTTATTCGCTTTCGCTCGCACGAAGCTGTCGCGAAGCCTGGACCCATGCAATGCTGACGCGCAAGGAGGAGGATGTCGTTCTGGTGCTCGGCGCAGGCGACATCGTGAAGGTCGTCGGCCCTGAAATCCTGCCGCCGCGACGCACGCCGCTTGGCATGGGATCGAACACTTGGCGGAGCGACTTGGCGACGAACGAGGAGTTTTTCGCGGTCGACTCTCCGGCGGGGCGGCCTGGCGCAAGCCTCGGAATCCCGTGGATGGCGGGAATTCCCGGAACGATCGGAGGGTGGATCAAAATGAATGCCGGTGCACACGGGCATTCAATCTCCGAACTTGTCGAAGCGGTAAAGGTGGACGGCGTATGGACTGTTCCCAAGTTCGGATACCGCACTAGCGACATCAATGGCGTTATTGAAGATGTGCGCCTGAAGCCGGTTCCGCCCGGACCGGGCGCGGAGGAATATCTTGCGAGGCGCAGGAAGTTCCCGGTCGGCACGAAGGGCAGTGTTTTCAAAAATCCCGACGGCGATTTCGCCGGAAGGATTCTCGAAGCGGCGGGCGCAAAGAATCTTTCAGTCGGCGGCGCGAGGGTCTGGAGCGAACACGCGAATGTCATCGTGTGCGGACCTGGCGCCGTTCCTGGCGATTTTCTCGCGCTTGCGCGGCTGATGCACAATCGCGCCTTTTTCGCCTGCGGTATCTCGCTGAAGCCGGAGGTGGTCGGGATCGACACGGACTTCTGAAGGGAGACGAGATGAAAACAAGAGGCAGGCATCTTCCGTTCGACATCCTTTACGAAGACGGCGACATAATCGTCATCGACAAGCCTGCCGGCATTCTCACTGCGCACACCAAGGTCATCGGGCGCGAAGCGCGCGAAAGCCAGTGGACGGTCGAAAACCTCTTGACGGACTATCTTCGCAAGGGACAGGCGAAGTCGCGGAAAAAAGCGTGGCTTGTGCATCGTCTCGATCGCGGCACGAGCGGCGTGATGATGGTCGCCAAATCGGAAGAGACGGCCAATTGGTATCGGGACAATTGGCACGAACTTACCGAAAAGACGTATCGGCTCAAGGTCTCCGGGAGGATGCCGGCGAGCGAAGGGGAATACCGCAGTTTTCTCAAGGATGACGACCGCACGATGAAAGTGCGCAGCGTTCCCGACGGCGCGGGCGGCAAGCTCGCGGTGACGCGCTGGCGGGTCGTCGGCGAAACGCGCACGGCTACGGATGTCGAGGCGACTTTGGAGACCGGGCGCAAGAATCAGATACGCGTCCAGTTCGCCGATGCCGGCCACCCGGTCGTCGGCGATGTGAAGTATGGCGGCAAAAAGGCGGATCGGCTTTATCTGCACGCTTGGCGGCTGAAAGTGAAATTGAGGAACGGCGAATGGAAAACTTTTACAAGCTAGCGCCATACATTGCGTGGATGGCAATCTTGATGGCGGGGCTCCCGTATTGGGTTCGCACCGTATGCGGCGGCATTCTGCTCTTGCCGTGGATATGGGAGAAGGCAAGAGGCGGAAGAGAGAAGGGCGGCGGTTGCGGGGCGACCATCCTGCCATCGGCGGTTGCGGGGCTTGCGGTTTTCGCCGTCTGGATTTTTCCGGAAGTCTCGGGTTTAGTGTCCCCGGCTGCAAAGTCCGCTCCGCCGCATCCATGGATCCAACTCTTCGGGAGCGCTTTCGTGATTGCGGCCGCGGAGGAGCTTTTCTTCCGCGATTGGCTTTACTGGTGGCTGCTGAAAAACTGGTCCAAGGCGTCGGCATTCGCGCTTTGCGTCCTGCTTTTCGCGGTGGAGCACGACAAATTCATTTGCGGCGCGATTGCGGGAATCGTTTATCTGCTGCTTTATTTGCGGCGCGGACTTGTCGCCGCCGTCATTGCGCACGCGACCACCAATTTGGCGCTTGGTATATATGTCATCTTGACAGGCAGTTGGTATTTTTGGTAAACTATACATATGGAATCGATTAATTACGAAATAGGCAAGCCGGTTTTCGGCAATTTTTCGTCAATAAAATTCGCCTACGACGCCTTCAAGGCCCAGCCGATCGATGAAGAGCGGCTCCTTCCGGAAGGCGCGATGGGGGCATCGCGCCCTGCCAAGCGCCGCACGCTGGTGTCCGAAGCTCCAGTCGCCGGAGTCGGCACGTTTTTCGGCGGCAGAAAGCAGACTATCACCTTCGCCCCCGGCGAAAAGCCCGGGTGGTGGATACGCCGCATGGATCTGCCGGAACAGCTCGACACCCAGATGGACATCTCCAATCTCTGGACAAGTGCGCAGAATCTGGTGATGCGCTCTGGTTCTCCGCACAATTATTTGCGAATGGTCGAGCATATCGTCGCGCTCAAGCTCGGGCTGGATGTCGACAATGTGCTCCTCAAGGTGAATTCCGGCGATCCGCCTTTGTTCGACGCCTCTTCGCTTCCGCTCATCAAGGCCATGGAGCATGCGAAGATCGTGGAGACGGAGGATGACGCCACTTACGTGACTGTGAAAGAACCGGTCGCCTTCGGCGGCAAGCGCGGAGATTTCCTGCTGTTCCTTCCCGCCGAGGGAGGATCGAAGAATCTGCGCATCGATTGCGCGATCAGCTGGAATACGATCATCGGGCGGCAGCGCGTGCGGTTTGACGTCACGCCGGAAACTTTCCGCTATGCGTCCGAGGCGCGCACCAACTGCACCTACCAGCAATATCTCGCGGCGATGACGATCGGCAAACTCTTTGCCGCCACGCGCCATTGGGGATACAACAAGAAGAACATCCTCATCCACGGCAAAGACCGGTTCTACTCCGAGCCGCGCTTCCCCAAGGACGGTAAATTTCTGGAACCCGTGTGGCATCGCGCCACGCTCGACCTCATGGCGGCGCTTGCGCTTACCGGCGCCGACCGTTTTTGCGGCACTGTGGTCAGCTATCGCGCCGGTCACACGCTTGATTGCGACGCCGTCCGCGCACTCTACAGGAACGATCTCCTATGCCGCGTCTGAAACTCGAAAAGCCGCTCGTCGTATTCGATATCGAGTCTACCGGAACATCGCCGCGCAGGGACCGGATAATCGAGCTTGCCGCCATTCGCGTCGCTCCGGACGGAACTGAAGAAAGCCGTTGCTGGCTGCTCAATCCCACCATTCACATCCCCGAGGAAACGACTGCAATCCACAAGATCGCCGACGAAGACGTGAAGGACTGCCCGACGTTCGCCGACAAGGCGGCGGAGATATTCGAGTTCTTCCGCGACGCCGCGCTCTCCGGATACAATGCCGACCGCTTCGACATCCCGATGCTCGAAGAGGAATTCGCGCGCGTCGGGATGAATTTCGGCGCCGCCGCAAGGCCGCATATCGACGTGCAGCGCATATACCACAAAAAAGAGCCTCGCGACCTTTCCGCCGCGCTCAAATACTATTGCGGACGCGAGCACACCGGTGCGCATGGCGCAGAGGCCGACACCCGCGCTACGCTTGATATCCTCAAAGCCCAGCTCGAACGCTACGACGATCTCCCGGACTCCGTCGCCGCGCTCGACGAATATCTCGCGCCGCACGATCCGCTCAACGCCGACCGCAACGGGATGCTGCGCTGGAAGGACGGCGAGCTCACGATAAACTTCGGCAAGAAGAAAGGCGAAAAGCTCAAAGACCTCATGTTCAACGAGCCTAAATACCTAAAATGGATAGTCGGCGGCGATTTCGATTCCGATGTGCGCATGATTGTCAAGGACGCGCTCGAAAACGGCCGGCTTCCGCCAAAACCCGCAGGAATATAGATATGGCAGACTGTTCGTCCATCCGCAAATTCGCCACGGCGGCTGATTACCGCAAGAACTTCATCGTCCAGAGCGAAATCGACAAATATCTCCCCGGCGGCAAACACTTCATCGACGAGGCGAAGATAAACGCGCTCATTTCGGAGATGGACGAAAAGGGTGCGCCCGATCCAGTGAAGGTAAGGGAGATAATCGCCAAATCGGAGGCGACGCGCGAAACTTTGACGCCGGAAGAAACCGCGATTTTGATGCGGGTGTCCGACAAAAACCTCTTTGCGGAAATGGAAGCGGCCGCCGAGCGGATCAAAAAGACCGTCTACGACAACCGCATCGTCGTGTTTGCGCCCCTGTACATGTCGAATCTCTGCGTGAACGGATGCAAGTATTGCGGCTTTCGCGAGGGCAACAGCGAGCAGCGCCGCCGCGTGCTGACGATGGACGAACTCAAGGAAGAGCTTGCGGTCGTCGCCGGGCGCATCGGCCACAAGCGGCTCATAGCCGTCTACGGCGAGCACCAGACCACTTCCACCGAGTATATCGCCGAGACTATCGAGACTTGCTACGCCAATCAGTTCGCCGCCCCGCGCAGCGGAAAGAAAGTGGGCATCCGGCGCGTCAACGTCAACGCCGCGCCGCTCCCGGTCGCTGATCTCAAAGTCTTGCGCTCGGTCGGAATCGGCACCTTTCAGGTGTTCCAGGAAACCTACAACCGCAAACTTTATGAAGAGATGCATCCGTCATGGTCGGTGAAGGGCAACTACGATTGGCGCACGACATGCTTCCATCGTTGCCTTGAGGCTGGCGTCGACGATGTGGGGCTCGGCGTTCTATATGGTCTTTGCGATTGGCGTTTTGAACTGCTCGCGACCATAATGCACGCCCGCGATCTGGAGCGCTGGTTCAACATCGGGCCGCATACGCTGTCCTTCCCGCGTCTGGAGCCGGCCTCCGGCACGCGCGTCCCCGAAGAGTCGCCATGGCTCATCGACGACGAGACTTTCCACCGCATCGTCGTCATCGCGCGTCTCGCGGTTCCCTATACCGGCATCATCATCACGGCGCGCGAGAGCGCCAAGAGCCGCAACGGCATCCTTGGCTGCGGCATGACCCAGCTCGATTGTTCCAGCAATATCGCCATCAAGGGCTACAGCGATTTCGCCGACGAGGCGCATCAGGAAAAGGAGCGCCAGCAGTTCATGCTTGGCGACAACCGTTCGTTGGACGAGATGGTGCGCTATCTCGCCTCGCGGGACATGATCACCAGCTTCTGCACCGCGGGCTATCGCTGCGGCCGCACCGGCGGTTGCATCATGGACGCGCTCAAGACCGGTCGCGAAGGCAAGTTCTGCAAAATCAACGCGGTGCTTACCTTCCGTGAATGGCTCGACGACTTTGCGTCCGACGAAACCCGCGCAATCGGCGACCGGCTCATCGACAAGGAACTCGCAGGCATCAAAGAGTGGCTGCCCAAGTTCTATCCCTCGGTAATGAAGCAATATGAAGCCACGTGCCGCGGCGAACGCGACATCTTCTTTTGATCAGTGCATTATGGTCTCGGTAATCATTCCTACCCACAATCGTGCGGAAATGGTCGTGAAGTGCGTCCAAAGCGTACTTGCGAGCGAAGGCGTGGAGCTCGAGGTCGTCGTGGCGGATGATTGCTCCACGGATGATACGAGAGCGCGGATCGAGCGGATTTTCGGCGGCGAAGCGCGGGTAAAGTATGTGCGCACTGAACGGAGCGGGCTTTCGGCGGCCGCCAGGAATTGCGGTGCACGCGCCGCATCGGGAGAGTATTTCTTTTTCCTTGACGACGACAATGAACTCATGCCCGATGCGATAAAGGAGCTGCTGGAATGCTTCAGGCGCAATCCTCGCGTGCGGCTGGTCGCGCCGCTCGCCGTCCAGTGGCATGAAGACGGCAGGCGGACCGTGTGGACCTTGGGATCTCAGTTCAATCCCTGGACTTCCCGGTCCCGCGAGTATTTCGCACCGTCGACGCCGCTTGACGAAATGCCGCCGGCGCCGGTTGGGAAAAGCGATTTCCCCACTACCTGCAGTCCCAACGCGTTCATGGTGAGGCGCGAGACATTTTTGGAGGTTGATGGATTCGACGAGGGATACGGGATGCAGTTTGACGAGACGGATTTCGGGCTTAGGGTGACAGCGAACAACCCGAATCTGGGCATGATTTGCGCCAAGGCCATTACGCGCCATTATGGCTATATAGGCCATGGCGAGGTCGTCGCATTGCGGGCGTTGGGAATAGAGAATGTGCGGCGGGCGTATGTCTTCGGTCGCAACCGGGTCAAGTTTGCGCGGCGGCACTTTGCATGGTATCAGGCGCTGTCGGTGACGCTGGTGTTCGCGCCCTTGTTGGCTCTCTGGTACTGCACGGTCGCTCTGACAAACGGCCGCCCCGATATCGCCTGGGCGTATCTCAAGGGGACGCTGGCGGGGATCCTGGGGCTTTACGGCACGAAACTTTATGGTGGCGGCAGATAACCAAGGCGCTGCGACCGGCCATTTCCGCAGAATGGAGGGCTGGAATTATGAAAAAGGCGCTTCGTTTTTCATAACGATAGCAACAGCGCCGCGCCGTGCGCTTTTTGGGCGTATGGCCGGCGGCAAAATGATGCTTTCCCCGCTTGGAATTGAGGTTGCGGCATCGCTTGAACGCATGTCAGGCTTGTCGCCGGCGATCAGCCTTTTTGGCCATGTTGTGATGCCGGACCATATTCACTTCAATTGTCATCTTGCCGCCGGACTGGAGGCGCCGCTTAAAACGCTTGGCGCCGCCATCAGGAGTTTCAAGAACCATACTACAAAGGTGTATAAGGCTATGCTCGCGAACTCGGTTCGCGAGCCTGCACTGCACTTCCCATCTCCCGCCAGTGCAGGTGTGCGCGATTCCTCTCCCGCCAGTGCAGGCGCGCGCGATTGCCATTCCGCCAGTGCAGGTGCGCTCGATTCCCCTCCCGCCAGTGCAGGTGCGCTTGATTCCCCTCCCGCCAGTGCAGGTGTGCGCGATTCCTCTCCCGCCAGTGCAGGTGCGCTCGATTCCTCTCCCGCCAGTGTAGGTGCGCGAACCATGTTCGCGCACACCCTATGGCAGCGCGGCTACCACGACCATCTTTGTCTTTCGCGCCGCTTCATAGATGCCACAGAACGCTATATCGCTTACAACCCGCTAAAGTGGCAGCTTATGCACGGTCCTGGCGCCGTGCGCGTAGTGGAACCGGTTTTTTCTCCGCGCCTCGACCCTGGCGATTATTGGAAAGCGGCAGGCAACCTCGCACTTATCGCGCTGGAGATTCCGCTGGTTTCGCTGCGCGTTTCGCGCGAGGTTGCCGATTTCGCTCCGGTTCTGGCGCGGATGCGCACCGCCGCCGAGCGCGGCTACGCAATCGCGAGCGGCTTTATTTCCAAAGGAGAACAGGCAGTGCGCGATATGCTCTGCCATCTGCCGCAAGGCCGTCTTGTGCGTGTCAGGCCGTCGGCAATCCCCAATGCGCGCTTCCGGCCTGAAAGTATTTATGTTCGCGCCATGTCCGAGGGACGGTATCTCGAGCTCGGGAAAGGCAATGAAGACTTTGATTTCTCGCGTTCGGCGTGTTTGGACGTAAACCGCGAGATTATCGGCATGGCGGCGGCGGGGCGCGGTCTCTCGCTGTATTTCAGAAAAGACGGACTCTACAAACTCTCTGGCGGCGGACAATGGCGAAAAACAAGGTAGAGGATTTACAGAGCAAGAAGGTCTGTGCAGACTCGCGAACCCTGTTTGCGGGCGCCGGCGGGCAAATGACGCCGCAATCTGCGCCGATCCGCGAGTTCCAGCGCCGCAAGCTTGCACAACTGCGCACGGCCAGTTTCGCTCCGTCGCCTTATGAAGGCAAAGTGACTTTGCTTATCTACACCTTTCCTCAAAATCCCGACGGCGCGGACTTCGATTGGATAGAGTTTTCGATTTTGCAGAGCTGGTCGGTTTTGGGCAAACTCAAGACGGTCATCGTGGCGAACTCCCGTTTTGCCAAATTGGACGCATTTGCCGCCGTTCATCCGGAAGTGGAAATCCAGCTTGCGCCGAACCTGAAGCCCGGCGACTTGGATTCGATGAGCCGGGATATGCTCGCGAACTTGTGGCGGCGGTTTTCCACCCCGGAGGTGCTCGTGATCCAGGACGACGGATTTCCGCTCGGCGGCAATCTCGGCGATTTTCTCGGCAAATTCGATTTCATCGGTGCGCCGATTTATGCGCCCGGTCTGCGCCGCAAGCTCTTTTATGCCGTCCATCTCCCCTGCTTCAACGGCGGCTTTTCGCTGCGCTCGCGGCGTTTTTGCCGCTATGTATCGCGTTTCTGGTGCCTCTTCGCCAGATTTTTCATCCGCCCGGGGTCTTTCCTTTCCGGCGAAGATGTCGTATTCTGCTTCCTCTCCAGATTGAATCCATACGCCTACTTCAAATTCAAGATGCCCGGAGAGCGTGATGCATTGCGTTTTTCCGTCGATACCCTCGGCGGCATTTTGCCTTTGCCCGGGAAGCGTCCGTTCGGCTTTCACGGCAAAGCGACTTTCGACGCGCTCGAAAAACGGAAAACCGGCAGGCTTGACGAGGTGACGGTTCTCGCGTATCACTTCTGGGATGAGGCGCGATATGAAAGCGAGTTTGCCCGTCTGGCGCATTCTTTCGAGGAGACTTGGCGATTTTGCGGGGAACTGGAAAGCGTCATTGTGGCCAACAAGGTGGAGAAGTGCCTTGAGGATTTTGCCGCCGCGCACCGCAATCTGAAAATTCAAGTCGAGCCTTCGCTCGTTCCAGGCAGGATTTTCACGATGAGCGCCGATATGAACGGCAAGTTGTACACGCGTTTCAATACGCCTTATGTCCTGATAATTCAGAACGACGGCTATCCGCTGCGCTCCGGACTTGAGGAGTTTGTCGGCAAATGGGATTTCATCGGTGCGCCGTATATTGGACTTCAGTGGTGGAAGCGGCTTGTCGCCGGACTTGCGAACTACCATGTGCAAAACGGCGGCTTTTCGCTTCGTTCCCGCGAAATCTGCGAGGCCGCCGCCAAGCTCTGGAACGAAAAATACCGCAAACTCGGTGATTGCACTGCGGCATCGGAGGATATTTTCTACACTTCTACGCTTGTGAGGAGAGAGCCCGCATACCGGCGCAAATTCCGCTTTGCGACAAGTCGCGAGTCGCTGGAATTCTCATGGGATGCCAGCGTTCCGGTTCCCATGCCGTCAAAACTCCCGTTCGGCTTTCATTGCGACAAGTCGCTCGCGGCGCTGAATCTTCGCCATGCTGTTTAAACTTGCGGATATTGCGTGTTTCCTGCTGGCCGACACTATTGCCTGGCTGATGACCCCGTTTGCGCGGATTTATCAATATTTCGCGGCCAAGTCCAACCCCGAAAAGCGCAAAACGGTATTTATCGTCGCTAACGACCTCCTTGGCGATGCCTTGGTGAGACTGCCTTTTTACATTCACTTGCGCACAATGTATCCGCGCGACCAATACCGCATTGTCTGCGCCTTGACCGAACCGATCGCCGCGCTTTTCGCACATGGCGACCTGTTCGATGAAATCGTCATCGATAAAAACCTCCATGACAACCATCCCCTGTTTTGGCTTTTTGGCAGAAGAGGCATTGTCTGCCCGGTGCTTAGATGGGCGTTTGCCAACAAGATCGACGTCTTTATTTCCATGCTGCGCATCAGATCTCTCGGCTGCGATTTCGTCTGCCGGTTTTCAAGGCCGGAAGTGCGCCTTGCATATTCATACAAGGAAATGACGCGCCTGTTCCCGGTCGTAGCGAAGGCCCAGAAGCTTCTTTACGACAAAGGCTATTCGCATCTTCTCGAATCTACCATGGGCGTGCACCAGTTCGACGATTTTGCCAAGGTCGAATCTTTCCTGTCCGGAAAGGCGCTCGCCCGGCCTGTCGCCTGCCCGGAGGCGTGCCGGCAAGCGTTGCGGTTGCCGGACTGCGGCACCGAAACTGGATTTGAAGATTTCGCGGTTCTCGTGCCCGGCGCCGGCACTCGTTTTCGCCAATGGCCGACGCGCCGCTTTGCGGAGTTGGCGGACAGGCTTGGCGGCAATTTTGTCATCGTCGGGTCCACGACTGAGAAAACCTTGGGCGACGAGATCGTCTCCTGTTCCAAGTCTGGTGCAAGATTCGTGAATCTGTGCGGCAAAACATCGTTGGAACAACTTGGGGCCATATTGGCGAAAGCATCTCTTGTCGTGACGAACGAAACCGGAACGGCGACGTATGCGGCGGTGATCGGCGCGCCGACTCTCTGCATCCTCGGCGGCGGCGATTTCGGCGCATTCTTCCCCAATCCATATTGCAGGAATACGCGCTCGGTCTATCACGAGCAGCCATGCTTTTGCTGCCGGTGGCATTGCACCAAAGGATTGGCGCAGGATACCGTGGCGCCGTGCATAGATCCGGTTTCGGTTGATGATGTCTATGCGGCGGCAGTCGATTTGCTCAAGAAGGACAGTTGCAGATGAAAGACGCAAACTCCATAATCGATTCGTTCGCGAATCTCAAGGTGCTGGTGGCGGGGGATGTTCTGCTCGACCGCTTCCATTATGGTGCGGTAGAGCGCATATCGCCGGAAGCGCCGGTGCCGGTTTTCCGTCCAGTGCGACTTGTCGAAGCGCCCGGCGGGGCGGGGAATACCGCCCTCAATCTTGCTTCGCTCGGCTGCAAAGTGCGTCTCGTGGGCAGAACCGGCAAGGATTCGCGCGGCGCCCGGCTTGAAACCCTGTTTCGCGCGGAGAAGAAAATCGCCGCCGGCTTCCTCCGTCAAGCCGATTGCCCGACGATTGCGAAGACCCGCCTGGTGTCGTCCGGCAACCACATTCTTCGCGTGGACGAAGAGCGGATCGTGCCGCTTTCGGACAAGGATGCGGCCAATGTCGTCAAGACGGTGAAACGCCACATCGAGGCTTGCGACATCGTGGTTTTGTCCGACTACGCGAAAGGCTTTTTGACGCCCGCTTGCACCCGGCGGATTATCGCGGCGGCGGCGAAATGCGGCAAGATGGTGGTCGTCGACCCCAAGGGCAAAGACTACGGGAAATATGCCGGTGCGACCTTGGTGAAGCCGAACCTGAAGGAGTTTTCGGAGGCGACCGGCAAGACCTTCAACCCTGCGAGCGAAGATTTCCGCCCCGGTCTCATTCGCGCCGCCCGCGATTTCCTCAAGGAAACCGGGATAGGGTCGCTGCTCATTACGCTCGGCGAACAGGGGATGCTCTACGTGCCGTCGGAAAATCCGGTCGCCGGCGCGAAATATCTGCCCACCAGAACCAAAGAGGTTTTCGACGTCTCCGGCGCGGGCGACACCGTCATCGCCGCGCTTGCCGCCGCCTTGGCCGCCGGTGCGCCGATGGCGGATGCGATGCAGATCGCGAATGCGGCGGCGGGAGTCGTAGTGTCGAAAGTAGGCACGGCGACGGTCGCCGCCGCCGAACTCAAGGCGGCATTGACCGATGCCGCAGGCGATCCGCTGCGCAAGGTGCTTCCAGTCGATGCGCTCAAGCGCGAATTGGCGCGGCTCAAGCGGTCGGGGAAGAAGATTGGTTTCACGAACGGCTGCTTCGACTGCTGCCATCTCGGACATTTGACTTCGCTCAAAGCGGCAAAGCGGCTGTGCGACATCCTCGTCGTTGGCGTGAATACCGACGCCTGGATCCGCAAGCACAAGGGCAAAGGCCGTCCGGTTCAGGACGAAGCGACGCGGCTCGCGCTCCTGGCGTCGCTCGAATATGTGGATTACGTCGTGCCGTTTGGCGAAGAGACGGCGTTGCCGCTCGTGAAGAAGCTGCGCCCGCAGGTCATCGCTAAAGAAGGCTATGCGCTTGCGGACTGGCCGGAAGGACGGTTTGTGGAATCCATCGGCGGCGCAGCAGTCGCCCTCAAGCGCGTCGAGGGCTATTCCACCACGGCGATTGTCGAAAGGCTGGCGAAACAGTGAGACGCGCCCTGTTTCTCGACCGCGACGGCACGATAAACGTCGATTACGGCTATGTCTTCGAGCCGGAGAAATTCGTGTTCATCGATGGCGTCTTCGAGTTTTGCCGGGAAGCCCGGAAGAAGGGTTATCTAATCATCGTTGTCACCAATCAAAGCGGAATCGAGCGCGGATATTTCAGCGAAAGGGATTTCGACGCCATAACCAGGCATATGGTGGCGAAGTTCGCCGAAAACGGCGTGGCGATCGATGACGTCTTTTATTGCCCAAGCCTCTCCGGCGAAGACCGCAAGCCCAAGGCGGGCATGTTCCTCAAGGCGCAGGCGAAGTGGAATATCGACATGGCAAATTCGCTGAATATCGGCGATAAGGAACGCGACCTTGAAGCGGGAAGGGCGGCAGGCGTAGGCGTGAATATCTTGTTCAAGGGCGATTATGGTGCGCTCATGCCATATCTTCACGACGCAAATTGAAAGGGTGCAGGAATGAAACCGACGACAAACGCGATTTTCGGGTCTCTTTTCGAACGCTACCCCGCATTGTCGGCATGCCGCGATGGGGTCATGGCCGCGTTCGAGACTTTGCTTTCCGTGTATGCCCAAGGCGGCAAGGCGCTCATTTGCGGCAATGGCGGCAGTGCGGCGGATTGCGAGCATATTGCGGGCGAGCTGATGAAAACCTTCAAGAAACGCCGCCCCTTGCCTGCGGATATCGCATCGAAACTTCCGCCTGGACTCGCATCGAAACTGGAGGCGGCATTGCCTGCGATTTCACTCGTTTCGATGACGGGCATAATGTCGGCTGCGGCGAACGATGTGTCGTGGGAGGTGGCTTTTGCCCAGCAAGCGCTCGGCCTCGCGAAGAAGGAAGACGTGCTTATTGCCATATCGACGAGCGGAAACAGCGCAAATTGCGTTGCGGCGGCGGAAGTCATGAAGGCGATTGGCGGCAAAACGGTCGCTCTCACCGGCGAAAATCCCTCGAAACTCGCTGAAATCTGCGATATTGCGATAAAAGTGCCGGCAAGCGAGACTTACCGGATTCAAGAGCTGCACCTGCCGGTCTACCACACGATTTGCGCAATGCTCGAAGAAGAACTGTTTTAGTCGGGGAACTCTTTCCTTCGTAGTGTAGATTTCTCGACTTCGTAGTCCAGCCTCTTTTCCTTCGTAGTCTAGGCTTCTCGACTTAGAAGTCCAGGCTTCTAGACTTAGAAGTCCAGCTCTCTAGACTTGGTAGGGCGGCCTTCTAGACTTGGCAGGGCGGCAATCCCATCTCTGTGCATCGCGGATGCTTGCGCACCCTTCGGGTTTGGCTTCGCCAAATCTGCCTCAGCCCTCAGCCCTAACTTATTGGATATTGGATGCTGGCTGTTGGATATTGGATATTTGCACATTCAACACCGTCTCGACCTCCGTAGCCTTGGCGTAGGAGGTTCTCGACCTCCGTAGCCTTGGCGTAGGAGGTTTCCCGTTTTTCCGCCGCAAAAATTTCCTAGAAATCACTTGAAAAAAAAAAAA
>OCTX012291650.1_pt1 | contig 102076 bp, 79 predicted proteins | sample 1539691 | NCBI WGS metagenome assembly OCTX01 (sample SAMN02144231, study PRJEB22623) | gut metagenome | biome: sheep rumen | host: Ovis aries | place: New Zealand
AATGATAGTTGGAGTGTCATAAATGAGGATTGTTAAGGACGGAACGTCCTAACCCCCTCCCCACGTGCGAGCCGTAGGCGAGCACATAAAATTTAATAAAACCACAGAGGCACAAGGTTTACAGAGAAAGGCTATGCCTTTTTTATGAGGAAAAGAGGAGAAAATTCAATCTAAAAGTGGAAAATAATTCGCAGATTACAATTCACGAACTCACGTTATTTAATAATAGAAGCACAATGAACACAAATTTTTACCTCTCGTCCTCTGGGCTCGCGGATAAGAGTGAGTTAGGGCGTTCCGTCCTTAACAATCCTCCATCTCTAAAACCAATTTGTTGATTAAATTTAAACAGGTTTTATAATTATTCATGGGATAAAATAGACACCGAAGTTGAAGTTTTCGATGGATGTAAATCCATGGATTACACGAAATTACCTTCTTCTATAAATGATATAACCCGAAATTAGGATAAGAGTGAGAAGCAGTCCACTGACAAATACAAATAAAGCTGATACTACAGATCCCATAAACGGCTCATAACATCTACCAACATGAAGTTCAAGAGCGAAATTCCATAACGACATGGGCTGTTCCTTCAACACTTTAGGCATCTCTGGCAAAACATGACTTGGAGCCGCAGAATACTCAAATATCACAGGATCATCCGTAGACAAGTCTTTTGTCCAGCCAGTTACCGTATGTGCGGCTACCGGTCTGCCATGACTCACAACTGCAGAGGCACCTGTAAAATAGTCGACTACAGAAGCTGTAATTGGATTCCAACTGAACAAACCGCTAAACGATCCTACCAACCATTCGCTTTCTACTTTTGGATTCCTACAAAACACATTGATTCCCATTGGGCTTACAGGTGGAGCTTGTGTTATTTTGACCGCAACTGAATTATGCAAGTCGTCTGAAATAGAAAAGAAGCCTTCACTCGTAGAAAGAAGCCATGAATGCATATTGGCATCCCAACGAATTCCACGCAACTTGTCATGAAACACATTGTCATCAGACAATGTTGATCCTGGCAATGGGGAAATTTTCGTAAGAGCAAGAGGAATCATCAACGGTGGACGTAAACACATTCCAGTCACCGCAAGCAGAACAGTGAGGATAATACATCCCGCACCCAAACGATTATGCCATCGCAAATTCCACTTCATCCATCCCACCTGTTGCTTCACATCAATTCCGTCTCTTTTTTTATACTTGATGGTGTAGGACAGGACAAAGAATACCAAACCTGTGATGCAGAGGATAATAAGTACGATACCCATTGCGTCTACTATAAGTTTACCACAAATGCCAAACAATTCTCCACTATGCAGCAGCCATACCGTTTTGAATAGAGTCACTTTATTATCAAACCCTTCCGTCTTCTTTATTGGACATTCAACAAATGAATATTCAGGAGCGACAGCTTCATAGATTGTTGAACGAGAAAGAACAACAACAGTATCTCCACGAAGTGTTATATCACTTATTCGTTCATCATTGTTTGGGAGCAAAAGAGTTTCCCATTTAGATGAATTCTTGTTGTATCTGTAAGCATCATATAGTCCGGCACACCATAATATGCCATCAGAAGTGCGAACCACATTCGATATCTTACGATTATCTATCCCTTGTGTAATCCCATTGTTGAAATCCTCCCAACTTTCAAATTTTGTGTCGGTTTTCCATACTCCCGTCTGCCCAAAAACGATGATCCCGTCGTCAACTTTCAAAGTGCCTTTTACAACACCCTGGTTCCAATTGTCGATATGATACACTGATGGCATCCACCATCTTGATACCTCACATGTTGAGAAGAACTGACGGTGGTTCAATATAATTCCGCTGAAGCAGAACATGAGGATAAAAAAGGTAAAGACTATGCCCACCCACTTATGCCACGTCCGCCATGTTATAAATCGTCTCTTCTTTTTATTATTATCTTGCATTTCTCAAAAAATCACTCAGGCACATAGATAATCTCACCATTCTCCAATTGATAGGCGACGCCTACTTTCCTTCCCTTATTTTGTTTTCCTGATGATTGATCTTCCGACGGAGTGTATTTATTGATTTTCTTTCCCTCTTTTGTGATAATCTCCATATTCTCCTTGCCAGGATTTTTCACAATACTAAAATCCTCCTGCGAAAAAATCTCCGTCATATTAAAACGAGTGACGAGAGCAACCATTAAAGCAACAGCAAACACCATTGCGACATCAAAGAGGTTTGACACCGTCGACATTGGGTCGTCCTCTTCACTATTTTTTAAAAGCGAATGTCTCATTTTCCTATAATATCAGACAAGTATTCCAAATTAGTCATATCCTGAAGATACCAACGCTGTTTGACCTGTTGGGTAACATAACCTATTGCAGCAGCCACAAGACCCGTAACAGTGGTTGCAAACGCCACTTGCATATTGCGTGCCATCGATTCTATATCACCGGAAGCAAGTCCAGCAAGTGCAGGTCCCATAGGAATTAGCGTTCCCATAAGTCCCATCATAGGGCCTAGTTTTGTTAGGATTTTGCTTACTCCAAGATCCTTGTCGGCTTCTATCTCAAATTCAGATAGCAACCTCTTCACCTCTGCTTTATCATCACGCGACTTGATCATTTCCTTGATATAATGAACGACAAGCACATTATCCTTTTTGGGCAAATTCTCAAGGACACAATCAATGTTTTCCGGAGTGACTCCATTAAGAGCCTTTCGCACCTGAGCCGAAGTCTTACGGAGAGCCAAATACTGACCGAAAAAACTTCCAACAAGCAAAAGTGCACGGATAAAAAGAACTATAAGTATCACTATTACCGGGACAAGGAGTCCGGTGCTAATCCAATAAAGAATGTCTGATATTAATTCCATTTTGATTTTCTAATTTGAAATTTAAAATAACCGATCACTGCACAAACAAAAGTTAAGACGCAGAAAGCTAACAAAGCATTCCACTCTATAGGTTCTGTCCCCTTAAAACTAGTGGTTCCATTTACCGTCGTCACTATTCCAATGATCAGGACAAGTGATGATGAAAGAAACAACACTTCGAGTCGCAAGCTTTTCTGTGGCAAGAACCACTTTAACAAATAAGAGCCTCCTATTACAGCGACAAAAACAATCAAAGCAAGGCTCCAAGAAACAATCGCAAAATCGACACCTGAAATCTGATACATCACCTGAATCTGCAAATAAAACAGAACAGGGAAAATAAGTAAACCAGGAAAGAATCTAAGTATACGATATATCCATATTGTGCGACGTGAAACTGTCTCACCATAAAGAAGTTTTCCCGAAAGCATACAATAAGCCATCTGCCAAAACACCTCTATAGTAAGCAACACTGAAGTATCTAGCATAAGTCTTTGATTGCCAAGCCACTCGCTAATCTCATTCCTACTCTGCTGAATGGCATACGGCCATGAAAAGCCTATAAATAACGAACAGATAACAGCGACTACAATTATCTGCCACATCTTTAGAAAAGTGAGTTTCAGCCACGTCATGAAGATAACGACAAGCATCAACACCAATATCACAGTTTCCATCTGCTTCTACTCCTCCTCTTTCCTACGTTTGCGAATTAGCAACACTAAAACTATACCTGCCACCACAACAATGGCAAGCACAACAGATGTGTTCACAAAAGTACTTGTAGAATTAGGGGCATCTGTGATTGTCTGCTTCTTCATCACCGTACCCACTTTCTCATCTTCCTTACTATCCATCTGTGCTCGCATTCTCGCCTCAGCCTCAGCGTGCAAATCACTTTCGATTTTCTGAAGATTTTTGAGCTTGTCAGGAGAAGTCTTCCACAGACCTTTCTGAATAGTCTGCACCATCGTATGAGTCATCTGTTCCATTGCCGCAGGGTTTTTGTCATGCAGGAATTCATCCACTCCGATGTTCATTCCATCCATAATATAGATGTCATAAATCTGCTCCCATAATTGGTCGTCGATTGCAGCAGGTTTCATCACATTCCATCCATACGTGTTCTGAATCACTTCTGCAAACTCACCAGCCTCGTTAGCTCCACCCTTCATTTTCTCCTTGATGTAGGTAGGATTCAAAATAGTGGAACGGCTCTCAACGCCGATAGCCTCCTTTATCTCCTGCATACGGTTGTTGCTACGATTACGATAATCCGCAAAATATGCGTCCGGATCTTTTCCCGTCACATTACGTACAGCAAGGTTCATTCCTCCCATAAACTCATACACATGGTCGAGAGATAGAGCACCCCAAGAGTTAGACTGTCGAGGCTGAACAACAGCATCCGTACGAGTCAGAGCCGCCTTGAACGCCACTTTTGAAGCTTTCTCCCAATATTCTTCTGATCCATAAAATGCAGACATATTATTTATGTATGTATCCGCCACCTCATCCTCACTCTTCCAACTCTCTCCTGTCTGCACCATTTGTTGTATGCCCGTGCCATATCCGCCGTTCAATCCACCAAAAATTCGGAAGGTAGACATTTCACGCGCATCTTTTGGTGAGACTCCAGACTCAATAAGTGTACGTTCTGATTCATCAACACCTTCCCTCACCAGATTTTTAGTGTCTCCATCATTCGCATCCGCCGCCATCTGTACGGCACGATTTATAAGATATAAACGAGACGCCGCAAGATCACGGAACTGTCCGGATGTCTGTATCACCACGTCTATACGAGGACGGCCAAGATCCTTAATCGGTATAAGACGAATATCCGTCACTCTTCCGAATACATCACGTAATGGCTCTACACCAAGAAGATAGAATGCCTGAGCCATTGTCGTGCCTCCCGTCTCAATAAATTCAGACGACCAGAATGTAAAACTTACCTTGCGAGGTATTGAATCATGATGACGCTCTTTGTACATTTTTATCGTATTCTCCGCCAATTCTTTACCTTTTTCCCATGCTTTTTCCGTTGGAGTTGTTTCTGCATTCACGCCATAAAGATTCCGGCCTGTAGGTAAAGCACGAGGATTGGCTATAACGTCTCCTCCACTGCTTGGCTTGGTAAATCCGCCGTTCAAAGCATTTATCATAGAGGTAAGCTCACACTTAGGAGATTCCATCAACATCTGTTTATAACGAGACACATTCTTCAACGTCTGCTCCACCTCAATAATGGCGTCAGCAAGGTATGTCTCTTCACGCGTATATGTCTTCTTCATAGCGGCCATCTGAGCCATCATATTACTCACTTTATCCGAACCACTACCCTTACCTCCTAATCCCATAGCTGCAGCCATCTTTTTCAACGCTTCAGGAGATGCTCCAGCCATCTTTGCCATCTGCAAAGCCTTTCGTGGATCCATGCCTGACGCTGACGGATGATGTGAATGATGGTTTGATTCAGCGGAATGTTTTGTAGAATCAATTTTTAATTTTTCATTTTTAGCTTTTAATTTGCTTCCGCCTCCCATCATCATGCTCATCATATCTCCCGCTCCACTTTTTGCGGCGTCTATCTCTCTTGCCTTATCTAGTTGCGATTGTGTTATGCCAGCAGTCTGGCAAACGAAAGCATCAGACACAGGCGTCGCATCATTTATAAGTTGGCCGACAAGTGATTTTGCTCGAGCAATATATCTGGTAGTGAACAATGATTTATGTTGTTCTATATCTCCCTTACTACGATTAAGTTGTTTATCGAGATGTAACAATCCGTATGCTATCGGATCCGTAGCCATAGCATAGACTGACGACTCTATCCTTGCCTGTTCGTAAGGCACACCAAGTGTATATAGCTGACCAACAATCTTCTCGTTGGCAATCTCCTCTCCAAACTGCTCCACTTTAGCGATTTCAGTTTCGGTCCAAGGTTGAGTGAGCAAAGAATCAAGACCAAGGTCACGATGTATGCCCATACCGACAGCTATTCTCTTGACTGCGATTGAAGTCGTATTGTTAGGAGTCTTGTTGTACGCTGAAATGGCATCACTAAGATTCTTATATATGCCTCGCAGATTACTTTCAAGAAAAGGAGCCGTGATATGACTCTGAATACCCGCGTATGTTCTGCGTTTTGCAATAAGAGCCTCTCCCACGTTTCCAATAGTATAGATATAATAATGAGGTATCGTGCCGACGAGTTTGTCGGGCCAATCGTTGGCAGACAAAGCCACCTGTTTGCGTGGAGTGTATTCTAGTCCACCATGAGTGCCAAAATGAATCATAGCGTTGGCATTAAACTCATTCTGAATCCAATAATAGGCATTTTGGAACTCTTTCACAGGATCTTTATCCGTGCCATGGACTATCTGGAATGTGTTATCTCCATGACCAGCAAGAGGTTGTGGCAATAGAGCTATATTACCCAACTGTATTTTCACAACAGTATCAGGATTCTCTTCCAAAAGTGACAAATCTGATATCGGACTTCCTTCTTTCTGAAGAAGTTCAGCAAGTTTTTCGCTGTTTTCAGGAAGTCCTGTCACATCATATCCATCCTGTCGCATCTTATCGAGCAAATTATAAAGCGACGGTACTACGGCAAGTCCAGACGCGGTAAGAGCCTGTTCACCAGGTCCTTTGAAATAGACAATAGCCACACGTTTGTCTTTGTTTGGAATTTGTTGAAGCAAAATATAGTTGTTGACTGCCTTTACAAACCTGTCTAATCGCTCAGGGATCGTATATTGTTCATGAATACCTTCATCATTAATACGTTGCGCGAAAAGAACATACGGACGAATACTGCCATCCAATTCTGGGACTACAATACTCTGGCTCATAAAACCACCCGACATACCATGTTTATCCTCTTCCCAATCTGAAGTCAACCGATTCACACTAAGTGTGTTAAAAAGCGGAATGTTCTGTTCACTGAGCCAATCAACAACCTTATCGCCCAACCTGCCATGAGCAAGATTAACAACAGCGTTAAAACGCATATCAGGTCGACTTGTCGAAATTGAATCTATGAATTTGCCGAGACTCTGGCTTACACGATACACTGTATTTCCACTTTTCTCAAGAGCTACGACAAGATCGTCAGAATTTCCCATCATGCCTGTAACGATGACTTTCGGAGCGTCACTTTTCATCAATCCGTACTTTTGCAGATATGCCTCATACTCATCTATTCCATTGAAGAAAACATTTTCTTCATTTGGGTGTTCGATGTTTGGATGTGAAAACACTCCGTCATGCGCAGGCATAACTCCCGTCACCTCTCCTTTGAAAATTATTTTCCCGTCGACATTCTGACGGATATAATTCAACATCGAGCGATAATTTTGACGAGTAGCACCACGCAAATAGGCATTGAGAGTGTCTGCTGTGACGCTATCCACACTCACAATATAGTTATCAGGATTGACAGCCATACTAGTCAAAATATTAGTACCAGTCCATCCTGCCATCTGTATCTTCTCCCTCTGTTCTTCAGTAAGACGAATACCCATGGCATTCATAAAAACCATATCATAGTCGTCTATGTCGTCAAGACAATCAATCTGCAATTCCTCGACACTTATAAACGGATTATCGTTTGCCTTATTTATCTCACTGAGCGTAGTGACCTGATAATTGATAAATGCGACACGAGTGCGTGAGAACCATTTGTGCCATACAAACACAATTGCAGCGGTTGCCAAAAATGCAATCACCGCAATACCTATATATTTCCAAATACGTTTTGCTTTCTCTGAAATCATCTTCTTTGTATTTAGGAGCTGTTAAATTTGTTAAAATATTTTGCTTTAGAAGTTCATCACATAGCTAATTAACGTGAGTTCAATGAAATACATTTCCCCAATAGTCAATCGATTTCATGATCGTAGGGGCAGGTTTGAAACCTGCCCGCAATAGAAATCCTATGAACTTCGTGCTTCTGTGGTTTTATTAAATTTATGTGCTCGCCTTCGGCTCGCACATGGGGAGGGGTTAGGACCAATATCTATCAAACATGGGCCCTTAACAATCCTCAACTCTGTAACCAACTTCATTAAATTTTAAAAGTTTCTTAGATTTTTTTGTTCACTAATTTGTCGATATCCAGCGATAAACCGACGCTGAAGTTAGTTCCCGTAGTCATTGGCGAACAATAATAATAAGCTTTTGGTTTATAATTGAACAGATTGTCCACAGCAAAATTCACATGCACTCCATTGTGAATATGCTGCTGCAGCATCAGTTTCCAAAGTGTGTAACCCTGATCCACATCCGTACGACCTGACTGAGGTTTTCCTAGATGTCTACCCGATAATACCACACTGATTGCATAGTTCTTCGTGAACTTATGGTCATAATCAGTACGCCATGTCATAGTGTGGGAACGAGGTTGAGTGAATTGAGAATCTACGACATTGCCGCTTTCATGCAGAAACGCATAATTGTAGCGGAATCCAAGACCCATATCCAATCGATATTGTGTGCTGAAATCCAATCCCCACACCTGCACACCATCTTCATTCCAGTAAAGTGAACTTGTCAACGCCTTATATTCAGTACCGTCATCCGCAGTAAAGACATATCCGTCTCCGTCCTCACGAATACGATCATCATCATAAAGCACCTGATATCCACCTTCTTTATAATTTTCATCTACGACCCAATATCTGCCTACACTTGTGATTCGTTTGTCGAAAATATTGCAATAACCCATCAGCGTCATACTATACTGACCATTGAATATTCCCGCATCCGTAATCTTGTTGTTGTGCTCCACAGCCAAATTGAAATTATTGCTCTTCTCCGGCTTTACATCCGGATTACCAATAATCATATAGCCCATATTGCCCATATCAAAGTGCATGTACATCTCTTTAAGCGACGGTGCCCTGAATCCATTGGCATAATTTGCACGTACCGTAATCTTATTAAACTTATAGACGGTAGCAAGACGTGCTGTCAACGCTTGATGGTCGGACGCTGAAAAATGATCATATCTCACACTACCTACCACATTGAATCGTTTGGTAGGATTATAATCATACTGTGCGTAGGCATCAATGTTGTTTTGCGCATGCGACGTATTGTCAAGAAACTGATAAGTAGTGAGGTAGTCATGCAACAGATCCGATCCCACTGTCAGTATGTTCTGTCCAAAAGAATGATTATAGAGGGCATGAACTGTATGTTGTGAATTGCGATAATCGTGATCATGAGTACGTACACCCTCTGGAGTGTAGTTAGCCTTGTCGTATTGATCATAAGCGTACGACACTTCCAAATTTTTACCTTTTTTCCAATCGTAAAGTGTCTTTAAGCCCCCGCTATAACCATGAAAATGATAGTTGTACGTTTCTCGTTGGCTTTCACGGTAGAAATAACCACCACGAGCAATAAACTTCAGTGATTCTGTCGCACTGAATTTGAGACGTTCCTTGATGTTGAACGACTCCTGACCATAGAGTTTCTTCACATTGGATTTATCCTCCTCCACCGTCTTACCAAGCAATGCGGCTAACGCTTTTTCCTCGGAAGTTGGGCCGGATGACAATTTGATAGGATCGATTTTTGTCTGTTGGAAGTTGGTCTGTGAGTTCCATTTACCCAAGTTGAATGAAACATTAGCTCCATTACGCCACTCATTACCCATACTGCCATAGCGAGAATTGACATTAGCAGTCCATCGCTCCGTCGATTCACGGGAAATAATATTTATTACTCCTCCCACAGCATTCGAACCATAAAGAGCAGATGATGCTCCCTTCACTATCTCTATCCTGCCCACATCATCAAGATTGAGGCGATTATAGTCGGTGTTGTCCATTGTCTCCCCCGCTAAACGCTCTCCGTCGACAAGAAACAGAATTGCATTGCCTCCGAATCCACTCATGTTAAGAGAAGTCTCCTGGCTCATGGCAAAACCAAATTCAAGTCCTGGCAATTCTTGAGTGAGGAGATCCTGCACATTCGTCGCATCTGCTTTTTTAAGATCAACAAGAGGAATAAGGCGAGTCACGACTGGCACATCCTTCAAAGCCTTTGGCGTATGAGTAGCAGTGACAACCACCTCTTCGAGCTGAGAGTCGAACGCTACGTCCTCCCGACTCTTTTTTGTATTGTCTGGCTCACTCCTATCATAATCTGTCGCCAATACGACCGAAGTCATATTGGCGAACAGAAGGATAGATGAGAGAATCTTTTGATTCATTTATTGAAAACTTAGACCTTTATTTGTCACCAGTGAACGAAACAACCATAGCCATAGGCATCTTGCCATATTGTAGGCTGTATGCAATTGAAACCTTTTTGCCTGTGCCTTTAATCACGACATCAGAAAATTTGTAAGCCTTCTCTTGTTCATTTACCAAAATCGATCCTGATATCTCCGATACAGACGCTGAGATAATATCCACACCTTCAACAGATGAAACGCTGGCAGGAATGTCGTTTAATGTGATAGCAGGAAGAGCCATCGCACCAGAACCATAAGCGGGAGTTGTCAAGCTGACATGAGTGTCGTCAATCTTCTTTATCTCATAAGTGAGAGTGTCATCCGACGCAGAACCCATAACTGTCAATGTCATAACGCCAGTGTAGTTGCCGGCAAGAGACTCTGCTGCCGAAACCACCTTCTTCTCTTCTTTCTTGTTGTCGTCATCATCGTCATCATCTCCACATGATGCAAAGCTTACACATAGAGCAACTGCGGCAATCATCATTGCCATAAATTTCTTGATTTTCATTACTTTAATTTTAATATGAATAATTTAAGATGTTTTTTCGTCAAGGACAAACCAGACATTTCGCAAAAGAGAATGTTCATTTCTGATTTGACGACGCAAAATTATATATGCTGAAAAACATATAGAATACCCAGAATTTATGGTTTGCTATCGCCAAATGGTAAGTCAATACCACCATATCGGTATTGGCTCTAAAAAGTCTCAAATCATCAGTTTTAGGTATTGGGTATTCTGTCTGGCACTTCTACTTTTGCAGTGTCAAACAATAACATTATTTTCTATGTCAACAGAAGAACTAAACAATGTACGTCAGGCTCTTGATATGAAGGTGCTATTAAATCATATCTATGAATATCAAAAGGGTGTGAGACAGATGGTGCTCTTCACTTGCAACGCCAAATATGAAAATTTCGCCACGACCCGCCTGCAACATCAAAACATAGAGTATATCATACAGAAGGCTGGCAACACAACAATCAATATATACTTTGGAAGAAAACAATGTCTTGACGCAATCCGAATGATTGTGGACAGACCGCTTTCCCAACTCTCACCAGAGGAGGATTTCATCATTGGAGCCCTGCTCGGATATGATATCTGTTGCCAATGCGAACGTTTTTGCGAAAAGAAACAGCGCCAGATGAAAGAATACGCATAATAAAAATCGTTAAATATTTACAAAATGAAAAAGACCATTGTTGTTTACGGAAGTTCTACAGGAACTTGCGAAGGAATTGCTAATGAAATAGCGTCTAAATTAGGCACTGAAGCTATCTCAGCGTCTAAGCTGTCAGCCAACATAATAGCAGAAAATGAGAACCTTATCCTTGGCACAAGCACATGGGGAAGTGGTGAAATTCAGGATGATTGGTATGATGGTCTTAAAGCGCTAAAAGGCAGTGACATAAGCGGCAAGACAATTGCAATCTTCGGATGCGGAGACTCATCAAGCTATTCCGACACTTTTTGCGGAGGTATGGCAGAAATCTACAACACAGCCAAAGACGGCGGGGCAAAAGTTGTTGGAGCTGTCGACGCTTCGGATTACACTTTCGACGGATCTGAAGCTGTTATTGACGGTCAGTTTGTCGGCCTAGCTCTCGACAACGACAACGAAGAATATAAGACCGCTGAGCGTATTGACAAATGGATTGAAGCAATTGCACCTGCCTTATAAAACAGGAAAAGAATAATTAATGCGAAAATATCATATGAAATGAATTGAACTTGCCATAATAATGTACGTTTTTTGAATCCCAATGTCATTAGAGTCCCTCTAAAATGGGACACTAATGATAATTGGTTTTTTTGCTCTTTAAATCTACAATTCCTTAGATAATCATAAAATTTGTGTAATTTTGCATCTAAATAAAAATGGATTTTAACAGTAATTGATATGGTAACAAACAAAAACATCTCGTCATTTGATGACATTACAGAGGATAATCGTCTATGGGCAGTACGCTATGAAGGAGATGAAGATAATATCCTGGATATTTTATTTGCCCAATGGGATGACGTGCAGTGGCTTCGTTCCTTTTTTAAGAACAATATGCCTGACTTGCAACGATACTTCGATATCTCAGATGTTGATGTAGCCATTGATATTACAGCAGAAGATAGCGATATTCTACAACGAAAGATCTTAGACATTTCTCCAGATGCAAATCTTGATGAAATGTTCCGGCTATTAAACAACATGCAAACATCAGAAATGATGCTTGACAAAGAAAAAGCAAATCCGAAAACATTGACGCATCATCGTTCATGGCTTCGAATATATGCTCTTAAACTTGAAGATGGTTGTTACATTATAACTGGAGGTGCCATCAAACTTACTCGTACAATGCAGGAACGTGAGCACACTCTACAAGAGCTACTACATCAAGAACAAGTGCGTAATTTTCTGCTTACAAATCAGATTATTGACACTGATAGTTTTATTGACTATTTAACGGAATTAAAATAAAAGGATAAAGAGATTAATATGAACAATACTACAGAAAAAATTCGTATGTTTCAGTCATCCTCTCCGTCGCAATGGAGACGAAATGCTGAAAAAAGACTTGCAAATCAAGAAGAACGTCGCAATGCCAGAAAAATTGCGATGCAAATGCTTGATGCCATGGAAAAACAAGGAATCACAGAATCTGAACTAGCTAAACTTCTTAAAATCAACAATGAAGAACTGTCTTCTATTCTTAAAGGACACAAGTTGCCCTCATCTGATATAAAGACTGACATTGAATCTACACTAAAGATTAAATTAATATCATAATGTCAATCTTTTTACACAGATGACCTATAATATCTTCCTACTAATTAACCTTCACCAACTCAATCTCAAAAATCAGTGTTGAATTGCCAGGGATATCAGGCGGACATCCTCGTTTTCCATAACCGAGTTCCGACGGGATATAGATCTCCCACTTGTCTCCTTCATGCATCTTAGGAATCGCTATCTGCCAACCAGTGATTAGTTCACACAGACGGAATGCATCAGCATACCCCTGTTTGGTGTTATCATCGAACACTTTGCCATCAATCAGTGAGCCACGATAGTAGACTGATACCACAGCAGCTGTCTGGGCACTCTTGCCGTCGCCAGTCGCCAACACTTTATAAAAAATTCCTTTGGGCAATGCTTTCACTTCCGGATTCTTAGCAACCTCCACTAGGAATGCCTCATTTTCAATTTTATAACTATCTTTTGCCATAACTCCGTTTATTTTCCGCAAAGATAGTGGAAACGAGGAAAACAAAAAAACATCGTGACTACCAACACGATAGCCACGACGCAAGAAATAGCAATGAAATGTCATCAATTGACTATTTTTTGTGCTAATGCCAGCACACAACTGGAAATTAAAGGTTATCATTTCACTTCAATTATTCTAAATATTATAGTGTCCTCCAACACCAACGGACGATAGTGAGCAAAGAACACAATACCTTTGCATGGGGACAAAATCTCATCAAGCGTATCTCCGTTGTATGGATCTATTATTCTCGCCAACAAATCTCCCTTTTCCACAGCATGGTTCGCAGAAACAAGTTTTGTATAAATACCTGCCTTCTTGCTTTGCACCACAACATGATTGTCATCTGTTACAATTTCTGAAACATATCCGTGTCGTTGCAAATCAGTAACGATCCTTTTACTGTTCATGAATCTGAAAATAGCATGAATAGTCTCCTCCGCTAAATCAGTGTTGAGCTGATTAGTAAGGCCCGAATAGATCGAAAAGGCAAAAGTGTTCCAGATCTGCCAGTTATAGTTGAGCATTGTGCTATCATAAGGACGCGGTTTTCTGACATAAATATATGGTAATTCAAAGAATTTGGCATCCGCTGTGTCCTGATATCCGGTATCCAGCATCCTCACATGAGGTACAAACTCTCCAGGCATATAAAAACTTGCCAACTGAATTCCGTATGTATAGTTTTTCAATGTATCAAACAATGCCGCTGCAATTCTTTGTGTGGTTTCGCCCTTGTCGTAGCCAGGAAACATACGATTGATATCTGTGTTGTCCATCGACCAGAATCTCTTTTCAAGATTCATTGAAAAAGGGTTTGCGTTTGGAATCACAAGAATCTTGCACCCTTTGTCAATCTTACCGTCATTCTCAATCTTCATCAATCTTTTTACAATCTGAGCACAGACATATTGCTGTTGTATCTCATCACCACGCATTGCCCCTACAATTGCGACCGTCTTTTCTCCTACACCAAATTCAAAACCTGTGATTCGGAAATCATCTCTGTAAGGAGAGTTCATTCTAAATATAATCTTCTTTTCCATGACTTAATTCTTTTTGAATATTCGTGCCATCAACGAACCCTCGTAGACGATTGGATATGCACGCAGAGTAAACACAAGTCCGTCGCATGGACTGACCACCGTCTCCAAAACATTACCTTCAAGAGCATTCACAATCATTCCTATCTTCTCTCCCTTTTTCATCCATTGATTGTTGTCGATCGACGGAATGAACACACCTGAACATCCTGCATTGAGAAACTCCACCTCTCCCTGAGTGCTGACAAACTGTTCCTTGTTTTCTATATCCACCTCTCCTCTATAAAATCCCAGAGATTTAAGAAGCTGCAGGATTCCATTCACAAGAGAGGTGCCATAATGACGCGTGATTCTCATTCCTACTCCCATCTCCACAACCAGACAAGGGGTGCCAACAGAGTTGAGAGAATGAGCAAGTGTGCTTTCAAGCACTGTGGCAGCCTCATGAATCCATATGAAATCAACATTGAGCTCCTTCCCATATGGCACCAGCAAATCAGCATTTTTCACATTGATTCTCACCTGTGGAATCTCTCTTAAAAAGATATTCGACGCATGGATATCAATCACCATTTCCGCACCAAGCAGATCATTGTAGATCGCATTTGCCGCAGTCTCAGCCATCGCTCCTCGCGGATCTCCCGGAAAAATTCTGTTCATGTCAAGATCGAAGTTTGGAATGCCACGCGTAATACTGTCGATTCCAAGTGGATTTAACGCAGGATAAATATCAATCACACCGTCCACATCATCTATATGTTCCTGCAAAAACTGAGATAGGAGAAAACATACATACTGTCCCTCCAATTCGTCTCCATGTGTACCTGTGACAATGCAGAATCGTTTTTCGCTATTGCCACCCTTGATTCTGTTCTTCTTTATTGTCAAACGTTCGTCTATTGGCAATTCAGAAGAGAAAACCTCCGTAACCATTTTTATACCTCCTCTATATTTCAGCCATTGTGATATGTACAAGTTTATGTTGTTCACCAGATCCGACAAACACACCTCTTTCCATTGTACAGTCGTTGAAATCCCGTCCCTGAGCTATTTTAAGATAGTCGCTTTCTATAAGAAGACTACGGGTTGGGTCAATTGCATACCATATTCCGTTATCGTTAACCTCAATCCACGCATGACTCTCTCCCTCTCCAGGTATGAATCCAGAGATGTACCTGCAAGCAATACCCTTGTTTCTAAGAATAGCTAAGATGACGTGAGAAAAATCCTGGCATACACCTTTCCCCTGTGTGAAAGCCTCAATGGCAGATGTCTTTATAGTGGTAGAGCAAGATTCATATTTCATTCTCTCATGAAGAGCGTTGACAAGAGAAAGAGTATCTTTTACAATATTATTCTCAAATGACACGATTCCATCGGAGAATTTAATCATTTCTTCGTTTGTCTCAGTCAATAGAGTAGGAAGACGGAATATCTCATTTGGTTCTTCTATTACCAGATGCTGTGAAAGCAATACTATTCCACGAGATGCGAAAGTGAACGACTTGTGTGGCTCACACGTGCTTCCATATATAAGTTCATTGCCAAATCCATCCCTCGATCGCATCAGATTCTTGCATGGCGACACAGAAAAATCCTCCTCCTCAATAGTTTGAAATCCACACCTGTATGGCAGACATCGGAGCTTAAAATGATGATCAGACACTTTACAGTCAAAAGTGATGCTCGTCTGATATGTATATTGATATTTTTTCATTGCTTATCTTTTTATGAAAACACAGAGAGGCGTCAATTTTACTCGAAAATAACACCTGTCTGTGCATTAGGATAGGATATGATTAAAGATATTTGGCCAATTTAATTCGTGGTCACAATCGAATTGAGCAAAGAAAGTAACTTGTCTTTATAAAAGGCCTCATGGCAATACTTCTTTGCCGTCAACAAATTATCAATCTGTTCAACCACCTCAACATCATAGATATATGGCACATATCTCAAGTGAGTCTTTAGCCTTTCATACAACAGTTCGACTCTGTCGTAAGGATAATCAAACCTCACACGGATATCAATCTGCTCTATCATCTTTCCCACCATAAGGATGGCAAGGACATAGTCGTTAAGGACCCTCTCCTCAATCGAGCCCCACAACGAAAGCAGATTGTCGGTGACTGGTTGAAGTTCTGAAATATGAATCTCATTGACCTCTGCCAAAGAATTGACATGAGCCAAAGACATCTGTATGTAGCCTAATGTCTCGGATGTGATCTCCTCACGAAGCACCATTGCATTATCATTGGCAAACTCTAATTCAGCGGATATGCTGAACGGATTCTGCTTGTCGTAAAGAAAACTCCTGACAAAATTGGAAGGGGTCTCAAAATCCACATCCAAACTAAGGTTATTGCAATACTCGTCATACGCGTCTCCATTTCCATCTATCATTTTGTCGTAGCAAGCACGAAGAAGATGAAGGTTGAGATAAGTTCTTTCAGCATATCGTCCAAGCCAAAATAGTTTGTTAGCTTTGGAAGCTGATATAGTTTTAGCGTTCATGTGATTAATATTTAGTTCGTTAGTTTTATGTAAAAAAGCTCGACAATGTGTCACGTGATGATTTTCATTCTTCCATCACCCAAGTGTCCTTGAAACCGCCTCCCTGAGAGGAGTTTACCACAAATGAATTCGGATTACGTGAGAAACGAGTAAGTCCACTTTTCCAAACCTTAGTCTTTTTTCCAGTAAGGACAAAAGCTCTCAAATCAGCCTTTCTCTCGACGTATTTTCCGTTTTCAATGATTTCAAGATCCTTAAAGTCGATCACCTCCTGAGCAATCCATCTGCGTGGCTCTTTATCTACAAGATCATACATCTCCTTCAGATGGGATTCATCTAAATCTCTACCAAACACCACTCCGTAACCTCCTGCCTCACTCACATCCTTGATAACAAGTCTATTGAGATTTTCAAGTACATATTTTTTATCTTCCTCAAAATATGGCAGATACGTTGGAGCATTTTTTAGAATTGGTTCTTCACCAAGATAGTATTTGATCATCTTCGGCACAAAGTAATAAATACCCTTGTCGTCAGCGACACCATTGCCGATGCCATTAACAATCGCCACATTTCCTTTTGCATAGATCTGCATGATGTTTGGAACACCGAGCATCGATGTCTCCTCAAATGTAAGAGGATCCATATATTCATCAGACACTCTACGATAGACTGCTCCTACTCTTTCCATGTTGCCAGAGATATCTTTGTAGAAAAGCATATCATCCTCAACAACCAAATCTCCCGGATAGGCAAGCACCGAGCCAGATTTCTCCGCCAGATAAGAATGCTCAAAAAAAGCTGAGTTATATCTGCCTGGTGTAAGGATGACATTGATTCCACGACCATCGTTGACATAATCCATCGTCTCTTTAAGCAGTTCCGAATAATTACGGTTGTCTGCCACATGATTGTTGGCAAATGTCTCCGGGCTCACTTTCCTTGTGATGTTTCTTGCAATCATAGGATAAGATGCGCCCGACGGGATTCTTAGATTGTCCTCCAAAATATACCATGTGCCGTCTTTTGCCTGAACCAAATCGATACCTGCGATATGAGCAAATATTCCTTTAGCTGGGGTTATACCTTCACACTCCACAAAATAGCCCTTGGAAGAATAAACAAACTCAGCTGGAATAACTCCGTCTTTAACAATCTTTTTCTCGTTGTAGATATCTAAAAGAAAAGAGTTTAAAGCCTTACATCTCTGTATGAGTCCCTTTTCCAAAACCGTCCACTCCTCGTGGCTGATTACTCGTGGCACTGAGTCAAAAGGGAACAATTGTTCATTGAATACCCCATGCTTATAAATACCAAATTTGACACCAAATCTCTCCATCCATAAGTTAACGGCATCCTTGTGTTTGATAAGTGTCTCCATAATACCTCCTTTCGTTTTATGTCCTTTATTCGTTCGTGATTAATCTCACTGCAAAGGTAAAAAAGGATTTGTATTCCACAAACAAAATGTTACATTTTTTTAAAAATTTCTTTCACTGTGCTAACAAAAACAAAATTTAAATTATCATTATGTTTTAAATATCGTCTTTTTGCTCACTTTATGAACATTTATGCATTTATAAGAATATTTATGCATATTTTAGACAGTATCCGACATCATTTTTCGTATAAAATTGGCAAAATGATATATTTCCATATTCCTCTTCTTCTTGTTTAGATTATTTTTTATATTTGCACCCGATTGAAACAATTTACATCTTAACAATATTTAGTGTGAAAAAGATTATTGTATTCCTTACGCTGCTTTTTTGTGCGACGTCGCTTCTAGCAAAAGGATATAGTGGAGCGAAAAAATTCAGAGAGTTTTATGAATCCGACACAAAAAATGAAATAGGTGCTGGTTTTGGATTTCTCACACTCTACGATATCCCTACAGAAATCCACGACAACAATGCTTTTGAAATAGTTGACAAAGAGTATTCACACAGACCTACATTAAACCTATACTATTTTCGCAAACTACATCGCAGGATAAAATTGGGTTTGGATGTCACATGGCAGAAAACGAAGGAGGAATATCATCTTAACGAGGATAGAATAAATGATGCGTATGCAGAGATCCAGAAAATAAATGATTGGGAGACTAATCCAGAAAAAAGGATCCAAGATCAGATCAGAGCATTAGAGAAAGATATTGATTATTGGAAAAATAGGAGCAATGAAGATATAGATAAATATCTTAAATTCACTGTAGAAATGAAACTGACATTAATCAGTCGTCAACATTTCGCTCTATATCAACGCTATGGTGTAGGTCCAACTATTAAATTTGAACATGATCATGATGGAAATCCATATACACATCTTGATTATAATATTTGCGTATCGCCTCTCGGTTTTGAAATAGGAGGAAACAAATTAAGAGGTTTCATTGAACCAATAGCTGTCTCACCTCAGGGACTAATCCATGGTGGAATCAAATATGATTTTTGATTAACCCTTATTTTTGTTTTTTGCAACCTAATTGCAGATCATTGATTCTATCTTTGCGACAAACCAATAAAAATAAGATGAAAACAGTTTACAGAAAGATATCACTTCCTGCCAATATAGATACAGTGTTTGAACTATTGACAGATTTAAAGACGCTACAATATATAGCTTTCCCGTTTGCCTCCTTCAAACCCATTTCCGATGAGCAAAAAATAAAATGGGAAGAAGGACATTCTTTTTCTTTCAAATTCTCACTATTTGGGTTCATCCCATTTGGAAAACACCTCATTAATGTGATTGATTTTAAGAAGACGGGAATTTACACAAAAGAAAGCAATACCTATGTGCCCATTTGGAATCATAGAATCAAACTGACGGATAATGGCAACGGTACTACAGAATACAGTGATGAAGTAGAAATTGAAGCCGGATGGGAAACATTCATTGTTTGGTGTTGGGCAAACTGTTTCTATGCGCACCGTCAAAAGAAATGGATCAAGCTGTTAAAGAAAAAGTCCGCAAATATGTTTTGATTCTGGACTTGTTGAATCCAATTCTGTCGTTTATCCCTTGATCGTCTTCAAATACACCACCGTCTGATACAAACCTCTCGTCGCAGCGTATGAAAGGAAGGCTATCCACAATACGTTAGGGCCCAAAGTGCTGGACATTGTATTGTAAATCGTAAAGAAGACAGCTGCCGCTAATAGAAGCGATATGCTCATGTGTTTCGACAATAGTTTGCCGACGTAGATTCCATCCCACAAAAAGGCAGCAAACGACATTATCGGAATCAACGTCGCATACAATCTCAAATCTTTGGATGTTTCCCTCACAGCATCATCGTCGGTGAGCAAAGAGACGATCGGTGTCAACCCCACTCCATAGATAATAGCAAACGTTATCGCCATAACGACACCGATATTGAATAATCGCTGCACTGTGCGACGTTGCTCTTCCATCTGACGCGCTCCTTCCGTCTTTCCTACTATTGCCTCGCCAGCAAAAGCGAATCCGTCCATGAAGTAGGAGAAGAAGGTGAAAAACTGCATGATACATGCGTTGACTGCCAAAACCAACTCGCCATAACCGCTTCCAAATAGTGTGAAGCAAACTGTCACCGCAATCATGCAGAGATTTCTAATAAAAATAAGTGAATTGACCTTGAAAAAATTCAATATTCCGTCGAAAGGCCGACTAAAATCAGCGTATTGACCGATTCTTTTATATGCTGTGAGATAGATGAAGAGGCAAAAAACTGTGCCCAAATATTGTGCTACGACTGTACCCCAAGCAATTCCTTCAATGCCAAATCCAAAAGCAAAAACGAAGAGTGCACTTAGCAATACGTTGAGCACATTCTCCCCAACTGCGATATACATTGTCGATTTTGTATTTTGCATGCCGACAAGCCATCCCTTGAAAGTATAGGTGGCGAGCGACGCGGGTGCTCCCAGCAAACAGATATTGATATAGCGCGAGGTGAGTTCCTCAGTCTCCACCGAAGCCTGCGAATATCTCAACACCAAATCGATAATCAGATTCTTTATCAAGAGAATCAACACCGCACCTATCATGGCAATCACAAGTGCTCTGACCAACACTTGGCAGCACACTCCAAGTCTTCTCGCCCCTAAAGCTTGAGCAGTAAGCGCTGTGGTGCTCATACGCAGAAATCCGAAATTCCAGTAAAGCAAACTGATCATTGCGGCTCCAAGGCTTACGGCAGCTATATATGGGGCTGCTCCGATATGACCTGCTATCGCCATGTCGGCAAAGCCAAGCAATGGCACACTGATGTTGGTAGCGATACTCGGCAGAGCTATTTTGAAGATTTTCCTATAGTTGTCAGACATAATCCTAATATTGTAACAAAAGCACCTAAAAGCAATAATTCATATCCGAATTTATAGCCATATTCTGCAGACAAAGTGTCGATATAGTACATCACAAATGGAGTGGCCATACAGATGAACGGAGTGGCTTTATCTGTAATCTCTCGTTTTGTGAAGATTCCAAACATGAACATTCCCAAGATCGGTGCCATCACATATGAAACTATCGTATAAATAATATTGATAGCCGATGTCTGCGCATTGGCATTAAACAATAAAATCACGAGCACAAGCATAAGTGCCAACACTCCGTGGATGGCATAGCGTTGGCTTCTCGACACTTTAGAAAGATCCTTATGCATTACATCCGTAAGCAGACATGTAGTCATACCGACAAGGGCTGAATCAGCTGAAGAAAAAGAGGCGGCTACCATACCAAGTGTAAGGCAGCAAATTGCAACATCGCCAAACTGATTACAGAATAAAGGTACGATTTCATCGGTTTTTTCAGGCAAAGTAAGACCTTGTATGTGAGCCAAATAAATTAATGTCGCCCCCAATACAAGCAGCATAAAATTAACAGGTGTGAACAAAAATCCTGTCATGACCATATTTTTTTGAGCTTCCTTTAGATTTCGGCAAGTAAGGTTTTTCTGCATCACATCCTGATCCAAACCGGTCATCACAACTACAATGAATGCTCCCGAAATAAACTGCTTGATAAAATGAGTTTTGTTTGACACGGATTCAAAATCAAAAGTTTTGGACAACCCTTCACTTGACACATAGTTAAAAACATCGATAAAATCGCCATTTACAGCTGAAAAAGCCTCAACAAGAAGTATAACCGTAACTATTATCAGACATGCTGTCTGTATGCAATCCGTCATCACAACACTTTTCACTCCATTACGAAAAGTATATGCAAAAATCACAGCCACCACTATCAACGTCGCCAGTTCAAAACTGACTCCGTATTTTTCAAATATGAAAAGATGCAACACCAACATCACAACATATAATTTCACAGCTGACGACAGCATCTTGTTGATTAGGAACAAAGCGGAAACAGTCTGTCTGCTTTTAACCCCGAATCTCGTCTCAAGATAACTATAAATAGATATTGACCCCAACTTATAATATATAGGCAGCAGGACATATGCCACGGCAATATATCCTAATATGAAGCCAAGCACCATCTGCATATAGAAGAATGAGCTATTCACCACCATTCCCGGCACACTGATCAATGATATTCCTGATATTGTTGCGCCTACCATACCAAAAGCCACAGCCGGCCAAGAGGAATTCTTGCCGGCTGTGAAAAAGTCTATGTCACTCGTTGTTTTCTTCCTATTGGAAACTATAAACAACAAAGCTATGTATAGAATAATGCAAATCTCTTGCATCTTGCTCTCGTGATATGTTTGTAAAGACGCGATACATCACGTCTTTACGTTTTGAATTTATTTCTTATTCTGATTCTTGTTCTGCATCCTCTGTTGAGCCTCCATCATCTCTTTCTGCTTCTGCTGCATCTCCTGCATACGTGCCATCCATGAGCTCTGGTTCTGAGGTTTCTTCTGGTTCTCTTTGATTTTCTCCAAAAGTTTCTTCTCATCAACAGTTGCCTTCACCACAAAGTTGATGATTATTGTGATCAGCAACGATACGAAGTAATAATATGTAAGACCTGAACCATAGTCGTTGAACATAAAGAAGAACATGAACGGCATCACATACATCATGATTTTCATCATCGGCATCTGCTGTGTGGCTCCTGTATCCTGCATCTTCGAATTAAAGTACATATAAACGACATTGGTGATTGTCATCAACAGACAGAACAAGCTCAAGTGGTCGCCCAACAACGGAATCTCAGTGCCAAACTTAATGACATCATCGTATGAAGACAAATCCTCAGCCCATAAGAAGCTCTCTCCACGAAGGTCTATCACAGATGGGAAGAAATAGTACATAGCGACCAAGAATGGCATCTGCAACAACATCGGCAGACATCCTCCCATAGGATTGACACCTGCTCGAGAATAAAGCTGCATCACCTCTTGTTGACGCTCCATTCCTTTGTCCTCCGGAATACGCGCGTTAATCTCTTCTATCTGTGGTTTTAGCACACGCATCTTAGCCATAGAAAGGTATGAACTTCTCGTGAATGGGAAAATAAGCATCTTGATCACCAACGTCACTAGCAAAATGATCAAACCATAATTGCTCAAGAACGACGAGAAGAAATTAAACAAAGGAATTGTGATTCCCTGGTTTACCCAACGCAAAATACCTCCTCCGATTGCCACGATACGGTTAAGCAACACCTCGTCATCTAGTTTATCGTCATAATCATAGAGAATATCATAATCATTTGGTCCGAAATACAAATAGAAATCAGCTGTCGCGCCCTTATTAGCATCAAACGGCAATTTCATCTCCGCTTTGAATTGCTTCATCGGCACCTCCTTGTTCTTTGATTTAGAGACAGAAGATGACAAACTAGCTGATGTAAACTTGTTATTTTTACCATTGACAAAAATTGATGAGAAGAACTGGTCTTTGAATCCGATCCACTTGACTGGCTCTTCTACCTTCTCTTCATCGTCTTCTACCTCAGACAAATAATCAATACCGCCATCCGACTCTTTATAATAAAGCTGCACATAACGGTTCTCGAAAGTTCTACCCTTCTCCTTCTGCTCAATCTGCTGTTCCCAATTGATTGTGACTTCAGAAGCGGACTTCAATTGGTTTCCAATTCCGTCGGCCTTCATTTTGAACGACATCATATACTCATCCTTTGGCAATGTATAGATGAAATCCAACGATCCGCCCTGTGCTGCGCGAAGAGAAAGAGTAACTGATGTGTCATTTTTAGCTGTCACCGCAAAACACATCTCCTCCGTAGATATATTCTTAGCAGAAACCGACTCCAATTCAACGTTAAAACGGGAAAGTTCACTCTTGTTTAGCACCACAGGCTCTGAACTGCCATATAAATTGTATTTCTTCAAAGTGGCCTTTTCAACAAATCCACCTACAGTTGAGAAATCGATCTTCACCAAATCATTCTCCAACGATACTGTCTCATTTGCACCGTTTGCTGATGCTGCGAAAGCACCATATACTTTCTGTAATTCTACATTTCTTGCTGAATCCGATAAAGCCACAGTATCAGAATAGACTGGCAATTCTGTTTTTGCTATTGAATCCGCAATTCTAGCCAACGAATCTTCACGCATCTTCTTCGCTTCAGCTTGCTGCTGGAAGTAGGCTTCATTCTCACTGGAAGTGTACATCATCCACATTAGAGAAAGACCTAACAGAAGCATGAAAATCAACGAATGGTTTTTATTCTCCATGATTGATTATAAGTAATTGTTATTTTTCCTGTTTTTAACTTGCAAAAATAAGAATAAATTACGAATCTAAGAAGACAAACTCTTACAAACTACTTAAATAAAAGGATAGACAGATACACCTGTGTTAGAAACGGTTTGATTTAATAAAAAATATGGCTATAGAGTTTGAGGATTGTTAAGGGCGGAACGTCCTAATCCGTTCAATTCTACAAGTTCTTACGAACTTGTAGCTATATCTTTTTGATTTTGTGTGATTCCTATTTTTGCAAGTGAATAATTGATGACGAAGCGTCATAAATATTTCTTTCTAATACATGTTTTAAATAAAATAATGACTGACGAAACAACAAATAGGACAGAAACACTTATTAACATTGCAAAATTACCAACACCCATAGTTTCACCATCATGTGAAACCCACCTTATAGTATCAAGTCTATACGCTATTGGAGAACAAAAAATCATAACACCTGATAGTATAGTGATAACTGTACATTTTTTACAGGCATATAACATTAAAAGGAAAGATAATAAATGTAGAAGTTGATAATAAAACATATTATAAATACCATTTGTGCTAATACTTGACCAAATGACACAAAGAATATTTGTAATAAGTATAGAAATAATAGAAAGTGCCTGTTTCTTCAAAAATGGACGAAATCTATAGAAAATTATCAAACCAGAAAGAACAACAACTATCAATGTTATTACGTATTCAATGATACATGAATCTCCATAAAAATATTCCCATTTTTCTACTACAAAAAGGGAAAACGAAATGACAGAGATAAACAAAAGAAACACTATATAGAGCAATGCTTTCCTCATAAACTACTTATATTGTTATCATTTTTTAGTTGCAGGATGGGATTCTATAACAATATTTAAACAGATTCTAATCTTCCGGAAACCGTCAGAAAAGAATGATGGCTGAAGAAATAAGAAAAAGGGCAATAATACACATTCCCGTTTCTATATTTCTCTTATTCTTCATTCTCCTCATCTTGAAGAAGTTCTCTCATCTCATTGAAAGCCTTTTCAAGTTTTGTCATCTCCTTTGAAAGGAAGACATAAAAATCATGCCAATCTTCGCGACGGTGGATGTCAAGATCTGGTTTATGCTTGTAGATACGGCTTACAGGTGTGCCGCACTCCTTGACAAAATACTCCTGCCAAACAGGATCGTCGAAATACTCCTCAATAACAACCTTGTACTGCTTCAACAATTCCCATTTCTCCGCACGTTTGTTGGGATTCTTATGGTTCAACTCAAGTATAACGTATGCACCGTCTCTCCCCGCACCGAATTTCATCTCCACATGCTTGATCTTCGTATTATAGAGAATCCATTTCTTATGCTTGTATTTGAAACGCGGAAGCTTTGCGCAAAACTCGTCGAATCCGTTCCAAAAATCCCTTTTAAGCTCTTTTACCTCTTCTCTTGAATACATACGCTACTTATTATCAAAAATATTAAGCAATAGATATCTCAACTCATCATTTGGCTCCGCCTTACGTAGAAGCACAAATTTTCCCTCTGTGTCTATCAGATAATAAGACGGAATAGCTCTAGCATTATATACCTTTCTCAACACGTCTGATTCGGGAGCAAGCCACACTTGCATTTTTCCCGACAATCCCCTTGTCGCCTTCTCCACATTCTCCTTTTCATCGTAGACAAATATGTTCACCACCTGTAGCTGACCGTCAAATGTCTGCTGGAAACGATCAAGAATCTTTAAATCCTTTTCCGTCTTCATAAGACGTGTGTTACAGATATTAAGATAAATATATTTTCCTAAAAACTCGGTCAATTCGTGCTTTTTGCCATTCAAGTCGTTGCCTACAAGGTTTGGTGCTCCCTCCCCCACAAGCGTTGATCCGACCGTTGCGGCGACATTCAGAGCCAGCTCTTTATTTTCTGCCATTGTCATCGCCGCAGAAAGGTTCTGAAGCATCTTCACCACAAGTTTATTATCGAATATCTCCGCTGCCGCCAGATCGCCAACAATTTTTATGGCTACAAGCTCCTTCAGCTCTACATCCGTTATCTTATATCTCTCTTGGATATGCATCAAAAGCATTTTCGCATTTGACGTCTCTATTATCTTTTTGAAAACGTAAAAATCCTCACTTCCAAGAGTATTTGGAATCAAGTTGTAGAAGACATTGTTGAACAAATCCCAAAACGCAGGATTTGTTTTGTCAACCCCAAGTTTTGCAAATTCAGAATAGACGGAATTCATCTGAACCGGATCGGAAAACTGAGCTTTAAGAAGCAGACAACGATAATCTTTGTAGTTTTTCTGAAATTTGGTAGACAAGTCAGCAAAAATACGGTTCAGTTCACTGATTGAATATTGCACAGTATCCGCGTCGCCCTTACTTGCAAGACATTTCATGGTGAAGAAATCAAACGCATCCTCAAACTGAAGAAATTTCATATTCACACCCTTCTTGTCGGGATTCTGAATGAAGAAAAGATATTCATTCGGCTCAAAATACGGCTGAAGCTTCTCTGAAAGGGTCCTCACTCTTTTATTTGGAATCTCCACCACATAGCTTTTCCCTGGTTCCACATAGATGTATCCGCGCTGAGCGTCACCGGGAAGAAACACCTGACATTCATTCGTCAGATCAAACTCAAAACGGAAATCGCCCTCCTTGCCAACCTTAGCAGTTGCCACAGATTCCGAACCGTTGAGGATTTTTTCTGTATAGCGTCTCAATTCCAGCGTCTCACCAGCATAGGACTCGTTCTTTCCGGACACAACAATTTTTGCAGCATGAGTAGGACAAACATACAGCAACATCAAAATAAGACCTAATGCACACTTATTCTTTATAAAACGTTCTTGCATCTTCATATACTTGGTTAGGGTCCAAAGATATGATTTTTTGCAAAAGTAATAAATCTTTTTGCTCTACAATTTTGTAAAAGAGATAAATTAAACTAATTTTGAATTGCTAATGGGAACATACTCAAAACAAAACGATAATGGCTATTACATACAACAAAGAGCATTCGAAGATCAAAATGCCAAAGATTAAGAAAAGGGGGGTCTCGGCATGGATCAAAAAAGTAGCAGAACTACATGGGAAAAAAGTGGGAGATTTATCGTATTTGTTTTGTTCCGACGACCATATATTGGAAGTGAATAGAGAATATCTTCAACACGATTATTACACAGATATTATCACATTCGACTATACTGAAGGGGATGTCATCTCTGGTGACATGGTAATCAGTGTCGATACAATCGCGACAAATGCCGAAAAATTTAACACTTCTTTCGAGTCTGAGTTTTTCAGAGTCGTCATTCACGGAGTGTTGCATTTATGCGGTATCAACGACAAAGGTCCAGGAGAGAGAGAGATTATGGAGAAGCATGAGGACGAGGCGCTTGAAGTGGCAAAAAATTTTGAATTAGTGGGTTGAGAAATTAAAGACAGAGAAGAGAGATAAAAAGCCACCTATGACACTTGAAACTATCTACATAGCTATATTATCCGGCACAGCATTTGTCTCGCTGGGGTTGGCGTTAACCCTATACAACAGGACAAATATTGTGGCAGACACTTTGCCTTTTAAGATTCTTAGAAGGTCGAAACTGCTTGCTGGAAATATTTCTATGGCAACGACCATCCTCAGTTTAATACTGCTTTCCGTTGACGTCACAAAAGGAGACTCAGGCATAAAATGTATGATGCTTTCCTTCTTCTACCTGATGGGTATACAGTGGGTATGGATGGTTATTCCTTTGATTGCCCCAGATTTTCTGACTAAAAAGAAGGTAATAAGAGATGCCTCTGTATTCATTTCAAGCACTATTTTGGTAAATCTAATCACAAATGGCATAGGCTACGACAATAAATTTGTCGGCATCACATTCGCTTTCATCTTTATTACACACTGCGGCTTATGGGTTGTGAAATTCGGCAAACTATACAGAAGAGCCATGTTCAATCTGGAAGAAGAGTTTTCCGACTATGTCTTCCTTTACATTGAATGGACTTATGATGCTTCACTGGCAGTTATCGTCTTCTGTCTGAGTGGTGTGCTTCTTTGTTATTCGGAAAAAATGACAATTGCTATTTTCTTCTTTTTTGCAGCATTGGCCTATTTCTACGTCGTACACTCGCTCAACAAATACCAAATCCATGCCGAACGCTTGTATTTTGGACTGAAAAAAACAGAGGAAGAAAAAGCAAAAGAAATTTCCAGGAAAAACAATTTTGTATGCTCTCCATCAATAACTGTAGAGAAGACGACGGCAAAAACAGAAGAATATGATAATGTCACATCTTCAAAAATAGAGAAAAATGCTTTTGGTGAAGAATCTCCGATTGCCCAAAGAATAAAAAAATGGATAGACGAGGAGGGATACCTTCAGCCTGGTCTTACTCTTAATGACATAGCAAACAAAATAGGCACAAACCGTACCTATGTATCAGGGTTCATCAATACCACTTATCGCAGCACTTTCTTTGAATTCATCGCAAATCTTAGGGTTGAGAAAATAAAGAAGCTGCTTACTGAAAACCCAGACAGAGAGCTTGAATACCTGTCTAACACTTGCGGCTTTTCAAGCAGTAGCCACATGAGCAGCACATTCAAGAAAATCACCGGTGAAACATTGAATGAATTTAGAAAAAGAATCAAAAATTCGATGGAGGAATAGGGCAAATGAATTATAATCCTATATAACAATCGTTACAAGAAAATATGAAAGAAGCCCTACAGATAATTCTAAACCATCTCATACATTTTCTTAAATCCGTCCGCTTTTTTCCAATAGAAGCAGCTGCTTTTATAATCATTTTCGCTCTTGCCATCACACATACAGCATATGATACACAATTCTTACTGCTTATTTCATGCTGTTTTCTTGCATTTTCTATCAGAACTGCCACACTTCATCCCAATATTGAAAGATTTAGGAGAATTGCCTATTTTTCGATCCTCATACCACTGTTTTCCATTCCTTTCATTTCATTATCAGGAGACGAAAAGATCGTAGCTGGTATATTCATATTATCAGTTGTCCTTCCATTTCTTGCAAAGAATCTAAAAGACCGCAAATCATTTGCCAAACATTTCTTAAGTATTTTGGGAGATATTCTGATAGCCATTCTAATAATTTCACCATCACTAATACTGATCGTCTCACCATTATACACCAGCGGTAGCCATGCTTTTGCAAAGGTATTAGGACTCATAACTCTCTTTCTGTTCATTGTCGGTATACCTGTAATATTTTTCTTCCGTCAACTAATACCAGGAGAAAAAAGACCTTTTTCATCGACTTTTTTCTACATTCTTATTAACTTAATACTCTCTCCACTAACTGTTCTGTGCACAATTTGTGTATATCTTTCGGCTATCGCAATATTGTCTGGCTGTGAGATTAACAGCGACACTCCACTAATCTTAATGATAGTTTATTTCATATTAGTGTTTGTAGCCAGAAAAGGGCATGATGTGGCTGGAATACACCTTTTTGACAGGTTCTTTGACAATATCAAATACATCATTATTGTTTCCATCATCATATATTGGATACTTCTCAAATCATTGCTGACCTGCTCCTATGAAGATGGATGGAAATACCTTAATCAATCATGGCTATATTTCTACATTGGAATATTTATGATTGCCGTCGTCTTATTCCTTCTGTTTAAGAAAAAAGATAATAACATTTTTCTTTGGTGGGTAGGACTAATATTCTCAGAGCTTATAATTTTTGTGCCACTCCTGTCACCTAACAAAACAAACGCTCGCCTGTGTATGTGTCAGGTGGATAATTTCCTTGAGAATAACAAATTAATAGATTCTACAGGCCATCTAACCCAAGACACCATTCGTGAAACGGATTTTGACTCTCACGAATTCCATCGATTCAACAATGCCAGAATAACCGTCTTTTGTAATGATTCAACACTTCTTGCCAATAAAAATCCATACGTTATATACAAAGACTGGCAGGAATATCAACCGAAACAAATAACAGAGGTAGAGATAAAAAAAGACACTGTCTTAATTGATTCCATCCACGTCGCATACAATGGTCAAATTATCGGATGGCTTTACACTAGTAAAACTAATGGCGAAAACCTATACATTCCCTTTCACACTGGCTATTGGAGTTCCATACTTGACGTATCATGCGACAATCATGCAAAATGCATTGAGCATAAAGTTTATAACCCAGTTGAAAGAATTGAGAATGTCTGTCACGATTATCATTATTTACAAAGGGGAAATCCCTACCATATCCGTCCTGTCAAATGCGACAAGCAGGAACAAAAGAAAGCTGAAGATAACTTTTGGCAAGACACTACTATTATTTATAGCAGGGTAGAGAAAAAAGCTGAATACATTGGAGGAAAAGAGGCACTTATTCGTGATATTAAAAACAATCTCGTATATCCCCAAAAAGCAAAAGAGGAAATGATTGAAGGACGAGTGTTCGTCAAATTAATTGTGAAAAGAGACCGTTCAACATGCAATCATGAAATAGTTAGAGGAGTTAATCCAGACCTTGATCAAGCCGCTTTACAAACAGTAAAAAAATTGGGCAGATGGGAACCTGCAAAAATCAATGGCAAATCCGTGAATTCTTATTTCACGTTGCCAGTTACATTTAGATTAAAAGATGTAGTCCGATAATGTAGACAAGATCTAAAACTGGTGTAAGCATGCTTTTATTCTCCAAAATCAATTGGCTGCTGGCATGGAAGCAAAGTGAAGGATTTCCTGTGGTATGGCGACGGGCCAAACTGAGCAATCGCCTCACGGTGAGCTTTGGTCGGATAACCCTTATTTTTTGCCCATCCATACATTGGATACTCTTCCGCAATCTTCATCATATAATCATCACGGTAGGTTTTCGCCAGAATCGACGCTGCTGCAATCGATAAATACTTACCATCCCCACCTACCACTGTATGATACGGGATCTTTTTGTATGGACGGAATTTATTACCGTCGACAATAATATGCTGTGGTTCTATTCCAAGTGCTTCTATTGCACGGTGCATCGACATTATGGAGCATTGGAGGATATTATACTTGTCTATCTCTTCCGGCGTGCAGATTCCCAAAGCCCACGCAACAGCCTTTTCCTCGATAATTGGGCGAAGCTTGTAGCGTTGCTTCTCTGTAAGTTGTTTAGAATCGTTCAGCTCATCCAGTTGGAAATCAGGAGGAAGGATCACAGCCGCCGCATACACTGGTCCAGCCAACGGTCCACGTCCGGCTTCATCTGTTCCGACTTCTATAACTCCGTCGAGCATATGATGTAATAAAGGCAAATGTTCTTTCATGCTACTTGAAATCTATAGATGTTAGCGAACTCTGTATTAAATTTTGGATTTTGTCCTTTTCACCCACAATCCAGACGATATCACCAACACAGAATCTCGTGTGAATGCTAGGCGACATCGTTGTCTCTCCTTCATGTTCTATTCCTACAACCAAACACTTCGAATTATCCCTGATTCCGGACTCCAATATACTTTTCCCTTCCAACACAGAGCCCTTTTCAATTATCAACTGCTCCACACTGACCTCCTTTTTCTGCATAGGAGTGTCGAACACAGGCTTGCCAAACAGCTTGCCTACAGCAGTCAGCTGATCATCCGTTCCAAGCACAAGAACCTTGTCGAAAGGAAGAATTTTCTCCTTTCCACCGGGAATATTTATTCTTCGTTCACCTCGAATGATAGAGACAACATGCACACCACAAACCTGTCGAAGATTAAGTTCAATCAATGTCTTGTCGCAACATTCAGCATTCGCATCTACAACAAAATCAGCCAAATGAAGGTCATGGGTAGAAAGACTCTTTGAGAGTACTGCACTTTCAAAAACAGAACTCTTCTCCTCCATATTCTTTCGCATCTCAATCTCACGAATGTTGAGGTTGTAGAAGAACTTTCGCTCAATCTTGATTGACCAATATTTTACCATTCTCGAACGGAATATCAAAAAAAACACACCCATTGCCAAGAATGTAGAAATCCACGGATGTTCACGCAACACACCGTAACATATCAACGAAGCGATTATCGCGACTCCAACAATTACTCTAAGCAACGTCAACCCTACCAACGGAGCCCAATTGCTACGATTGACGGAAAACAAATATTTATATTCGGCCGAATGATTCTTTTTCGCTATTATCGCACGCACAAAAGGCGACACAAGCAGCACACTAACCACCGTCATCACCATATTGATCCAAAAACCTCCGTTCACTTGGGAAATCTTAGGGAAAATGTAAGTCACAAAGACAAGTACAATAGCTATGCTCACAGATCCATATATTCCGACAATCTCAAGAATCTGAGTTAGGAAATTTTTCCAAACACCCATCACGCCCTCAACTTCCTTCTTCGTCTGTGTACGCTCAATCATCGTCCTGAATTTCTCAGGCAATTTAACATTCAGCCATTCCACTACAGGAATTGCCGACTTCATCATAAACGGAGTGATGAAAATTGTCACCACTGACACCGCCACTATGATCGGATAAAGAAACTCATCACACAATTTCAACTGTGTGCCGAGCAATGCGACAATAAACGCAAACTCACCCACCTGCGTAAGGCTGAATCCACATTGTATGGCTGTTCTAAGCGTCGCTCCGGAAAAAAGGACTCCAGACGTTCCTAAGCAGACCTGACCAATTATCACCGCCAAAGAAATAGCTAAGATCTCTTTCCAATACTCCACAAGTATCGACGGGTCTATCATCATACCAACCGACACAAAGAACACAGCCCCAAAGAAATCCTTAATCGGAGTCATCACCTTAGTGATTCTTTCTGCTTCTATTGTCTCCGCAAGTATCGAGCCCATAACAAACGCTCCAAACTCCTCGCTGAATCCGACTGCAGACGCAAAATAAACCATGCCAAGGCATAATCCCGTCGAGACAATAAGAAGAGTCTCATCATTTAGGAATTTTTTTGCTCGTTTCAATATAGACGGAATGAAAAAGATTCCGATTACCAGCCATATAATAAGGAAAAATACCAAACGTAATATTGCAAAAAGGAATTCCGTTCCCTCAAATGCCTGTCCCGCAGCAATTGTTGGAAGCAACACCATTATCACGATAGCCGCCAAATCCTCGAAAATCAAAACACCAAGCACCACACTTGCAAAACGGTGACTGCGAAGGTCCAAGTCGTCGAGAGCTTTAAGGATAATGGTCGTGGAGCTCATACATATCATACATCCGAGCATCGCACTATTGGACATGCTCCATCCCAACATCTTTCCGACAGCCAGACCGACCAATATCATACCTGGAATAATTATGGCAGATGCCGACAACGCACTTTTACCTACTTTGGCAACCTTTCGAAAACTGAATTCCAATCCTAGGGCAAACAATAAAAAAACGACTCCAATTTTTGCCCACACCTCAACATCAGCGTCGCCAATGATATCCGGAGCAAAAACAAATTGTTTGCTAACTAAAAAACCCGCAACTATATAGCCAAGAATGATAGGCTGCTTCAACCATTTAAAAATAACAGTTGAAATGCTCGCCACAATCATTATGAGTGCCAAATCCGTTATAATAGTTGGAATACCCATTTTATCCCCTAAAACTCAAAAATCAACACAAAAATAAGCTTTTTTAACTTTTGAATGCTATTAAAGTTTGTTAAATATATCGAAATGTTAAATTTAAAACGTTACTTTTGATTAAAACTTTTTAGACAGATGAGAAAAAGTCTCGGAATAGTGTGTTTGACAGGCATCATGGTAATCGCGTTTGTAGGCTTACTTGTGCTCCAGTCGTCGTACATCAAAATGACGGCAAACATGAGAGAAGACCAATTCAACGAGAATGTCCGCATGTGTCTGTTCAGCATCACACAAATTCTTGAAGAGGAGGAGACGATGCGATTCTTGGCTGAAAACATCGAATCAGAATTGCAAGAACGAGACACCAGCCAAATAACTTTTTTTTCTGACGATCATAAAAAGTTGCAAGCGATCTTTAAATTCACTGAGTTTAACGCAGACAATGATAAAAGCTGTGTACGCATAAAGCCCAAAGTGTACCTTCAGACAACCAGTGGCAAAAACACTTTGCAAGGGACATCACATCTTCTTCAGAAGAAGCTGCGCGACAGGTTCAACCACGAGCGTCAGTTTCTTGACAACGTATTGCTTCGTCTGTTGGGAGAAAACTATTCACGCCATATATCAGAGCGTATCGACTTCAACCACCTGACAGAACTATTGGACAAAGAGATGCAACAACGAGGCCTCGACTTACCACACTACGTGGCAGTCTACTCAAGTGACGGTGTCGAAGTGTACAGTTCCAAAGGGTTCAACGGAGACAATGTGGAAAACACGTATAGCCAGGCTCTGTTTGTGAACGACCCGTATCCCACGGGCAACTACATGAAGGTGTACTTCCCGACAAAAAACAAATATGTATACAACACAATAAGGCTTGTGCTACCGACTACTGTCATCTTCTTTCTTCTTTTGCTTATCTTCATTTCCTCACTTATGATGATTTCAAGGGAAAAAAGACTGACACAGATGCGAACCGATTTCATGAACAACATGACACATGAGCTGAAAACTCCTGTATCATCAATCTCCCTGGCATCACAAATGCTAAGCGACGAGAGTATTCCAAAAACGCCACGCATGCTTGCACACCTCAGCAAAACGATTAGCGATGAGACACAACGTCTTACACAGCAAATCGAGAAAGTTTTGCAGATGTCAATTCTGGAGAAAGAAAGTTCCGCGCTTAAACTTAAAGAAATAGATGTCAACGAGTTGATTCTAAAAGTGACGTCCAACTTTATGATTAAAGTCAAGGATAAAGGAGGAGACATCGACACAACATTAGATGCTAATTATCCGTTTGTATTGGCAGATGAAGTGCATTTCACAAACATCATCTACAATCTAATGGACAATGCCCTTAAATATACAGAAGCTATCCCGCATCTTGAGGTAAACACTGCAGATGATGAGACACATGTCATCATCACAGTGAAAGATAACGGAATAGGAATAAAGCCAGAAGACAAGGAAAAAATATTTGACAAGTTTTTCCGCGTCTCTACAGGAAACGTACATAATGTAAAAGGATTCGGTCTTGGTTTGGCTTATGTGAAAAAGGTTGTTACTGACCACAAAGGAACTATAACATGCGACAGCATATTCGGAGAGGGAACAACATTCACAATCCGCATACCAAAGGTCGAAGAAAAACAAAATAAAGAGTATTAACGTAATATATTACGATTATGAGCGACAAGAAAAACACCACAAGAATTCTTCTATGTGAAGATGACGAAAATCTTGGTTTGCTTCTTTGCGAATATTTGGAGGCAAAGGGCTATGAGGTGGTTTTGAAGAAAGACGGTGCAGCTGGCTACCAGTCATTTTCAGAACAATATTTCGACATCTGCGTGCTTGATGTGATGATGCCAATCAAGGACGGATTCACATTGGCCAAAGAAATCAGAGCCACAAATACGACTGTGCCCATCATCTTCCTTACAGCAAAGACACTGAAAGAAGATATCTTGGAAGGATTCCATATCGGTGCCGACGACTACATTACAAAGCCATTCAGCATGGAAGAGCTTCTTCTTCGTATTGAGGCTGTATTGCGTCGTGCTGGTGCAAAACGTCCTACAGAAGACGCGACATACAAATTTGGAAAATTCATTTTCGACACCAACAAACAGACTCTTACAATAAATGGCATTGAAGATAAGTTGACTACAAAAGAAAGTGATTTGCTCGCTCTTCTTTGCGCAAACTCAAATGAGATTCTTGAGCGCAACATGGCATTGAAGACTATCTGGGAGGAAGACAGCTACTTCAACGCAAGAAGTATGGATGTCTACATCACTAAATTGAGAAAACGTTTGAAAGATGATCCAGAAGTAGAGATTATCAACGTTCACGGAAAAGGATACAAACTTGTATTTCCACAAGACAGTTAATAATCATAGCTAAATATTTTGGGAAAGACGGCGATTTCACCGTCTTTTTCAGATTTTTTGACACAGTAGAGCATACAGACACAGTGGAATACTTTCTTTTGATAGTATGTGCATGCGGTGCAGGATTTGTGCAACGCACAGTAGGATTTGGATTTGGAATTTTTCTGATACCATTGCTTTTCTTGCTTGGTGTGATGGGAGGAGACTACAAAAGCATTGTCTCGCTATCTTCAATGATGGCAGCGACATTAAGTCTGATAACTGTCTGGGATCTTCGCAAATCTCTTGATTGGCGTTTCATTTGGCCACTTTTGATAGTTTTTATACCCACAAGTACATTCTTCTCTTACGTGATGTTTGGCACAGATGCGTCATGGCTAAAAATAATTTTGGGAATCACACTGATTCTATTGTCGATCTATTTTACCTTTTTCAAGAAAGACGGCATTAAAATCAAACCCAACTGGTTCAACACCATCAGTTTGGGGAGTCTGAGTGGATTGATGGGCGGATTATTCTCAATGCAGGGGCCGCCAGTTGTCTATTATTACCTTTCGACACAAAAGACAAAAGAAGAATATATGGCACAAACACAGTGTTTTTTTCTTTTAGGTAATCTTTGGATGACCATCCTACGTGCAGGGGAAGGAATAATCACAGCAGAAGTTGGCAAAAGCTATCTTATTGCAATAGCAGGTTGTCTGGCAGGCATGTGGATAGGCGCTCGCGTCTACAACAAAATGAATAACGGACTACTGCTCAAAGTGATTTATATCTTTTTGGCATACAGCGGTGTGAGTATGATTATAGGCCAATAGTTGGATAATCGAAATTGAAAAACTATTTTTGCAGTATAATAGGGAATACCGACAAACATATAAAGATGCAAAAGGAGTTGTCCATAATATATGTTAACTATAACACTGCCGACCAAGTGATGAAGTCGGTAGAGAGTGTGCGTCGTCACACAAAAGGCATCGACTATGATATAATCGTTGCCGACAACAACTCCCAAAACGACACAAATCTACAAACGCTAATTGACGATGAAGCTGTCAAAGTAGTAAGACTAGACGACAACTATGGATTTGGCAAGGCCAACAACGCTGGGGTAAAGGAAAGTACAGGCGAATATATTTTTCTGTTGAATCCCGACACAATATGCCACGACAATTCCATAAAAATTCTGCTTGACTGCCTCAAAGCCGACAAAACAATAGGCGTGATGGGGCCAAATCTCATTAATGCAGAATCAAGCCCCACCCACTCTTTCAGAAGAGCTGGCGACGGAATCATAACCGAACTCAATTTCTCATTGTTCGGATTGCCATATAAAGCACTTTATGGCAACAACTTTGAATTCAACCACAGCGGCAAACAGATAGACGTGGCTTATACATGTGGAGCAGCGATGATGATGAGACGTGAGACATTTGAAAAAATCGGAGGATTTGACGAATCCTTTTTCATGTACTACGAAGACCAAGATCTCTGCAACAGGATCAAGAAAACAACAGGATTGAGAATTGTCAATGAACCCACAGCGATAATACAACATCTGGAGGGGACAAGCATTAGTCTGAACTCAAGAAGAGAGAAATATATTATACAAAGCAGAAAAAAATATTTTCTTAAGACAATGCCAAAATGGCATTTCAGAGTAGCAAATATTTTGACAAAGTTCTTCCTTTTGATCGGAGAATTTACATATACATTATGTGGCAAAAAAGAGTTGGCAGAAAAATACTCGTGCCGCAGAAATTTGATTTCAGAATATGAATAATAAGACTCTATATATAAACGGACTTTTTTTAGCTCAAAAGGCGACTGGAGTTCAGGTTGTGTCTTACGAGATGTGCCAATCCTTACATAAATTAGGATGGCATGTCGTGTGCTTTATGCCAGACGTAAATATAGAAGAAGGATATAATCCAGATTTTGAAGTCGTAAAACTAGCAGGCCATAAAGGACACATTTGGGAACAGACCACCCTGCGCCGACATCTGAAAAAAATTGGCAGTCCGCTGTTCATCAACCTATTCGGACTTGGAGTTATAGGTTACAAAAACCAAATTGTCACTGTACATGACATTGCATATAGTGTTAATAAAGAATGGTTCAGTTTCAGTTATCGCACATGCTATAGCATGTTTCTTCCCATACTGACACGCCAAGCAAGACTGGTGCTTACAGTAAGTGAATTTTCTAAAAAAGAAATAATTAAAGAATTCTCGATTCCATCGGATAAAATATTCATTTTTTCACCAGCTCCGAAATCCCGTCCTCACACGGACACAGATGCCGGAATTGACGGCAAATATGTCATAGCCGTATCTAGCATGGATCCACGCAAAAATTTTAAAACACTAGTGGAAGCCTACAAAAAACGTCCTGACGACGGAGTAAAACTAATTGTTGTTGGCGGAGCGGCAAAAATCTACGGAGAGACAAATATCCAAAATACAGAAAAAAGAATAAAATTTCTTGGCAGAGTCTCAGACGAGCGATTGGAAGCTTTATATAGAAATGCATCTCTTTATGTCTGCACATCACTATATGAAGGATTCGGAATACCTGCTCTTGAGGCCATGCAGTACGGGTGTCCAGTAGCAGTGAGTGACATTGAAATATTTCATGAGGTGCTAGGAGACAATGCCGTCTACTTCAATCCCAACGACACAACAGATATAGCAGAAAAAATTTCCTTCGCTCTATCAAAAAAATACGATGAAATCGATAAAAATAGATTAATAGAGCACTCAAAAAAATACAATATGGATTTTTCTGCAAAAAAATTATCAGAAAAACTGAAGACCCTTTTATAGAAAAGTCAAAAAAATCACCATTTTTTGGGATAAAAGTACTACTTTTGTCGAAATTTTTAATTGGGGGATTTCTAGCGAAAATGACAACTGAAAAAACAGATTTCTGCAAAAAAAGAGACACGATTATAGGCGTTGTTGACGCTCTGTTATCGTTGTTATTTCGCATACATATAAAGTCACTGACAGCAAGAATCGTTTCCCCAACAATTTATTCCTTGTTGCTACTTTCTGTAACATCTTGCACGAACAGCAATACAACAAATGGAAACAACAACACAGAAAAATCCTCTATCATAGACACTATCAAAAGTTCTAAACATGTTCATCAGATAATCTATGGAATTGATGTAGACTCTTTAGACCACGAAAATTATTCCGTCAAAAATGGTGAAAATCTATCCGACATACTGACTCGGTACAACATAGACAGAAAACACATAGCAAAATGTGATTCTGCAATTAGCAAAGTGTTCGATATAAAAAAGTTACGGGCAGGGAACAATTATTGCGTAATCACAGAGCAAGACTCCCTACATACGCTACGTCACCTGATCTACGATATTAGTCCCATTGAGTATTTTATATTATCAATCAATGGAGACAATGTCACATCCTTAAAAAACAGACACAAGATAATAGAAAGAGAGAGAGTAGCAGAAGGTGTCATCGAGACATCACTTTGGAACGCAGTGGTAGGACAAGGATTACAATGGGAATTGGCGATGAAACTATCCGACATATATGCATGGAACATCGACTTTTTCGGACTTCAAAAAGGAGATATGTTCAAAGCCAAATATACGGAACGATGGGTTGACACCACATTTGTTGGCATAGACTCAATCAAATGTGCGATGTTCTATCACGACAATCGTGAATATCATGCCATTCCATTTGATATTAATGGAAAGACGGAATATTTTGACAACGATGGCAACAGCCTGCGCAAAGCTTTTTTAAAAGCTCCGTTAAGGTATTCACGCATCAGCTCAAAATTCACACACTCTCGATTCCATCCCGTGCTTAAGATTCGTCGTCCGCATCATGGAGTCGACTACGCTGCACCCAAAGGGACTCCTGTAATGAGCATCGGAGACGGGAAAGTGGTGGCAAAAGGTTGGGACAAAAAAGGTGGTGGCAACTACATCAGAATCCAACACAATTCGGTGTACAGCACCGTATACATGCATTTGAACGGTTTTGCTAAAGGAATTTCACAAGGCAGCAATATAAAGCAGAGCGATTTAATCGGATATGTTGGCAGCACAGGCACCGCTACAGGACCACATCTTGACTTTAGAGTATACAAAAATGGCCGACCTATAGACCCTCTGAAGCTAGAGAGTCCATCCGTTGAACCTGTACCATCCGATAGTATGGCCAAATTTACAGTAAAAAGAGATTTTTTATTGAAAGATTTAAGAATTGATTAATAATGTACACTAATATAGACATATTGAAAGATGACGTAAAATATGGAAAATTTGATCAAATAATCGATCTTCTTTTCTGTATTTCTTCTGTTATTTTCGCTTTTGCCATACCTTTTCAATTCGTTTTTACCCCATGGATTGCACATTGGTTTTTTGCCGTCCTAATATTTAAGATATACTATGTTCTGCGAGGAAAAGAAAAAATTATATCTATTGACCCTAAAGACTCAATTGCTATATTTTCTTTAGGATTGTTTGGAGTATGGGCTCTACTCAGTACATTTTGGAGTCTGAACCCTGAACATACCCATAAACTGGCTATTAACTGGTTGTCTCCATTATTAATAATACCTGGCATTTACATTTTTTCAAGCAAAAGGCTTCCTATCACATTGATGATGAGATCATTTGTTTGCGGATGCACAGCCCTCATCATCTATGTTCTAACCGACTTGACAGAAACTGCTCTAAATGGCAACATAAGATTTTACATATGTGCTCGTCTTGAAATTATGAGACACATAGAATCTGTGACATACCATCACATCTATTTAGGTTTTATCATTGCTGTCTCCCTTTTCATATCTTCCAAATTTCTTTTTGATTCCAAGACCTCCATTTGGGAAAAACTGTTTTATATAACCCACTCTTTTCTAGCCTTATTCCTATTAGCAATTGACAATTCACGTATTGTCACACTAGCTATTTTCATATCTGTTCTTATATTTTTTTCTTGTCAAATAAATAAAAACAAGAGACTTGGACTTTTGTTATTAGCAATAATCGTTATTCTAACAATTACTTTTATTGTGTTCCCTACTCGATTGGGAGAAACTGTAATAAAGATTGCAGAAAGTGGAGAAGCAGATGATCCAAGATTTCATATATGGAAAGCTTTATTAATTGGACTTAAAGATGTTCCATTCTTGGGTTACGGATATTCAGCAGTAGATGACATTTATGCTGATTTATTTAAAAAAAATGAATGTTTGTTTGCATTAAACAACCATTATTCCACACACAATCAATTAATGGAGGCTTTCTTCACCCTTGGCTATATCGGGCTGACACTAATCGTGATGTTTTTAGTTGGAATTGGCATACTTCTAAAAAAATATAAATCCATGTTGTTGGCAGCAATGTTCATTCTGCTTTTAGTATCTATGACATTTGAAATTCCTTTTTGTTATGGTTTTGCCATCCCATTACTAATTGCCTGGTTTACATTCTGCCATTCTGGCAAAACTGACATAAAATGTACTTTGCCAAATTATTTTTTCGCAGTTCCTGCATTTGTCACAATAATCTTCACTGGAATAATAGCTACTGATTCATACAAATCTGTAAAAAAATATTCGTCAAAAGGTCAAATTGAAACTACAGACTACAGCAAAAGAAAATTCACAGAAAAAGGATTAAAGATAAACCATATCACAGACGAAAATATTGACATGGTCATATGCAAAGGAGAAAGTGGTTCTGTTTATACTCTTAAAGACTTGGCTCTAGACATCAGAGATTACGCCTTTACAAATACCACTGACACCCTTGTTTTTAGTACAGATTATTTTATCTCTAAAGATTTTAGTGCAGAAAAACTCACATTGGCTGTACAAGAAATTTACACTAATAAAACAAAATACGAAAAAAAATTAAACTTGAATGAAAGAGACGTATGGCACTCAGACACACTATTGATCATTCCTTCACATACAAAAATAGTCAATTTAAAAACAAAACAGACAGAAATAAGACATACCAAAACAACGCCTAGCAGAGTGTTTATCCAGACAGAGCTTCACAATGCAAAGACATTCAATGATATGAAAGGATATGCTCTATTTAGAAACATGAAGATTGTACCTCTACACACACACAATAATGATAGATAAGAAAGACATAGCTATTGTTGTTCCTATTTACAAACTGCCCCTTTCTCCAGACGACAGGATTTGCTTGAATCAACTTTTCAAAGTGATGACTGGTTACGACATTTATGCAGTATTTCCAGAAAATCTTGACATAACTGACGTATGTGAAGAATATCCTCTACTAAAATCATCAATGGAGAGTTCTCATTTCAGTAGTTTAAGGTCTTATAACAAACTTGTTCTGTCAAGATCTTTTTACGATGCTTTCTCTAATTACAAATATATCCTGATTAATCAGCTAGATACCTATATCTTTAAAGATGAACTTTGTAAATGGGCAAATTCAGGATTCGACTACGTCGGTGCCCCGTTTGTGCCCGATAAAAATAAATATTGGAGTCCTTTGAGACGACTATGGTGCAAATTCAATTTCTATCTTCGCCGTTATAAAGGGACAAATCCTCATCACAGCCAATGGTACCAGGTGGGGAATGGAGGTCTTTGCCTAAGAAATGTAAGCAAATTCCAAAACATAACAAAAAAATATAAACAACAGATTGAGGATGATTTATCCGATGAAAAGGACTTTTATCCCGAAGATCTTTGGCTTTCTTTTGAGCTTAAAGATGACGACAAGCTAAAAACTCCAGATTGGAAAACAGCATTACTCTTCAGTATTGAATGTTCTCCACAAAAATGTATGGATATAATAGGAAACAAACTTCCTTTTGGAACCCATGCATGGACATTAGATAAACATAGACCATTTTGGGAAAAATATATATAATAGGATAGGAAATGAAAAAGGAGATACTTATTGATCTTATGGATCTTGATGAGCATTCAGGTTTTGGGGAAATTGAAAGAATGTATGCCAACATTTTTTCTAAGATTGACATACCCGATATGCACTTCAATTTTCTTGTCAGAGACAAACAGATGAATACTTATGGAGAAAAAGTGGGGTATCTAAAACACAGATCCATCTATAAAGTGTTTCCTTTTCTTATTTCTCGTCATTTCGATCTTTGGCATTCCGTTCACCAGCTATATCGTGAGTGTCCACGCAATAAATCCACAAAACGTATTCTCACTATACACGACCTCAATTTCCTTTACGAAAAAAATGAGAAGAAAGCAAAAAAATATTTGAATGCTGTCTGCAAAAAAATTAATAATGCACACCATTTGGTTGCCATTTCTAACTTTGCCAAATGTGAAGTGCTCAAAAATTGCAAGGTAGAGGAAAATAAACCTTTCGACGTGATACTTAACGGTGTGCGTGATACTAGCAACGACAACAGGACAAAACCTTCTTTCATCAAACCAAACAGGAAATTCTTATGTGCAGTTGGTGCCGTTAGGGAGAAAAAAAACATCCATGTCCTTTTGGATATGATGAAACACCTGCCAGAATATGAGCTTTATGTATGCGGAAGCACAACAGGAGAATATCCGCAAAAACTCAAGGACAGAGTAAAAAACGAGAAAATTGACAACGTTACAATCACTGGCATAATTACAGACGAGGAAAAAAACTGGTTGTACGCAAATATGGAAGCTCTTATGTTTCCAAGCCGTTTGGAAGGATTTGGCCTACCAATCATTGAGGCTATGCATTTCAAAAAAGCTGTATTTTCATCGCCTTTTTCCTCTCTTCCAGAAATCTGCTCTACTCATGCTTATGTATGGAAAGAGCTTGAACCAGAATATATGGCGACTTTGGTCCGCGAAAAAGTCTCTGAATTTTACGCAGATTCAAGCCGTGCTGAGACAGAAAAGGAGTATGCCAACTCATACTCTTATGAGCGTCATATAAAAGCTTATATTGCCCTTTATAGAAAAATGTTGGGCTTGCCAGAAATGGAAATAAATTTATAAAAATAGGGGCAGGTATGAAACCTGCCCTTACTTATATATACATGAAATATTATTCTCTTTTACGTCTCTGAATAACTGCAAGCTCGTTGAGCGCGAATTCCTTTGAATCTTCCACATCAAGAAGTTTTTTCAAAATTGCCTCTGCCCTTCCATACTCTCCCATATCAACCAAAACATACGAACGTCGACGCTGCAAAAAATGATAATGAGCTATCATACGTTCATTGCCATCAAACTGGCTCCGATTCTCCTCAAACTTTTGAATGACATTGTCCAGAAGCGATAATGTACGGAAATCTCCACGATTCACCAGACAATTGATATATTCTTCATGGTCGACGATTCTGTCGAGACCCACACGGGATACATCAAGATAGAAATAGGCCATTTCAGGATTGTCCAGATCAAGATAGCAATATCCTATTAGAAAGGCGACATGGTAGAATAGCCATCTTTCATTCTCTCCCTTATCCATGTGACGAGACTTCTCCATCAACTCATACGAATGCTTAAAATAGGAAAGAGCATCAAGTGTACGTTTGGCATCACAATACTTGTTTGCCCAATACAACTCATACCCTATCACACTGTTTTCACTGAAGAATATCGCACGCTGAGCATCTGTTAGTTCGTCTTCTTTTCCAGACATGACTTTATCCTCGGCATCTGCCTGCATAAATACGAATTCATCGATCTTTTCTTTGCTTGTGCGAGTGTCAACACCCAGCAAAAGTGTATGTGCCTGCATCTCTGATTCAACAGAATGTTTCGCTGTCTCTCCCTGTGGAGGAAGCAGAGAAGATGCTCGAACAAGAACAACATCCTTCGTCTCCGACTCTACTCTAAGATGAATCGTAAGGATATTGCCAAAAGAATTATCGCCTTCATCGCTTTTCAAGTAGACGAGAATTGTCGCAGTCATACGTGATACCTCAACTTTTCCATCTTCAGAATAATCCACTACAGGTGATAATATCAGTTTTTTCTTGATTTCATCAATGTTTTCTACCCTCTGCACGTCGTCTCCAATAATCTCAAGCATAGCCACCGAATCAAGATAAATATCATATATCTCTTTCAAATACGACTCCAACGTAACATATGGCTCGACTGTATATCTTCCACGCTTAAACGGATTCTGAGTGTCGTGCGACAATTCTTTTTCTCTAAGCAATTGCGTCTTCCTATAATTGCATAGTTTGGCATATTCGTCGTCACTCTGCTCATCTATCTCCGCCTCATTCATATACTCCTTTAATTTGTCTACACCATGACGACTTGAACGGAAAATCTCAGCAAAAATAGACTGAAGAAACTCTTTATAGTCAGGCAATGTAGTGAATAGCGGCACTGTTGAAATAATGTCCAAATGAACAGAATCATCTGTCGTCCCAGCAATAAACTTTACCGGATGAAGGTAACCATTCAATTTGTTGCATACCTCCGCATAAAGCGATGCATATTCCAAATTATCAGAAGCGATGCCAGGAAAGATAATATGTGAAAATGGGACACCGTTATAGACATATGTCACGAAATGGCCTCCCTGATATTCATATTCAAAAATAGAACCATCCTTTTCATCCATTTTTTCTGTTTTATACTCAATGGGAAAAGAATCCAATATATTTGCAAAAATCTGAACTGAGGTTAGATTTTCTTGTTCCTTTGAATTATCATTTGTCTTGTCACCTGAATCACTGGAAAATACACTCTTTACTTTATTGAAGATACTCATAAACGTACTGGTTGGTATAAACTTAAAAAGTCGGCACAAAAAAAGTGCCGACATATTTCAATTCTTGATTTTACTTGATCTGACTGTATGGCAACTTTGCAATTGCATCAGCAACTTTATCAATTCCTTGTTCCAACATGCCACCAATCATACTCTTCAGCATAAAGTTCAGGTCGACTTTAAGGGTTAGTCTAATTGCAGACTGTGTAGGATTAACCTCCTTGATCTGAGCCCACATCTTGAAAGCCATCGGCGAATTGACCGATTCATAAACAATCGTATTGTTTGGCTCACGCGATGAAATCTTTACAGATGCTGATCCGAATGGTGAAACAGAAAATGAACAAGTATCAGTAGTTGTCTGAAGGTCTTGCACTTTGCTTTCAATCTTGCTCTTGATGCGTTGGATATTATTCATATCACTCAACACCTTGAACACTTGTTCCGCAGAACCTTGAGCTGCCTTTACTCCACTAACGTATGACTCCATATTTTAAATCTTCCAGTTTGCTGGATCTTTTCTCCACTCCTGCAATGTAGCACGGTCAGACTCTGTGATATAGTCAGTGTCAACCAAGTGAGACAATACAGCCTCATAGTTAGACAACGTCGTAAGCTTTACACCTGCCTCCTGGAATTTCTGCTCTGCGATAGGGAATCCGTAAGTGAAGATTGCGACCATTCCTACAACCTCACATCCATCCTTACGCAACGCCTCAACAGCCTTCAATGAGCTTCCTCCAGTAGAAATCAAATCCTCAACCACTACGACTTTCTGTCCTGGCTTGATATCTCCCTCGATAAGGTTTTCCAAACCGTGATCTTTCGGAGCCGAACGAACATAAACGAATGGCAGACCTAACTCATCTGCGACCATCGCTCCCTGCGCGATTGCGCCTGTTGCCACACCTGCGACTACATCAACTTCGTCGTATGTCTCACGGATAATTCTTGCGATTTCTATCTTGATTAGTGTACGTACATCAGGATAAGACAATGTCTTTCTGTTGTCGCAGTATATTGGGGATTTCCATCCGCTTGCCCATGTAAATGGATTAGATGGTTGTACCTTGATCGCTTTTACCTTCAAAAGCTTTTCAGCCACCAAATTTTCAACGCTCTTCATAATTCTCACTATTTTTTACAATTTATGATACAAAGGTAGTAAAATGCTTTTTTTATAATAAACATCCTGCTCTATTTTTTTATTGCTATGCAACACAAAAATGTTATAACAAAAGGAGACGCCATACACGACGTCTCTACAAAATATTCAGATGATATGTCAATCTATTTTTATTCCTTTTATCTTACCGAACTCTCTCCAATAATCGGGATAAGATTTTGATACGACCTCTGGCTCATTCACAACAAACGGTGCATGACGCAGGACTATAGGGGCAAATGCCATTGCCATTCGGTGGTCTTTATATGTGTCGACGGAAATATTGGCGTCTTCATCGCATTTTTTACCATTCCACTCCAGTGCTCCCTCCTCTGGCTCCGTAAGAATATATCCAAATTTTTTAAGTTCCTGTTGTAGCGCAAGTATTCTGTTTGTCTCCTTTATCTTCAAACTCTTCAATCCCGTAAACCTAAATTTGCGGTTCAAGACACAACATGTGACTACAACTGTCTGCGCCAAATCAGGACAGTCAATAAAATTCCACTCAAATACACCTGTCTCTTCCCTGCCCTCTGTCTTATGCAATTTGACACCTCCATCTGCAAACTCTGTGGTAACACCAAGATGTGAAAATATGTCTCCTAACACTCCGTCGCCCTGCATTGTCTTTTCAAAAAGAGCAGGAAGGAAAATTTCGTCGACGTCCGCCAAAGCTGCAATTTGAAACCAATATGACGCTCCCGTCCAGTCGGATTCAACAACGTAATCAATCGGCCTATATTTTGTAGGCTTTACTTCTATTATATTTCCAGAAAAGGAAGCGTCCGCTCCAAACTGGTTCATAATCCACAAAGTAAGATTGATATATGGGACAGATGCCACACCGTTGAGAAGATGAATTCGCAATCCTCTTTTTAGCATCGGTGCAATCATCATCAGAGCAGAAATATATTGGCTGCTCACACTTCCGTCTATCTCAACATCTCCACCATCTATCTCCTTTCCACGTATTTTCAATGGAGGGAACCCTTCATTCTCCGCATACTCTATATCAGCTCCTATCGAACGCAATGCATCGACAAGAATCTGTATTGGGCGTTCTTTCATACGCTGAGAGCCTGTTATTGTCCACTCTCCGGGCTTAATGCTCAAATAGGCGGTAAGGAATCGCATCGATGTGCCGGCAGCTCCAATATCAACAAGATGAGAATCAGAAGTCAACGCCTTAACCATCACGTCAGTGTCGTCACACTTGGCAAGATTGGCGACACTCTTGTCGCTTCCAGAAAGAGCATTGATAATAAGCACACGATTGCTGATACTTTTCGATGCTGGCAACTCAAACCTGCCTGAAATCTTACCCTTATGACTGTATTCTATCTTATAACTCATTTGCCACTAATTTAAGCAAGACCTACCGTCTCTCTATAGAAATCAAGTGAATCAAGAATATCTTTTTTGGAAACAGCAATATTTATCTCGATTTCACCGATGTTTTTTAATAAAGAGAAAAGAATTCTTCCGTCTCCCTCATTCTTTTTGTCATGTGTCATCAAATCATATAAATGATCATAGATATCACATTTTATAGGCAAAGCCCCATAATTTTCCTTAATCATCCTTACAGCCGTAGACAAGGCTTCCTTTGGAAAACCAAGAAGCTTATACGACAGATAAAGTTCAGAAATCATTCCCCACGCCACCGCATAGCCATGAAGCACTGGTTTGCCAATCTCCATCGCATAACTTTCAAAAGCATGTCCGACGGTATGTCCGAAATTCAACACTTTACGCAAGCCCTTTTCTGTAGGATCAATCTCTACCACTTTTTCTTTCACAGAGATTGATTCAAGAAGCAATTCCGACAAACGATTGTAGTCTACATTGTCCAAATCAAAAGAGAGAATGTGTTTCCATATCTCAGTATTGGAAATCAGGCCATGTTTGATCATCTCAGCATAGCCAGAACGAAGATTCTCAGCATCCAATGTACGGAAGAAGTCAGCATTAATCACCACACTCTTGCTAGAGTTGATGACACCAATCTCATTTTTCAGTCCACCGAAATTGATACCCGTCTTACCACCGACCGCTGCATCCACAGCGCCAAGCAAAGTTGTGGGAACATTTACATATTCCATACCTCTTTTGAATGTTGACGCAGCAAAGCCACCCAAATCCGTCACCATTCCACCGCCTAAATTAATCATAAGCGACTTACGTGTAGCTCCATTCTTCTGCAAAGAAGTCCAAACGCTTGCAAGACTTTCTAAAGATTTATGATCATCGTTAGCCTTGATTTCTATCACCGTCACCTTGCTGAAAAAATCATCTTCCATAAGCAATGGCAAACATAACTTGCGAGTATTCTCGTCTACCAAAAAGAAAACTCCATTAACAGCTCGTCCGTCGCACTCCTTGAGCAAATCCTCGACAAGGTGCTTTGTGATATATACTTTTTGATTCATCTTTTGAAATTATCTATATTTAATCTTCATCTTCCGACTCGAGATATTTCTTAATTGATTTTCTCTTGTCAAAGAAACCTAAAATGATGAAAGCGATAACATAAGCTATAGCTCCATAAATCAATGACAATGTCAAAACTTTCGGAGATGTTGAAGTAATTGCAAAATCACGGTTGAAGTATACACTGGCAACCTTTTTCTGCAGCTCAATCTCACAGTCAAAACTCTTATTCTTCAATTTTAGGATATCATCATGAAACAACTGACGGTTACTCTCAGACACAATCATCGGACCATCAATCTGCATTGTCTTTTTTCTGTATGCCTCAGAGAAATACTCCTGTCGACGCAAAGAATCAAGCACTCCAGCCTCAGCATCATACTGAACAATCATCTTCTTAAGCATCTCTTGTCTTGAATCATAATTTCTCTTCACCTCCTCATTTGTCGAAAGATAATGAACCAATCCATTTTTAATTGTGTCGACAACTGGCAGTTCAGAAGTGACAATCTCTACCTGAAGTCTGTCATAGATTCTCACCACAGAAGTATCCTTTAAGTATCTTCCGTTCTTATCTACCTCGGTAGGAGCTCCAGAATGACGGTCGTCTATCCAGAAATATGAGGAAACTTTCTTAAGTTTAGACGCAGCGGCGAGTCCTTCTTTAGTCACCTTTCCATTTTCATCAACCATTCCCATCATTTCTGCAACTTTTGTATAATTCTTCTTCTTGCAGAACAGATTCAACGACTCCAACAAGTCGTCACACACGTCGGCACTTGTAGTTTTCAAAAATGCCAAAGACTCAAGTGTATACTTTGTATAATAGTTTTCCATAACACTTTGGCAAATACCTCCTCCGATTCCTATCAAGAAAGCAAATGTCAAAGCAATCTTCTTTTTCCATGCGAATCGTAATGCATGTCTAACCTTACACTTAAACCATTCCTTCGCTTTTCTACATTTTTCATAGAAAGCTTTGAATAACCAAACTAGATCTAATTCTTCATTGTTGTTTTGCTGTTCCATAGTATTAGCTTTACGTTATTATCCTTTTATTGTTTTCTTTTCCATCCTTTTATCCATTCTTCAGGATTCTGCAATTCCTTCTCCTTCCAAATCTGGAAAAAAAGTGTTGTTTTATTATCGTCATTTTCATCCTCATAGACACTACCTATTCTATCTCCTGCCATCACCTTCTGACCTTTTCTGACAAAAATTTTCGTTAGATTTGAGTATACTGAAAGATAATTTCCATGACGAACAATCACCGCTGTATTGCTTCCAGGCACAGAGAACAATTGTGTCACCTCTCCTTCATAAACTGCCTTTGCAACAGCTCCAGCTTCAGATGTACAATAAACACCTTTATTGTTGGTCTTCACATGTCGTAAGACAGGATGGAACTGTATACCGAATCTTCCTGTTATATGTGAGCCAGGGAGTGGAGACGGGAGTGTCCCTTTTGATCCTTCAAAGGCTTTGTTTTCAGTTTTTACCTGATTTTTAGCCTTTTCATCGTTCTTCTTGGCCATACGTTTAGCTGCCTCTTCAGCCTCCTTCTCGATCAACTCCTTTATTTTTTGATCAAGCTTTTCAGCTGCTGCTTGCTGTTTCGCAAGTTCGGCGGCAAACTCCTTTTCTTTGTTTTTCAGAGATACAAGCAGACGGTTCTGCTCATCCTTCTCCTCAATCAGTTTTTGGTTTTCAGCCTCACGTTCCTGCACAAGAAGTGTTGACTGCGACTTTTGCTCGGTAAGTTGAGAACGCTTTGCCACTAAATCATCTCTGTTCTTGCCTATCTCGTCGGCACGCGACTTACGCATACTTGCAAAATCCTGTATATATCGGAATCTTCTGTATGCCTGGCTAAACGACTCCGCAGAAAGTACAAACATCAGTTTGCTATACGATGAATTCTTTACGTACGCATGATAAATCAAGTCAACATATTTCTCTTTGTTGCTCGCATACTCGAGTTCAAGTCTCAAAATATCCTTTTCAAGAGATGAGATGTTTTCTTGAAGTGTTTGTATCTCCACATTCTTGTTTTGAATCAACCTGCTTCTCTCCTCTATACCTTGATCAAGACGAGATACCTCACGCATGGCCTTCTTTGTGGAAAGTTGAGTGTTTTTCAGACTATCTTGAGCTCGTTTCAAATTCTTTTGCACCTTCTCCTGCTCATTTTTCAGAGAGTTGATGCTTTTGGAAGTTTTTGAAGATGTTTTGGTTTTTGTCGTTTGAGCCGATTTTTTTTGGCTCCATATTGGAGTAGACGAAGATATGCCGACACCAACAATAAGTGTCAACATAAGTTTTAACAACGTTTTTTCTCCTCCATAAAACATCTCGCTTCTTCCTTGCCGTTAACAGTCTGATTAATAAGTTTTCAAAAACTCATCCATTGAGATTCTCTGATAAGAAGTTGGTATCTTCACCTCAAAATTTCTGTCCTTATCAAGCTCTATATTCTCCACAGTCATCGTGATATCACGTCTGACTGTACCCTTCTTTATCGACAAGAATGTGGTACGTGGGTAACGGACATTCTTCACATTGAAATAGTCGGAATAGCGCCACTCCGTAAAGTAGTCGTAGCCAATACTTATTGAGCCAGAAGAGAGCTCCTTGCTCGAATTGTATTCGAACTCCTGAAGAACATTTCCTTTTGTGCGCGTCAACTTAATACGTCCGTTCATCTCTGTCGCACCAAAATCCGAAGCTTTTGGAAAATAGTCTTCACCATACAGGAATAGACGATTTGTAAATATTGCCTCGAAAGCCGAGTAATTCAAATCCATTCCTTTTTTGTGCATCTCGTCATAAGAGACAGACACAAACTTTTTATCCACACGGTTGATCATAATGACTCCCGTCTTATTGATCGCTATTCTAAAGAACTCCATTCCTGGCAATGGCATGATTGAACAGATGATCACACTATCACGGGCAATACGGATTGATCCAGACGAGTTTAATTCTGTGCCCGCAAGAGTCAATGTGAACGACATCTTATCGATACTTAAAGTCCGAAACACATCACTTTTTGTAGAGACACGTGCCTCCTCCGCTGTAGTATCACCTTTTTTAGTTTTACACGATGACACAAACAGACACATCGTTAAAGCCAAAAATATTTTAACAATTTTCTGCATATTAATCAAATTAATTTATTCTATATACTCTCCCGTCATCGCTTTTTTCTGAAGCGCGCTCGAAGGTTTGATTTTCATTTTCTCACAAGCTACAAGAGCCTTGTTCCATTCTTCACGAGCCTTCTCCACATTTCCCGTCTTGTAAAGAATATCACCATAATGCTCCAACAGCTCCGCATTGTCACTGCCTATTTTTGACAATGCCTGTTCTATATAAAGAAGAGCCATCTGATAATCACCCTTCTTGAAATAAACCCATGCATATGTGTCGAGGAAGACTGCGCTGTTGGGGTCGACACTGACTGTCTTGCCACTCATTCTCTCTGCTTTGTCCAAATCCATTCCTTTCACAGCAAGCATATAGGCATAATTATTAAGCACCGACACTGCGTTAGGATTCAAGGCAAGTGCCTCTTCATATACACTCATCGCTTTTGCGGTATCTCCCATAGCCATGTTGATATCACCAATCTCACCGAGAATGCCAGAAGCAAGGTAAATGTCAGTAGGTTTTGCTATTTCTGCGGCTTTTCGCAAATACGGCTCACCTTTTACAGTATCTCCCTTCAAATAGTAAAGCCTACCCAAACGGTATGCGAAATCACTGTTATTTGGGAAATAGCTTGCTGCTTTTTTCAGTTTCTCCTCCGCTGCCGGAAGATTATTGTCGACGGCATATTTGAGAATCAAAGTATTCCACATGTCTTCCTGATATGGGTCAGCCTCCAGACTTTTTTCTATCAACGCGTAAGCCTCATCCGTGCGACCGTTTGCAGAAAGATAATCGACAAGCAGAGCATAAGTCGACGACTCGTGAGGATACATATCTATCATTTTACGCAGACGTGTCTCTGTCACCAAATAACGGGATGTACTGTCAAGCCAAAGAGTAGCTGGAACTGCCATTTTCTGCTCATACTCAATATCACGGCTCTCCAAGACAGGATCAAGATAGTATTTGTCGACTTTCTTAAGATCACGTTTTTTTGCGATATAGTACATACACATCTCATAACGCAACACGCCGCTGTCTGGCATCTTCTTCAATCCTTTCTTCAACGTCTTCTCCGTATTCCTGAAGTCACCTAAATATGAATATGCGTCGGCTTTGGCTGTGATATATTGGGGTTCAGCTGGGTAAGCGGCTATTAGTTTATCATACTCAGCCATTGCCTTCTTTTTGTCATGAAAACCAGAAATCCAGTTCGCAAACTTATATTTTGTGATATCTAGCGACATACCCACCTGCTTCTCCAACTCGTCCAAAGTGGCAATAGCCTCTTTTGCCTGACGGTTCTCAGCATAAAGAGAAGCAAGCGTCATCAGATAATAGTTTTTATCTGGACGCAACGCATGAATTTTCTCCGCATAATGAATAGCCTTTGGCAAATCCTTAATCTCATAAGAAAGATTCATAGCCATATCAATATACGAAGATTCTGTAGAGTCAAGACTTATTGCCGTCTCTATCTCCTTCATCGCATCGGGAAGACGGTTGTAAGTGACGTTGACACGGGCTTTCTCAAAATGAACCTGAGGATTCATCGGATAAATATCCTCACATTTGGCAAGACAATAAAGCACACTGTCATATTTTTGAAGTTGCTTGTAACGCAACGCCTCATAAAAGTAGTAGTTGAAAGCAGCGTCAGGACTCTTTTGGCTAAATTCAAATGTCGACTCTGTCTGCTTTAGATCCTGTACAGAATGCTTGACCGCAGATGCAGAGAACATCGAAAACAAAAGAGCAGATATGATAAATAAGTTCTTCTTCATTTCATTAGACTGAATTGTTAAATACCAGTATGACCGAAACCACCGTCACCTCGCTCCGTCTCCGAAAGATCACTCACTTCCTTCCACGAAACAGTTTCGTATCTCGCCACCACCATCTGACAGATTCTGTCGCCATCATTAACAGTGAAATCAACATCTGAATGATTGATCAGAATCACTCCAATCTCACCACGATAATCTGAGTCAATAGTACCAGGAGTATTTAGCACAGTGATGCCATGTTTAAGAGCCAAACCACTTCTAGGACGCACTTGCGCTTCAAAGCCAACTGGAAGGGCTATGGATATGCCTGTTGGAATTAAACGACGCTCACCAGGAGCAATCACAACAGGTGCTGAAATAGAGGCACACAAATCAAAGCCTGCCGACCCTGCTGTTGCATACTTAGGTAATTCTCTGCTTGAATTGCCAACTCTCTTAATCTCAACTTCTACCATATTGTGCTATTAAACGATGTTTGGAAAGCGAATATAGCATTTTTTTCCATTATATTATATGAATAGAAACTAAAATTTGAGATGAAGTAAAAACTGATGAGTGACAAAATTTACGCAAAACCACAATTTTGGCGATTTCATCGGATTTTTTCATCACCGAAATTCTTTGAATCTACAAACTTTCTCTGCTGAAGAAATTTAGAAAACTGTATCTCAATATAGTATAAAAATGGAGACGGTGGTCAAATTAATATGACAACCGTCTCCCTCTTTAGTTGATAACAATAAAGACAACACTTTTTAGCTTGTCTAGAAATAAATCCTTTTATGCCCTAATCGACAATTGCTTTTATAACTCCCCTTGAAGACTTTAGGATATATGTGCCGCTGGCAAAACCTTTCTCCTTTAGCTTTTTAGAAATATCCACCTGACTTGATGTGATTTCACCATATTTTCTACCAGTAGAATCATAGATCTCAAATGTTTGCGGTTCGTTCGCATCTATAAGATCAACGACTGTGGGATCATACTCTACAAAAACGAACTTATCAATATTAATCCAGTCGCCCACAACACTCATACGCAATGTATGTTCTCCCTGCGGCAATTTGGTCAATGTGCGAGTCTTTGTTTCTAGATAGCTCTCCCAATCATTGTCGTTAGGAGCAGTTTGAAGCATTTCTGTGATATTCTCACCATCAAGCTGTAGCTGTATTCCCGATTGCTCTCCTCCAGATGACAATGTAGCGGTAATATCATAGAAAGCCTCTTTCTCGACATTGACTGTGTAGTCGAGCCACTCCTCGTTCTGAGCATAGCCAACAGCATACTCGTTCGGTTTATCTTTGATAGTATATACGTCTACTCCCGTCTCCAAACGATATCCCTCACCACGGTTCTGCTTGTCTTTATCATAATAAGCCACGCCCGCGCTTCCGTTATCAAAATACTCTGCCTCAATTGTACCCGGAATGGAAAGAGCTTTATCCAAGAATGGAGATCTTGGGACAACCTCTCCCGGAGTGATATAAAGACGGTAGGCATAGAGTTTGCTTGTGACATTCACCGGAACGACAATCTTTCCATTGTTGACTGTGTAGATATCCGTGGCAAGAGTTTGCGGACCAGCCACAGCCTTGTCCTTATTCTCCCAAGTAACGACCTCCGTTGTCACCTCAACCTCACTTCCCATCCACTCTGGAATGCCATCAATAGTAACGTCGACTGAACCAGTGTTGTTTCCACCCAAAACGATGCTTGCCTCACGCATCTTCTTGTTGACAGCGGCAAAACCATCCAATCCCTCACTTTTATCATTTGGCGGAGTGACTGAAGCCATATATCCTTCCATGTCGCCATACCATTTATATAGATGCCAGCCGCCTCCCTTTTCGTTGTTGGCTGTGAGAATACTTCCTAATCTTCCCGGATATTGAGTGAACCACCAAGATATTGTCGCACTCTCAATTTTGTAACGTTCAAATTTCGCAATAAATGGCACGGAGTAACCTGGACAACCTTCATATTTCTGCAACTCAGCATTTGAGCCCGCGCAATACTCATTCACACAGATAGGATAATCAGGCAAACCAAACTCTTTTTCAAGTTTTCTGACATTTTCCACAGCTCCTGGCAATCCTCCACTACCCCACTGATGCCAACATACAATATCAGGCAAACAATTGTTTTCCTTACAGAACTTGAAGAATTTTCTCATTCTCTCCTCGGTATAGTAGGCAATCGCAGGACCCACAATAGGCATATCCGGATCAAGTCTGCGCAACAATTCATAAGTGGGCTTCCACACTGTGGAGTGGAAATCTCCATTGGAATCATTCCACGTGCCGTAAGGTTCATTCCAGATCACATAACTGTGGAAATTTGTAAGGCCGGAAGCTTTCTTTCTGTTGACACACTCCTCAACCTGTTTAAGCCAAGAATCCAGACCCGGCCACTTGTAAGGCCAATTAGGAAGAATATCTGGGAGCGTGATCTGGACTTTTGCATCCGTACCTTTCAAGCGTTCAGCCACCTTCATAGCATCACCATAAGGATGCTGGTTTCCATAGCCACCCGCACCCGGCTGACAAAACATCCTACACTTCAATGGACCGATCATCGCATTGATGTCGACGGGATACTGCTCCGTCACACCATAGAGAGCACCAGATGCACAATGAGTAACTTGGCGAATACTATCCGAGAGATTCACCTTCAAAGTGAAATCAGCCGCAAACGACGTCATTCCACATGCCAAAGCGATAGTTGTAAAAAGTCTAGATTTCATGATTTTTGTATTAGATTATGGCATCAAAAATAGACAAAATAATCTTTATGCAGGATAGCGAAAAATCTCAAACAGGAAAGACAAATGTTTTATGTAGTGATAAAAGGATTTTTGTTAAGGACAAAATCTTATCAAAAGCCCCAAACAAACCGTGAAAAATCTCTTATTAGGTCAGACAAAGGAAAATATAGCAATATAGATGCCACATTAGCAAGGAAAGCAACTCCCCATGCCTTTAGTTTATAATGTTCACATGTCTTTGATAATTTGCGAGAATAAAATATACTTTCAAAGATCCAGACTAAAGGTTCCAAAACTATTAAAAGAAAACCATATCCTATAACTTCGTATGTGCCTGGTCGTGCATTAGCAATTCCTAAAATAAGGAAATTCATCAATAAATTAGTAAAGACATTGGTAATAGCAACGATACGGACATCTCGCTTGTTACGATAGAAAATCCAAAATACAAATGATTCTATCAAAACTGTGAGAATCATCACCAAAATAAATTGTGTAATGAGAATCTTATCATCGTATGATTCTTCTGTTATTTCTTGAGAAGGATCATCTGGAATAATGAATTTTGTATAACCTTGATGATATGGAACATAAGTAACATAAGCTTTCTCTAGATTCGGATAATAAATAACCATTTCTCTTTTATAATCTTTGCTCATAAGCTCATTGGTACACGTATTAAACCGACATATTTGAGAAGAAGAACGATCAAACAAATTCAAATCAACACGATGAAATGCAGAAATAACACTATCCTCAAAACTCTTTTCGACAGTCGGAACCAGTACTGAATCCTGCTCTGTTTGAGCAACTCCTTCTAAAACATATAGTTGATTACTGCCTTTCAACCAGCAAAAATCATCCGATGAATATATGCCTGCAGGCAAATGTCTTTCTTTATGGTCTTTTGTTTTTACATCAACATAGTTGACATACAAGTCCTCATTAAGAACAACAGATCCATACTCTGAAACCACTAATTGATCCGTTTTATTGTCCGCATTATTAACAAGGGAAGCTCCTTTTCTCACTTCAACTCCCTTCTGTCCTATACAATTTTCCGTGTTTAATTTTAAAACTCCATTTGAAACAATGTATTTGCCAAAGAAAGATTTGGTCGACTTATTAATCATTTTAATATCAAGAACTCCTTCGTGAGTCTTGATAATATCACCATAACCAGAAAGATCTATTACATTCAATGTGAAATAATCATCTACAAAAAGATAGGCGCTTTTATCAATTTTCAGTTTATCAACACTCAGATATTTTGTTCCATATATGAATAAACTGCCACTATCAATCTTCAAATCAAAAATATGAGCGTCAAAAATAATAAAAAGCGAACCGTTATTTGAAAGCTCTAATCTATTTTCATATTTGTTTGACTTCAAATCCGCCTGACAATTTGAAATGTATATTGTGTCATGAGAAGATGTATCAGCGACAAAGACATCTCTACAATCTGGCAGTTCTTCGGGGTTGAACAATTCTTCCTCAGATTGAGGAAATAATTTATTCAATTCAAACGATGCTGGAATATCATTCAAAACTGTATCCTGTCCGTAACGCGTATAAACATAATATCCCACATAAAACTCTCCTTGATCTTTAGGACCAACTATAATATTTCTATTGGTGAGAAACCTATATTCAGGCGAAGGTATATTCGCCAATGTAATATTCGATATAAATAGAAAAAAGAAAATAAGTAGACGCTTAAACATAAAATATAATATTGAACAATTTCAGCAATATATTGATTCTATCAAATAAAGTTCAAAACAAAAAGAGACGCGATTTCTCACGTCTCTTTCAGTATATTAAATATTCATTACTGGTCAAACTCAACCTTGAATTCAATTCTGTTGTTAAGTTTTCTTCCGTTCAACGTCTTGTTGTCGCCAATTGGCTGAGTTCCACCATGGCCGAAGCTCTTCAAACGAGAAGGATAGATACCGCGTTCAACCATGTAGTCGACAATCGCCATAGCCCTACGTTTAGAAATCTTAAGGTTGACCGCCATACTACCTGTTGCATCTGTATGTCCGTTTACAACCAATCTATAGTTAGGATACTCTCTCATGATTGAGATGATCTTGTCGATATAGTGGCAAGTTGATCGTACCAAATTAGCCGTTCCTGGCTCAAACTGGATTCCGTACTCTGCATTCTTGAATGCCTTTCTAGCTCTCTCAGAAACCTCCGGACATCCTTGGTTGGCCTCAACACCAGGGATAGTAGGACACTTATCCAAATAGTCTGGAATACCATCACCATCTGTATCGAATGGACATCCATCCTGATCAACCTTAACACCCTCTGGAGTGTTTGGACACTTATCAAGATGATCCGCCACACCGTCGCCATCGGCATCAAAAGGACATCCATGATTGTCAACAGGAGTATTCTTAGGAGTATAAGGACACTGGTCTATATGATCTGGCACACCGTCGCCATCAGTGTCGAGTGGACATCCGCATGTATCAACCACTACACCCTTAGGAGTATCTCCACATCTGTCAAGATAGTCGTAGACACCGTCACCATCTGTATCAAGTGGACATCCGCATGTATCGACTGGCAAGCCGGCTGGTGTGTTCGGACAATTATCAAACATATCAAGCACACCATCTCTATCTATATCCTTCAAACGAGGACAAGGAATCTTAACACCTAACCTTAATCCGACTGAAAAAGGTTTAACTGTCTCTACCGCATCCGAAGACAAAACACCATTATATCCATCGATACTTACAAAAGACTTATCTTTTTTTGCAATACTTGTCAGGCCATAATCAGCATACAAACCATAAAACAAATGAATTCTGCCAACTCTGTGCACCAAACTTAAGTCAAGATAGCCGCTTACTGACACTAGTTTTGTCTCTGTCTCTCCTGATGAATGAACATCAGATGTTGTTATGCCCTGACTAGGGACAGAGTCGTAACGGGCATCAAGTTTTTCAACATAAAGAGATGACTTTGTTGTACCATCCGTAACCTCATAAGATGTTTTGATAGGAAAAGATAATTTTGCACCGACACCTGCAAGGAACGTCGTTTTCTCACCCATAGGAGCACGGAACAAAACACCTACTGGCACTTCCAAAGCAAAAACACTTTGCGTTTCAGTCCATCCGGAGAACGTAGTGGTACATTTACCATCATAATTAGTCTTTTTGCCATTATAGTCTCTTACTGGAATCTGAACCATCGTCGAATATTCTGATCCTTCATCAACCTTGACCGTAGAATTAAGCTTTGATCCTCCAATACCAAAAGAGATACCACAAACACGGGAGAAGAAAATATTGTAGTCAATATTAAATCTTCCTCCTTTACCCATCTCAGAACTACCGTAAGGAAAATCATACAACAATGTACTTATTCCTCCGCCTGCTGAAAGACTCAAAAATTTGTTCTGCTCCATAATAGGTGGATATATCACCTTAACCTTTGCCTTAGGAGCATTCTCATTAGGTGTCTCCTGTGCCGTCAATCCAAAAACGGAGAGCAATGCAACAATAAAGAGAATATAGCGTTTCATTTACTTGAAATTTTCGAGTTTTACCAACCGTCTCACTAAACAAGACTTTCTTTAATTATTTTACTAGAACCTTTACTGACTGATTAGATAGTGGTTTTGTCTTATCCGCACCTTCTAATTTAACTATATAAATGTTCGGTTTCAATTCAAAAGACATTGAACGTTCTGCCTCCACTCTATTGACAGGAGTACCGTCTATTGAGTACACAACAAGATTAGTGCCAGCAGGTATGTCGCCCACAACCTCAACATCTAGTTTACCATTTCCACCGAAAGCCTTTATCCAAAGAGGCTTGTCGACATGGAAGAAAGCTGGACCTACATAAAATTCTCCGTTAACCAGACATGTATAATAACCATCAAGACCCTTAGACTCCTGGTAATATTGTTTTGTAGCACCAGGTATCAATACTCCATCTTTATACCACTGATAAGTCTTGAATAAACCAGAAGTGTTGTCAACTGTCAGCACGTCATCCCAAACAATATAAATATTTGAGGCTGGATAATTGACTTTCATCTTAACAATCTGGCTTTTTACAAGCGTACCAGACATAAAGTTTACAGTGATATCATATATTCCTGGTTTTACATCTTCTGGGACATAAACATTCAAAGACGAAAGAGTATTATTCTCGATCGGCATAGTGTCCGTATTTAATTCTGGACATGAATCACAAGTAATCCAATATTTGAATACATTGCCAATCACTTTTACATTGAATGTAGCCAAATGACCAGGCGTTGTCTCAAGATTCACATCAGAAACCTGTACAATAGGATCCACATCGAATATACTATTCTCTATCATGAAAGAATACAATCTAGGAGCTGACGTTGAGTCTGTCCAACTATAATTCTTTGTATCTTTAAGAGCGACAACCACAGTATAAATTCCTACTTCTGTCTGAACATTTCCACTGACAGTAAACAAAGAATCCGTTGGAATGTAGATATCATATATCTGAGGTTTTCCGTTATAGAAGTATGTTCTTTGATTATTCTCTGGAATTCTAACCAATTTAGGTGACACGTTTACAGTATAACTTTTTGCAGTTGTAGAACTGTCAGCAGCCCAAAAATAACCAGAATTAGGAATAATAATCACTTCATAAGTTCCGGCATTCAAAGCTCTATTATTAGTTACAGTATATGCTCGGCTCAACGGTATCAGCGTCAAAGAATCTCCTGTATAAACCAAATCATTTGGAACAGAGATCGACGGAATCATATTCTTCAAGATTCGGAATGTAACATACTTGTCCTCAACAGTACCGTCTGCCCATAAGAAATTGACAGTATCTACAAGTGATACTTTTCTGTAGTACTCGCCTATCTCAATAGCACCTCCACCATTACGTTCTACAATGTAATTCTCATTAGGAACGACATCAAACAACTTGACATTTCCGTCATAGACAAATGAATCTTCAACAGCAACAGGAAGGTCTATCAAAGACTTACCAATCAAGAACTCATAATACTTGGTTCCTATTGTAGAATCAGACCAAATATAATGAAGTGAATCACTCAATGATATAGAAACATAATGCAAACCAGCACTTGTACGATGATGACCAGACACTACATAGTATTCTACAGTATCTGCTATAGGATAAGTGACTTCCGAACCTGTAAATTTGAAGACACTGTCACTCTTAGCAGGAACATCTACAACAATTCTATTAATTTTATAGACATAGCTCAAAGAAGAAGATGTGCTGTCAGACCAAATATAATTTTGTTGCAAGTTTACCGTTACATTGTAAACTCCAGGCTCTTTAGTCTGTGTTATTCCGTCGACTATATATCCCTCAACATCTGGAATGACAACTCCGTGAATTGAATCATTATAAGTGTAGACGTTAGTCGATGGGAACTTAGGTTTCTCTATTACAAGAGGCTTGACAACCACTGTATATGTCTTCGGCTCAACTGTTTTATCAGACCATACATAACCTGCCTTCAATGTAACTACCACATCATAAGTACCTGCATTTATCTGGACTCCATTATTTACGACATATGCCTTGCTTTCTGGCACAAACGAAATTTGAGCTCCACTATAAACATACTCAGTAGGAATAACAGGAACATCAATCGTACCATTTCCTATCATGAATGAAACTGTCTTGTCAGTTACCGAACCATCACTCCATGTATAATTAAGTGTGTCTTTCAATGTAACTGTTCTTTCATAAACACCTACCTCCGAAGCAGATGCGTTCTTAGGAAGAACTTCATATCTGCTATTCTCAGTCACAGCAAAATACTTGGTCGTTCCATCATATGAGAATGAAGACTGTACAGCTTCTGGAAGATCAACCTTGGCTCTTGCAATATCAAAAATGTATGTTTTAACCTCAGTTGTGGAATCAGACCACGTTGAATATGTAAAATCAGTCAAAAGCACAGAGACCTCATAAGAACCAGCATATGCCTGCACATTACCTAGTACATTGTAATCAGGACTCTTTGCTATATTATAAGTCTGACGCTTTCCATTGTATACAAACTTAGTCGTGTCACCAAATGGAATAGGGATGAGTCTCTTGTTGATTGAGAAGACATATCCTACTCTTTCAATTGTGCTATCCGACCACATATAATTAGGTAGCAAGTCAAGAGTCACCTTGTACTTTCCTAATTCCATTCCAGTAGTTTGACCAGAAATCTCGTAAGCATCATTTACAGGAACCTTAAAGTCGATTATCTTTTTATTGTAAGTATACTCAAGCTGAAGAACTGGTTTTTCAACCATAATAGGCTTAATAACAACAACAAAAGTTGTATCGGCCTTTCCATTCGACAAACGATATCCCTTATTTGGTGTAAGTACAACTTTATATGTGCCAACATCTTTTTTAGCTCTATTAACGACTGTATATGCGCCGTCTTCTGGAACAAATATGATAGTATCTCCAGTATATGTATACTCAAGTTTTACTTCTGGAATCTCAATCGTACCATCACCGATCACAAAGACAATAGACTTATATTCAACCGTCTCATCAGCCCAAGTATAATTTGCGGTATCTACCAAAGTGGCTGTGCGAATATACTTTCCAGTCTGAGTTGCAGCGGCATTCGTATCTGCCACAACATACAAATCACTTGGATTTATCTCGAATTTTTTCTCCTTTCCATCATAGATAAAGTTTGTTAAAGGAGACGTAGGAAGAGCCACTTTGGCTTTGCTTATCACAAAATCCAATGTTTTGTCAGCTGTTGTTGAATCCATCCACATATAATGAACAGAATCCTTCAACGTTACCTTAACAACATACTTACCAGCATTTGTCTGAACATTATTGCTGACAGTGAATAACGAGTCTTCAGGTATTGCAACCGAATATATTTGCTCTTTTCCGTTATATACAAACTTCATCGTGTTTGCAACAGGAATTGAAATCTCAGACTTAGATATAATGAAGACATATTTTACATCTTCATTAGTGTCATCATGCCAAACATAGTTTTCATTTAGTTTGACAACAACCTCATAAACTCCTGGTTCCGTACCTACTGTATCACCCACAAATGAATATCCGTCATTTGGAATAAATCCAAAGCTATGTTTCTTTCCATCATATACATATGTTGCCTCAACTACATCTGGTTTTGAGATATACATTGGACTGATTTCTACAACAAAAGACTTAACATCTTTAGAGCCATCCTTCCAAACAAATCCTGGATTTAGAGTGATTTTTACATCATAAATTCCAGCGTTAGTTTTTGTTCCATTCTCCACTTTGTAGGCCTCACTTTCCTCTACGAATACAATAGGAGAACCCGTATACTTATATTCTGTCACGACTGTAGGAACGACAACTGAAATCGGAGAAATTTCAAACGTTAATGTCTTTTTTGCAGTCGTTCCATCGTTCCAAACATGGTTTAACGAATCAACAAGGGAAACCGTTCTCTCATAAGTTCCAACATTGATAGCAGATGCGTTCTTCGGATCAACAACATAATTTTCATTCTTTACAACATCAAAGAACTTTTCTGTTCCATCATATGTGAAATTATACTTGGTAGCAACAGGATCATTAACCTTTGCTCGTGAAATGACAAACTTATATGTTTTGTCAGCCTCACTGTTATCCGACCATGCATAATGCAACGAGTCTAGAGAAACCCTTACAGTATAACCGCCTGCGTTTGTCTGTTTGTTGCCAGTCACTTTACAAACTGGATCTGCCACAATCTTATATGTCTGCTCTGTTCCATTGTAAATAAATGTTGTAGAATCTGCTTCTGGAATAAATACTGAAATCTTCTTAATCTCAATATTAAATACCAAATCTGCCTTTGTCGAGTCACTCCACATATAATTTTGTTTCAATGACAAAACAGACTTATATTTTCCTGGCTCTATACCAGAAGAATCTCCGGAAATTTCGTAATATTCACTTTCCGGCATTCTGAATCTCTCCTCTCCATTATATGTAAACGAAGATCCAATAACAGGTTTTTCAATTGACTTCTCGACAATTCTCACAGTAAAAATCATAGGCGTTTTTGAGCCATCCTGCCATGTATAATTTTCATTTGGTGTAATTTTCACCTCGTACGTGCCAGCATCAACTCCTGAACCATTCTCTACTGTATAAGCTGAACTTGAACTTATAAATATAATTTCTTCTCCTGTATATGTGTAGGACTGATTTACTTGCGGTTTTTCGATCTTTCCGTCTCCAATAGTGAAGACAATAAGTCTTTCTTCCACCGTATTGTCCGACCACATATAGTTCTTAGTATCGTTAAGTCTTACAGTGTCAGTGTACGTACCTGGACCTACTTCAGAATCTGTCTCCTTGAAAATAGTATAACGAGGAACTGTTGCTGTATCTTCAGGTACAACAAATGTGAATGGTTTTCCATTATAAATAAAATATCTTTCTGATACTTCAGGAATAATTACTGGCTGCTGTTTGATAACAAACTTATACGTTTTTGGTTCTGTTGTGTTGTCATCCCACTCATAGCCTCCATTCTCATCCATATCCAAAGAGACTGTTCTGACATATACACCAGCATCCACTCCTGTAGCGTTTGAATCCGCCAACACAGATCCTTCTGCCACGGTGATGTTGAAATTCTTTTCATTTCCATCATATACATATGTCATGACAGAATCAACATTCGGCAATTTTACAATTCCCTTTGATATAGTGAATGGATATGTCTTATCTTCTGTGTTCTTATTATCACTCCACTCATAATGGTTCTTGTCGACCAAAGAGACCGTGACAACATAATTTCCTGCTAATTTTTGCTTATTGCCAGAAATCTTATATGCTATGTTTTCTGTCAAATTATAAGTTTGAACTGTTCCGTTAAACACAAAGCTTCTAGTATCTGCCTCTGGCTTCTCAACACTGATTTTATTGATCTTGAACGTCACCGAAATAGTGTCGTCTGTACCATCAGCCCATATATTACCATAGCTTGGTGCTATCTTTACAGGGTAAATATCTGGCTCTTTTGCCGCCGACTCTCCCTTGACACTTAAACTGGTGTTATTTTCTACAAATGTAATTATCGAACCGCTGTAAGTAAACTCTGTCTGAGTAAATACAGGCTTTTCGATTTTCTTTGAGACGATTGAAAATTCCGTCGACGCATTTGCTTCCGAAATCACATAGTTTTTTGCATCCTTGCCTGTCAACGTTGCTGTCGCTGTATATCCCTCTTTCACATCTGTCTGGGCTCCTTTCACAGATACCGACACTTCATCTCCCTCTATTACACCACTCAATGTGGCAGATGGCTTCTGTTCCTGTCCATTGTACACCAGCTCTGTTTCTCCCCACTTAATACCTGCGTCTTTTTTGGCGATTTTCGCTGTTATATAAACAAGCTCCGACGACATATAACCATCATCAACAGGCTCAAATCTGTATCCTACGCTGTACTCGTCTGCCTCCTTAACACTTGGAACGGTATCTACCTCCGTGCTTGCTCCCAATACATATTTGAAAGAACCTTTTATGCTTCCAGCGACACCAGCTTTTAACAATTCTTGTTTTTTACCATTATATACCAACGCTTCCTTTGCCGTCGGTGCTGTGTAATCTTTCTTATCCGACTTAATAATCGAGAACTTTTTAGTCACATCACCAGCAATCACATAATTCTTGGCATCTGTACCGCTTAATTCAGTAGCTGTCGCTATGTACCCTGTATTTACTTTTGTCTGGGCACCATCCACTATTACCGATACCACATCTCCTTTCAATACATTTTTCAATTCGGCAGTCGGTTTCTGCTCCTGGCCATTGTATACCAACACTGTATCCGCCCACTTTAATGGTCGTTCCAACTTCGCTATTTCTACTGAGATAAAGACAGGTTCTGATGAAGCAAAATTATCATTATCATCAGGAATAAACTTATATCCTACTTTATATGTTTTTGCATCTGTAGCTTTTGGAACTGTTTCTCCGAATTCTCCGTCCTCTCCAAGTGCATATTCGAAATGTCCTTCAATATTTCCTACCACACCAGCAGTTACCAACTCCTGATCCGAACCATTATATATCAAGTTCTCTTTTGCTGTCGGCACAATGTAATCATCAACACCAGACGGAATAATAGAATATGTCGTAGTATTCTCACCTGATATCACATAGTTTTCCTTTTTAGTTCCAGTCAAAGATGCTATAGCTGTAAAGTTTGATCCAACGACTGTCTGATGTCCAGTCACCGATGCTTTTACATCATCGCCTGTGACAACTCCATTCAAAGTTGCCGTTGGTGCTTGTGATGTTCCATTGTATGTCAATGTTGTCTCACCCCACTCCACTGTGACTTCCTTCTTAGCGATTGTCACTGAAATATATACAGGATCAGATGATGAATAGCCCCCATCTTCAGAAACAAACTTATATCCTACTTTGTACGTTTTTGCATCTGTAGCTTTTGGAATAGTCACTCCAAACACTCCATCCTCTCCAAGTGCATATTCGAAATGTCCTTCAATATTTCCTACTACTCCTGCATTTACCAAAGCTTGATCTAATCCATTATACGTCAAACCGGTCTTTGCTGTCGGAGCGGTATAATCAATGACACTAGACGGAGATATAGAAAATTTTATCGACGCTGTTTCATCTGAAATAACATAGTTATCTTTATTGTCTCCCGACAATGTCGCTGTCGCTGTATAACCAGTTCCAACTTCTTTCTTTTCTCCAGAAATCACTAATGTCACATCATCAACAGTTCCCTTCAACGTTGCTGTCGGTGCCTGTGATGCTCCATTGTATATCAATGCTGTCTCTCCCCACTCCACTGTGACTTCCTTCCTAGCAACTGTCACAGATGCAGGTGAAAATACAAGCTTCTTATAGTTTTTAGTATCAGTTGGGACAAACTGGCTTCTTACTTTATATGATCCTGCTTCTATTGCTGTTGGTATTGTCGACGTGAATGCTCCCGTCTCACCAAGAGCATACTCAAATGCTCCCTCTATATCTCCTACCTCTCCTGCTGTGACCAAAACATGAGACTTACCATCATAAGTCCAGCCTGCAACTGCAGCTGGTGCTGTTTTGACACTTGACTCTGCCTGAGAAATAGAAAATGCTGTTGACTCATTTCCCTCAGAAATAATATAATTTCCTTTGTCAACTCCTGTCAATGTTGCTGTTGCTGTATAATTTCCTACATTTGTCTTCTCTCCACCGACTTCAACACCAACTTCTTCGCCTTCTATCACCTCTCCACTCTTCAATGTGGCTGTTGGCATCTGGGCTTTACCATTATATGTAAGTTCTGTCTTACTCCAATTCACTGTAAGTGGCTTTGGGAGAATACTGAATCCATACTTTTTATTACCTAGAATCTCATATTTGCTTGCATCTTTTCCAGACAGAGAGGCTTGTGCGAAATATGACCCTACTTCTTTTTCTTCATGTCCCGTTAAAACTACCTCTACTTCATCTCCAACTGCCACAGTTGACAAAGACTCACTTATTATCGCTGTTGGACCTTGAAGCTGTCCATTATATGTATAAGGAGTGTTATTTGTCCATTCCAATCTTATTGTACCTAAATCAATTGTTACAGGAATCGAACCAATCTTAGAATTTTCATGGTTTTCACTGCCAGAAATAAACATATATTTTACTGTATAGTCACCAGGATTTTTTCCTGTTGGTATTTCTGCTCCTAAATCATCAGTACTAAGACCATACACAAATGTTCCATTTATTTTTTTTATCTCTCCTTCATTAACCAACTTATGGTCAGTGCCATCATATATTAATTGACTTAGACTTGTCGCAGTTGGAGCTATAAAATCTTTTCCAGCTACAGGCACTGCTTTACTAATATGATAGTAAATTGATGCATTACAATATTCACTGTTATCCAACTTATATTTTTCAGCGTCATCACCACTCAACTCAGCAGTAATAGCATACATATCAGCATCTCTAAATTCCTCTACACTCGCTTCTACTTTATCTTCTCCTTCTATACCATTCAATGTGACTGTTGGTCTATGATATTGTCCATCATAAACCACATCTGATGTGTCACTCCACACACACTGAAGTTGCTTTTGGCCAATCGAAGCTGTTATTTTAGTTGGTCCTGTTGCTTGTTTTTCCTCATCTTGTGGCACAAATTTATACCACACATCATATTCGCCAGGTATTATGGCTGTTGGTATGGTTGATGAATATGTGCCTTTCTCTTCTTTAGAATATTGAAATTTTCCCGGCTCTACTACTTTGGCACCACTGACCAATTGCTGTTCCTGCCCGTTATATACAAGAGGATTTATTGTTGGAACTGTATTTCCATATTCATCTACTTCATCTTCTGCAGCATATGACGGAACAAAACATATTGCCGCCACTAAAGCGAATAAGAACTTAACAATCATCTTTCTCTCACTTGCAAATTTTTTGCACATTGAGTTTAGCATATATTTCATAATTCTAATATTTCAAGTTTTCCTTGTGTCTTAAAATACGTACATCTTCATTCCTATACATTGTATATTAACATGTTATCTTGAATATTATTCATTTCAGATAATTAAACATGCTATTTATACAACGTAAATTGATACAAAGTTACAAACTTTCATCATTTGATTTTAGATTTTTTGTGTTTTTTGACATAAAAATGTTAATAAATCTTTAAAATAAGGTATGATTATTTATACTATCGAATAATTATACAGATTTTTTGTGTTTTTATAACTTCCATTCATATCTTTTTTACAAACAAAAAAGGAGACATAATGCCTCCTTCTTTGTTTCTCTAATGACTTGGTTTGAACCCAAATCTAAATCCAATTTTTTTGATAACCCAAACCTCACTTTGATCAACACCATCGTTTGCTAATAGACGTACGACAGTGCGTCTCTACATGTGGGTCGTTTTATTTTGACAATAGGTATTTCTTGAAATCGTCGAAATTCTTGGTCATCGGTACACTCTGCTTCTTTCCCTTCATAAACTCCTGAAGCTTTGCCGGAATCTTGACCTCATCTTTGATTATCTTCTCTACCGTATCCTTAAACTTGGCTGGATGGGCAGTCTCAAGGAACACTCCTACTTCGTTTGGCTTAAGCATCTCTGTCAATGCTCTGTAGCCTACTGCTCCGTGAGGATCAAGCAAATAGCCTGTCTTCTTGTAGCAGTCTGCCAATGTCTCTGCAATTTGCTCGTCTGTGTATGTGCAGCCGCTGATCTCTTTGCTGATCTCCGCATGACTCTCTCCGTATAGATCGTAGATACGCGCGAAATTGCTTGGATCACCGACATCCATCGCGTTGGCAATTGTCTGGACAGATGGCTTTGGCTCATACTTGCCTGTCTGTAAGTATTTGAAGAATATGTCGTTGCGGTTGTTGGCTGCGATGAAGCGTGAGACTGGCAGACCCATTCTCTTGCCAAACAATCCTGCTGTGATGTTTCCGAAGTTTCCAGACGGTACACAAATGACGATATTGTCTTTTTTGCCCATCTTGTGTAGCTGAGCCACCGCATAGAAGTAGTAGAATGCCTGTGGCAAGAATCGTGCCACATTGATTGAATTTGCACTCGTAAGCTTCATGTGCGCGTTAAGATCAGCATCCATGAATGCGGATTTGACCAATGCCTGACAATCATCAAACACACCGTCTACTTCAAGAGCTGTGATATTTTTGCCAAGAGTAGTGAACTGGCACTCCTGAATTGGGCTTACTTTTCCCTTTGGATAAAGCACGAAGACGCGAATGCCTTCCACTCCTAGGAATCCGTTTGCTACGGCAGAACCTGTATCTCCAGAAGTCGCAACCAACACATTGACCTCTTTCTGTCCCTCTTTGGCGATGAAATAGCCAAGCAGACGTGACATGAATCTTGCACCTACGTCTTTGAATGCAAGCGTTGGTCCGTGGTATAGTTCCAGACTATAGATGTTGTCGTTGACGTGAGTGAGTGGAATGTCGAATGAAAGTGTGTCGTACACAATTTTCTTCAACGACTCAGCGTCTACATCCTCACCGAAGAATGCGTCAGCAACAACGTATGCGATCTCCTGCAGGCTCATGTCTTTCATGTTCTCAAAGAATGAGTCGGGAAGATGCTTGATTACCTCTGGCATAAACAAACCTTTGTCTGCCGCAAGTCCTTTTACAACGGCTTGCTGCAATGTGGCTTTGTCTGCCTTCTTATTTGTGCTATAATACTTCATCTTTATTTATTGTAATTAAGAATTAAGAGATAAAAGTTAAGAATTATGCTCTTATTCAAATATTCTCATTTATTACGCTCGCCCTTACGAGCTCGCGTTGGCGGATGAGGTTAGGGAGTTCCTCCCTTAACAATCCTTAAATCATTTGCCAACAGAATTTAGTCGTCAAGCAAGGCTTTGATAAACTCGTCGCCGACCAATGTGCCATACGCACCGTCTGCACAAGAGAATTCATCATATTTCATCACCTTATCTCCCTCAACTCCTGGTTTATAGATCAGGAATGGGATAGGCTCCGAAACGTGTGTCTTGATGCGGCATGGAGTAGGATGGTCTGGAAGGATGGCTATTGCCACTGGCTCATTCCAATTCTTCACCTCCTCATAGATCGGTTTGACGATTCTGTTCTCAAGATACTCCACCGTCTTCAATTTCAATTCCACATTGCCTTCATGACCTGCTTCGTCGCTTGCCTCGATGTGAAGATATACGAAGTCTGACTTCTTCAATGCGTCTATCGCAGCCTGAGCTTTGCCCTCGTAGTTGGTGTTGTATAATCCTGTCGCTCCCTCCACTTCAATGATGTCAAGGCCAGCGTATTTACCGATTCCACGAATCAAATCAACTGCTGAAATGACCGCTCCACTCTTCACTCCATACTCCTCTTTCAACGTCTTCATCTGTGGCTTATATCCGGCAGACCATGGCCAAATGCTGTTGGCTGGATCTTTTCCTGCGGCGATTCGTGCCTTGTTGACGGGATGATCTGCAAGGATCTCCTGCGACTTGATGATAAGCTCATTTAGCAAATCTGCCGTCTTCTGAGCTTCTGGCACTTCAGCCTTTACAAGGACATCTTTGAATGGTGTGCCTGGCACATCGTGAGGAGGAGTGCATTTCACTCTCTTGTCACCACCTTTGATTTTCAAAAGGTGACGGTATGATATTCCTGGGAAGAAACGGACAATCTCGTCTCCTAGTTTCTCATTCAGATAGTCGATAAGCTGGTATGCCTCTTCATCAGAGATATGGCCGGCAGAGTGGTTTTTGATTATGCCGTTCTCAATGCAGATGATATTGCATCGCATGGCCATCTCACCTGGCTCAATGTCTACGCCCATGCTGGCAGCTTCCAGTGAGCCACGTCCTTCAAACACTTTGCGAACGTCGTAGCCCAACACCTCAAGGTTGGCAATCTCACTTCCTGGGTGGAATCCCTCTGGCACCGTCTCCAAAAGGCCACAACGTCCTTTTTGCGCGAGCAAGTCGATTGTCGGGATGTTTGCTGCCTCAAGTATTGTTTTGTTTCCCAACGACGGAATACGCTCATCCGCCATTCCGTCGCCAAGGATAATCAAATGTTTCATAATCTTAGACTCTTTATCGAATGTTGGCGATGCTGATGATGTCGGCGAATACACCGGCAGCAGTCACAGCGGCACCAGCACCATAACCACGGATCATCATTGGATCCTTGTATCTTGCAGTGTTGATGATAATCAAGTTGTTGCTTCCTTCAAGATCGTAGAATGGGTGACGTGAGTCGACTGCCTGAAGTCCAACTTTTGTCTTTCCTTCATCAAGAGTGGCAACGAATCTCCAACGTTTGCCCTCAGCTGCGATAACCTTTCTCTTCTCCTCAAACTCAGCGTCGAATTTCTCAACCTTTGCCCAGAAATCATCAAGAGTGCCTTCGAAGAAATCATCTGGAATAAACAAGTTCTTCTCCACATCTTCCTGACTTACCTTCAATCCGCTCTCACGCGCAAGGATAACCAACTTTCTGATCACATCCTTTCCGCTTAGGTCGATACGAGGATCTGGCTCTGCAAATCTTGCCTCCATAGCCATCTTGATTGCCTTGCTCAAAGGTATCTCCTCGCTGATTGTGTTGAAGATGAAGTTCAACGTTCCTGAAAGGACTGCCTCTAGCTTCACGATTCTATCACCAGAGTAGATCAAGTCACCGATTGTGTTGATGATAGGAAGACCTGCACCTACGTTAGTCTCGAACAAATATTTGATGCCTCTCTTACGGGCTGTATTCTTCAGATTGATATAGTTGTCGTAGTCGCCAGACGCTGCGATCTTGTTGGCGCAGACAACTGAGATGTTGTGCTGAAGCAGATCTAAATACATTGCTGCGATCGCTGGAGCTGCAGTACAGTCTACGAATACGCAGTTGAATGCGTTAAGCTCGAACAATGCCTTCTTCAACGACTCTGGAGTCGACTCCTTACCCTCTGTCTTCAAAAGCTCGTTGTACTTAGTCAAGTCGACGCCGTTGCGATCCAAGATAAACTTAGATACGTCTGCAACACCCATCACATTAAGCTTCACGCCGTTCTGGTTCATGATAAGCTCTTTCTGAGAGTGAAGCTGCTCAAGCAAGCTGCCTCCCACAGTACCAGTACCTACGACGAAGATGTTGAGCTCCTGGTATTCAGTCAAGAAGAATGACTCGTGGATAGCGTTCAAGGCCTTTTTGATATTCTTCTTCTCAAGCACCACAGTGATGCTAGTCTCTGAAGAACCCTGATTCATCGCAACGATGTTGATGTTGTTGCGACCAAGAGCGTTAAACAGTTTGCCAGCCGTACCTGTAGCGTTCTTCATGTTCTCACCTACGATGACAACTGAAGCAAGGTCGCGCATTGTCTGAACCTTGCACGCGTTCATAGAAGTCAGGCTTTGGCTTAGATTGTTGAAATAACCTTCGTATTCCACTGGAATGCAGACAGAGAAAGAACCGCCTGCCGCTGAAAGAGAGAATACAGTGTAAGGCACGTGGTCACTCTCAAGCACCATAGCCGATTCCGACACCATACGTGGAAGATAGTCAGATGGGATACCAGAGAAAGTGTACATCACACAGTCGTCCTGGCTTGCAATACCTTTGATTACTTTGTCTTCCGGATTAGAGACAGCGGAAATCATTGTCGTATTTCCATTGCAGATATTCTTCATTGAAAGAGGAATCTTAGCCTCTGCAAGTGGAGTAAGAGCGTCGGAGAACAAAGTGCCGACACCATTTATAGAAAGCTCTCTTGCCTCCTCATAGCTCATATGCTCGATAAGGTATGCCGACGTGATTTTCTTCGGGTCAGCGCTCATAAACTCATCGTTTGGTTTCCACACCTGCATCTCCTGAGCTCCCAACACCTTAGCGATGTAAGCGGCGGTAAGGTCGGAAGATCCACGACCAAGAGTAGCGATCTCGTCGTCGTTTGTACCTGCGATGAAACCCTGACAAACAACCGCACCCTTGATTTTTGAGAATGCAGCCTTAATCTTCTCTGTAGTAGTCTCCTCATCGATAGAGTATCCGCAATCCGCGTCGCCCTCAGCGATGATGAAACGAGTGGAATCAAGGACTCTTGCTCCGATCATCTCGCCGACGATTACAGAGACAAGACGTTCACCGTAAGAAAGGAATGTTGCAAGGATATTGTCTGTCCAGTCACGGAAAATGGTTAGAGCCTGCAACATACTGTCCATCTCAGCGTAAAGACGGTTGAGTTCACTAAGAGCTGCCGACTGACTGTCTGCGGGCACAACCTGACGTGCCAATTCGGTGTGACGGGTCTTCAAATCTTCATATCTGCTGATTATAGACTTAGAGTCGCCTGTCGACGCCTCTTCAACGATCTCCTCAAGGAGGTCAGTAACTCCGTCCATAGCTGAAACCACAACGATTGGGTTCTTTTCCGCTTCAACTATGCTTTTCACCTTCTTCAAATGTTCAGCGGAACCTACGATTGCACCGCCAAATTTTAGCACTTTCATATATATTTGTATTACGAATGTATATTCTTTATCAATTTGCAAAGATACAAAAGATTTTTAGAAGGATATGGCATTTTGTAATGCAAATTTCAAAATGCTATGCGTGAAATAGTTTCTTTTCACTAATATTGGGTATGACATCAAGCAAAAATCAATGGATAAAAAACTTCTAAGAAGCTTCTTAAAATAAATTAATAATATAGTTATAGGATAATGCGTCTGGAAGACGCTACCGAGCGAAGCGAGAATTACATCCATGTAGAGACGCACGGTCGTGCGTCTCATAAATATAATACCAAAGGCAGACACAACAATATCTCCGCCTTTATGGGTTTTAATTTGGAAAAATCTCTGTGGATTAATAACTTTGCAGAAAAAGGAGGGTTTTACTATGCCAGAAGAATTATTGAATAAATACCGCCTCACCAGTATGGAAGAACCAACAGACGAAATGTTGGCTCAGATTATGCATGAAGTTGCGGTGGAGGCGAAAGAAAAATCAAAAGAAGCCCATCGAAAATTCTACGAAGAAATTCGAGAAATGGTAAAAAAGAATGGAGCAGAATAATCACAAACCTGTGTTGATTGTCATTGCCGGTCCTAACGGTTCGGGCAAAACCACAGTTACGTCAAAGATTCTAAAACATGAATGGATGGAAGATGCCGTATACATCAATCCAGACATAATAGCACAGGAGATATTCGGTGATTGGAATTCTGTCAATGCAATTCATCAATCAATCGAATATTGTGAACAATTACGAGAGAATTGTCTCGAGAAAAAACAAAGTTTAATTTTTGAAACAGTACTTTCAAGAATTGACAAAGTTGATTTCATAAAAAGAGCTTTGGACAATGGTTTTTTCGTTAGATTATTTTTCGTCAGCACATCATCACCGACGATAAACGCAAGTAGAATTGCAAATCGTGTGATGGAAGGAGGACACGATGTTCCTATTACGAAAATCATCTCAAGGTTTCAAAAATCTATTGCAAATGCTAATCTTTTAGCAAAAATTGTAGATCGTGCCTATTTCTACGACAACTCCATTGACAATGAAGATGCTAAACTGCTATTCCGTCTCTCCGAAGGCAAATTAGCAAAACAATATACAGAGTCCATTCCCGAATGGGCAGGCATCATACTAAATACTATATAAAATAGGCGGTTGCAGGATTGTCTCCGCCTTTATGGGTTTTAATTTGGAAAAATCTCCGTCGATTGATAACTTTGCAGAAAATGAATGAGTCCACAAAACTGGGCGAAAAATTGTCTTATAAATTAATCAAACGCCAGAACATAATAATTAACCGTACTATATGAAACCATATATCAATGTGATTAATCTCGTACTTTGTTTTGTATTTTGTTCCTGTTCACAAACTCAAGAAAAAAACACAAACGAAATTACAGATCACTCAGAGGAAGAAATGGCAGTAGCAATCGATTCTGTAGTCGCACTAATTGATGCAGAAAATGAAGAATATGAAGAAGAGAATGACGATTATGAAGACGAAGAAGATAGCGGCGACGCAATTAAAACAAAACTAGCAAAAGCCATACAATGTATCGCAGAAAATGATGCAGAAGGCTTTGCATCAAGATGTCACTACCCAGTAAATATAAACAGTATAGATAAAATCGTTGACACACCAGAAGAAATGGTCCAATTATTCAACATTCTATTCCCAGAAGATCAACGTCAGTTATTCAAGAATAAAAACGAAAACGATTGGGAAGAAATGGGATGGCGAGGCATTATGTATAGCGACGGAGATTTTTGGGATGAGAATTTTGATGGTAAAATCTCTGCAATAAATTACAGTTCAAAAGAAACCGAGAGATTAGAAGAGAAGAAAAAAGAGATGGCTTCTTCATGTTTACATCCATCATTACAAAACAAAGACTGGGAAATAACACAATCATATAAATGCGACAACGGTATTATTTTTCGAATTGACTACAGAGCAAAAGACGAAAAATACAGATTTCTTTTATTCGAACAAGGGAAATCATTTAATGAAATACCAAATTATGTAATGTATGGAGAATATAGTAACAATGATGACGGATATCACTTTAGCGATGATAATGGAAATAGTGCCGTATTCTATAAGTTCACTGTTTATATAGATTCTCCATACTCACTAAAGATTTCAGATAGCACCAATGTAGACGGAATAACTCCCGTCAATTGGTTAGATCTAATGAAATAAAATGTTGTAGACGATATTCTTGAAGTAGACCCTGATCTTAGAGATTTAATGCTTGAATATCTCATCCGCATAGCTTTGGCTGACAAAAGAGGTAGACACGATAATTTTTGATTTATAACAGAATTTTTCGGTATTTTTGTCTTCAGTAATATTCACGTTTATTTAACTTCTTTCTTTGTGAACATCTAATCAAAAACACTATGGATTTCAACATATTCTTGAGATACTATAAAAATGGGCAACAATATTTCGGACAATCTCACTGTGATTACGATACTGGCAGAGACGATCGAGGATTTGCCAACCTGAACTATGCCGCAGATTGTGATTATCCACCTGCACATTTGGTCTTAGGTAATATTTTAAAAAATGAGGACTACAATAAAGCAATTGAAGAGTTTACACTAGGAGCAAGAAAAGGAGAACTAAGCTGCCAGTATGAACTTGTTTTGTCTTATTTCAAAGGAATAGGCTGTCAGACCAACTACGAAGATGCGTTGATTTGGGGCACACTCTATTTGCAAAATTCTGAAAACGACGAAATAAAGGCTATTGTTGATCAACTAAAAGCAAAAGGTGTCAAGTATGATGAAAAAAAATATTTTAGATTCTTTCAAGAAATTGAAGAATACAAAGAATATAAAGCCCATGTGAATGCTCTCGAAGAAGAAGAAAAAATAAAGAAAAAATTGAAAGAGATACAGTGGTATAATAAACAAAGAGATCAGATTAGAAAATTTGAGCAAAAATTCGGATCTTTCATCAAAAATGTTTACACTCTTACAAATAGTGTTTTTTTGGTGAACTATGATCCGATAAAATCAGATTGGAAATTTCCATATAACTCTGTATTGTATATTAACAATATGCCCATTGTAGTAACTCTTCTTCCTTGTTTATCACAAAAGCTTAAAGACAGAATTGAGAAATTTGATCATTTTGGGTCGTTTCATTGTAACGTGACACAATTGATGAACATTGAGGAGAAAAAAATTCCGACCATTTTCCGTATCTACATTTTTTTCAGTGGTGATCAAGATTTTAGTGAGAAAATCTATTTCAAGTTGCAAGATGACGGAATGGATATTGTATTTTGTGGGAATAATGAGTCATCAGAAAGTTTCGAAGAAGCCCTTAAAAAGAAGTACAATTGCTGGTCTACTGCAGAACATTGTGATAACCCAGACTTGTAAACACAAACAGAGTTGAAAATATCACTTGTTTTCTTTCGTTCCCATTTTTCCGTCTGAAAGACGCTACCGAGCGAAGCGAGCGTAACGTCCATGTAGAGACGCACGGTCGTGCGTCTCATAAATATAATACCAAAGGCAGACACAACAATCTATCCGCCTTTATTGGTTTTCATTTGGAAAAATCTCCGTGGATTAATAACTTTGCAGAAAAAGGAGGGTTTTACTATGCCAGAAGAATTACTGAACAAATACCGCCTCACCAGTATGGAAGAACCAACAGACGAGATGTTGGCTCAGATTATGCATGAAGTTACGGTGGAGGCGAAAGAATCTACCGAGAAAGCAAGAAAAGAATATTTTGAAAAACTAAGACAGTCAATTAGAGAATCAAAATAAAATGTCTGACAAGATACACAAACCTATTCTCATTGTAATTGCTGGGCCAAATGGTTCAGGCAAGACATCTGTTACATCAAAAATTCTCAAGCATGAATGGATGGAGAATGCTTTATATATCAATCCAGACATAATAGCGCAGGAGATATTCGGAGACTGGAATTCTGTCAATGCAATTCATCAATCAATCGAATATTGTGAAAAATTACGTCCATGTAGAGACGCACGACCGTGCGTCTCATAAATATAATACCAAAGGCAGACACAACAATCTATCCGCCTTTATTGGTTTTCATTTGGAAAAATCTTCGTCGATTGATAACTTTGCAGAAATTGAAATACTGACACCAAAAGATCGAATGGTATCATAGAAGGAATGCGTCACGCTATTGTTAATGATCATTAAAAATCAAAGCCAAACTGCTTTGAGACGTGCTATTGTTAATGACATTCCTCATTTGAAACCATTGATTGAAGATTTATATGATAAAGAAACATAATATTTTAAGAAACAGACATATAATTTAACAACATAGTATATATTTGAGCTTAACGCTCTTATTCTCACGCTATAAAATCTGGTAAATTTTAAGACACGAGGATAAGCGATGCGGGAGGTTCACGCCATATGGCGTGGGCCGTTTCGTGCTTATTTGTGTCACCGGTCTTACCAGAGCCCTTAGCGTAAAATAAGAAATCACGAACGGTTCACGCTTTTTTTATGCATATCGGTAACCACATAAAACAAGTATTTAGCGAACAAGGAAGAAAAGTTTCCTGGCTCGCTACAAGACTATGCTGCGACAGAAGAAACATCTACAAAATATTCCAACGTGAAAGTATCGACACCGCCTTATTAGCAAAAATTTCTACCCTTCTCAACCACAATTTCCTTCAAGACTTGGCCGACGAGATAAAGGAAGACAAAGGCAATCTTCTATGATCGTCATAAAATGAAAAATCCGTATCAGAGCACGACAACACTAATACGGATCAATAATTATTTCTCACTTTTTTCTAAAATTTCCCAATGTCCACTATAACCACTGCCGACATATTTTATGTGAGACAATTTTGAGATGTGCCTTTTGATAGTTCTTACTCCTTTGCCACATATATGAGACATCTCTTCAGTTGTAATTTTAGGATTTTGTTTGATAACAAATTCAATCCACTTGTCAATATCTTGAGTGCCATCTTGAGTGCCATCTTGAGTGCCATCTTGAGTGCCACCTTGAGTGCCACCTTCTTTTAAGGACATAAATTTTTCTCGTAACACAGTAGCTAACAATCCACCTCTTATAATTTCAAATGTAGGTAAAGTTAAATTTGCCAATGCGAATTCTTCTTTGATCTTTTGATACCCTCTCCCCCAATTTTCCACATATCCCGCATAATAAAAAGCACGAGCAATCAAACAATTACGTGGATTTGACTCGTGACTTTCCATTAAAGTCTCCACAGTAAATTCTTCTGGTAACAAACCTGGATTCCATAATGTAATGCGATTGTTCCAAATTTTCATTTGAATAAATGACTTTTGATAGTCTTTATGAATAATGCTATTGCAAAGCATCTCACGAAGAGCCTCTTCCGGTACTTCTAAAGTTTCTTTACGCAGAATCCCTTCATAACGAATAAGAGAAACCATATATTTGTTCCTCAATATTTGCATGACATTTTCTGGCATCATTATTAGAGAACACTTAACATCATCCGAACTTATCAGATCACCATCATTCACACCGAAACGCCCAATTCTGAAAATTGCATTTGGACACCATTGTTCAATGTCTTTACCGAATAACAATAATGCAGCCATTGTCAGTTTGCCATCAGGTGTCATAACATGAAGGCGTTTTAACGTTTGTTCTGCAGGTTCGTCTTTACATGACTTTGGCAATCTTCCTATATTAACAGCTAAACGTTGAAAATAACGTACAGAATCTTCATTTATGTCATCAAAAGTAGCCAAATCCAACACCATAGATTCCCACGTAACATTTGTTTTCTTCATAATAAATTGCTGAAGAGCGACACCATTAAGCTCTTGTTTTGTAGAGCCAGAACGATAATGATATTTTCCATGGTAACTTATAGGCATATTGTTAGGTTCTACTATGATTTCTATATAGTTGCGACTATCTGCAACAAACAGATTAACATCACAAACAATACCCAAATAGTTTACAATTTTATTAGGGATATCTTCCATCAATTTATTCGCCTCTTCAACACCGACAACCTCCAACGAATCATTGACTCCAATATATATTTTCCCTCCATGAGCATTCGCAAATCCACAAATCCATTTAAGATATTCATCTCGCCATGACTCTTTGTATTCTATATTCTGACTTTCTTCAAAATCTAATTTTAACATACACTTTTTTCATTAAGTTAACTAATCCAACTTTAGATGCAAAGGTAGCAAACTTTATGATAAAATTCAAAATTAAACATCAGCATCTCAATATGAGAACAATTTGTTCTCAGAATGTGAATTTATCGGAGACGATGGGACAACTTAATTTTAACTTTTGCATTATAATTTTGCAATTGATATATAAGACGTCTATAGCGGATTCTATAGATAAAGAATTGAAGATAATAATTATGAGTTTACAATCACAGATTCAAAAAATAATTGAAGATAGGAAAAAACGTGTTGAAAAAATTCAGTTTGAAATTGACAATATAAACAAACTAATGTCCAATCTTGAATACGTTAAAAAGAGAATCCAAGATTTGAGCATTGACAATTCTACAGAATATGTTCAGAAAATTCAAACTAAGATTACTGAACTTGCAAATGCCAATATACAAGCATTACATTTGAGAGAACGTTTTGAACGTGATACCATTAATATTGGAGTTGCAGGCTTTACACACGCAGGAAAATCTACATTCCTGCAGACAGTAAGTGGATTGGATGATTTTTCTATTCCTAAAGCAGATGACAACGACAAGAATAGTGGTAAGCCAACCACAGCAACTCGCTCACAAATATACAATAGTTCCAATAGATATGCAGACGTATTTTTTAGATCAGAAGCTGATTTCTTGGAGTATGTGAACAACTATGTTGATTCATTAGGATTACCTAAAGCGGATAGTTTAGCATCTTTCAAAACTATAAATTTTGATTCTGTTGACGTTGAGTCTTTGAGAGGAGATCGTGATTTGATAAAAATTGATATCGACAGAATCAAAGGTATTCAAGAAGCAGTTCCTTACTTTGAAAACAATTTAAGAAACGTTACAACAATAAAGGTCAATGGCGATAAGTTTAGTGATCTAAAGCAATATGTTGCTTATTCTTATGACGATTCTTCAAAAAGAATGTATCCCGCAGTAAAAGAGGTTAAAATTTATTCTCCTTTTAATGGCGTTGATTCCGATTTGAAGGTTGGTCTTATTGATTTACCAGGATTTGGAGAACACGAAAATGTCACAAAAAAGACATTAGATGACATAAAGAATGATGTTGATGCTGTAATAATTCTTTACAGACCAGGCTTGGCAAATTATGAATTACTAGAAGATGAAAAACGTAAGTTTAGAGATGTTCTGAATTCTCAACCAGCGATTTCAAACAAGGCAGATTTTATATCTTTTCTAATAAATAAAGACACTCGTGTGCCAGATAACTATATAGAAAAGGCAAAAGATAATATTAACGACATTTGGCCTGATTTGAAAGTTCAAGTAGCTTCGTCAAACAACCAAAACCAAGTAGAAAATGTAATGTCTTCGATAGTGAACGGTCTTGCATCTTCGTTAGCAAAGATGGATGATGATTTGATCTCTGCTTATATGAAAGACCGTGATCTTACTGAAACTCTTGGTATTTTAACCGAGGTAAGTCTCTGTTTGGAGCGATTAACAACTAGGAATTCTGCAACTAAAGACATAACGGAAAAAGCAAAGATATTTAGAAAGCGGTTGAACAAAGAATTGACTAGATTATTGATTAAATATAGATCTGACGAAGATATTGATAAAAAGTTCGAAAACGAACTTGAGACAATCAAAGAAGAGATTGACACTGAGATAGAAAACAAATTACTCTATGAGCCAATAGAAATCTACAATACTTGGGAAGACTATATAGAAAATGCTACAGTCGGAGATATTACAGGAAAAGTTCCTCCAGAATTGAAGCGTTTATGGATTTCTATAATAAAGCGTTACATTAAACTCGATGCAATCTACAAAGAGTCCATGGATAATCTAAAAAAAGATATCCTTAAAATTTTTGTAGGATTAACAGGAGATTTGATTGAAGATAAGAATGCAGACAACTTCAACGAGATTTTGGAAAAACTAAAAAACAAACCAGAAAATCAGATATATCAAGCATTTTTGTCAATTAATAATCTCAAGCAAGACTTTCGCCAGAATATATATCCATTTATATTCAAAATTGGAGACAACCGTATTTTGCAACAGAAAGGTATTATTCAAGAGGACGGAACTAATGAAGGAGTTTTTGACCTAAACAAGGAGGGTCTTTCTATTTCGTATCTTAAAGAGCAATTGATTTGTCAAGCAAAATATGCCAACGACCAAATCAAAAACACAATTCTAGAACATTACATTTTAAGATATTTCTTGATAGGTGTTTTAGATACTTTTGTCAACTATATCATTTACACAAACGTTGAAAACGACTATGATTTTGTAGATTTCTGTGATAATCATAAGGGTAAAATATATCCTGATAAGTATGGAGACAAAGCAGACATTTACAAGTACGACGAACTTAAGACATGCGTAAATGATGTTATCAATCTTGTAAAATCATTCTAAAATGAATAATGTAGTATTAGACCCCGTAAATATTGCAGTTGTCGCTCCAACTGGAGCTGGAAAGACTGCACTTATATCCACTGTATGTGATTTTATTAAGTCCAAAACTAATAAAGCAGATGGCTTTATTTTGGAAATTGAGGGAAAGGCAGCAAAAGAGCTTAACACTTTCAAGATGAAATTGAGAGCAAACTTGTCGGCTAAAAATGTTAAATTTGATAGTGCAACAATTGACCCAACCAGTGAATGTACACACTATGACTTCTCTATATCACTGCAAAATGAAAATCTGCTTATAAAGCAACCTTTCAAAATTCTTGATATTCCAGGAGCCTTTATAAATGACCCATACTCATATCAAAATAGTTCTGAATATGAAATGTTTATAAAACATTTGGACTCTTCACGAATATTATGGGTTCCTATTGATGCAGCGGTACTTATGGAAGCAAAAACTCAGGATCAAATTACGGCATCCGAGCTTATCCGTCGTGTAAGCAATTTGGAAGATTTTGTTAAAGAATGGTCTGATTTTGCAGCAAAAAACAATAAAACAGATTACTGTAATTTCGTGTTGTTGAAGAGCGAATCTTATTTCTCAAAAGATGTATTGAAAAAATATAATTTTTGTCAAAAGCGTTTTGATGAATCATACAAGTCTATTATAAATAAGGTAAAAGAATCAAACTCTGAAGACAAACTTTCGTGTGTTGCTGTTGAAACAATTGGTTGCGTAAGAGTAAATCGTTCTAAATGGAACACTAAAGCAGAGGAACCTTCTTGCGATGTTGACTTTGATGTATTAGGAACACAGCAAGAGATTAAAGGTGTTGATGCTCTTTTAACCGATGTAATGAAAGTTGCCAGAGCAAATATCAATGAACAAATTGAAATTGTAAAAACAACAAAAACAACAGAAGCAGATGATTTGCACAAATTGAAAGATGAACTTATTACAAAATATCAGGAGCAAATAGTGCGTTTGGCTAAAAACAAAACAGATTTAGAAAATAAAAAAAATGAACTCCAAAAAGATGAAAAAGATCTTGTCAATAAAAATATTTGGGACAAGTTTAAGGATTTCTTCAATGATAACATAAAAATATTGCGCAAGGAGATTAATGTTACAAAATTGCACATTCAATCTATTGAACAAGAAATAGAGAGTCTAAATTCCAAAATTGAAACCATTTCTTCGATGCAAGAAAAAGCTACTACTGCTTTGTCTATAGTTGAGACCGAAATAGATGCATATAATGGATTGATGGAGAAATTATGTTCTTTAACTTCTGAGAATATCAGTTCTGAGTATTATAGACAACTTTAATCTATTTTTATGGCAAACTTGAATGAAATATCAATAAAGGCACGTTCAAAAGCACATGATTTTATTTGGTTTAGTAGTAAGCCAAATTCCTTCTTGTGGTTTAATAAATACAAGTCTTTTTTTAATGATTCCGAACATTTGTTGAATTGCACTGTTGAGATTGATTCTGATAACTATAAATTATACTTTGGTAAGATATATAGTCAGAAGCACGATCATATAAACAGACGCACTTATTATACATTACAAGTAGAAAACGGAAAGAGAGGCAGTATTTCAAGTCAATATATGTACAAATTTATTTGTGCCTATTTGTCTGAAACTAAATCTTTTCTTCAGTCTTCTATAAGTAAATATCATGAGTATTGTAAATCTAATGATAAAAAGAGCAACGATGAGCGTGATTTTATACAGGAGAAAATTAGTAAATCAAATATTTCAACTTTACTTGATGGTCAATTTCCAGATGAATATTTGTCGTCTATTTTTCCAGTTAAACCTCCTCTTTCCATCGAAGTAGAAGCTGAGATACAGGATAAATTGAAAAAGGTAATTGATGAATTACCTTTTGAAGACACTTCTTTTTCCAATGAAGATAAGTCTAATGAAATATTGGTTTTTGATTCGATGAAAGCAAGACTTAATTTGTTTTTGTCTGAATTGAAAAAAATTACCAACAATGAGCCTGTTTCTAAGAAAATTGCACTTATATTAACAAATGGTTCTCTTAAGTCAGAGGATTTATGTTCATTTGATCAAAATGAATATTCTAAAGTTGTTTGTTTAACTACAAATGATGCAGAATCCGAAACACTACCATTGAGCAAAAAAAAACAAACAGAGAAGCCAAAAGAAACCCCAACAATACCTTCTATAAAAGAAATCAAAAATGTCCTAGATAAATTGGATGAAAAAAAAAATCCGGAACAACAGTGTCCACTCCCAACACAAGGAAAGAACCTAGAGAAAAAAAACATTCTTTTCATAATTCTTTTCGTGACCTTTTTAATAATTGTCGTAAGGAGTTGCTGTCCAACCACATCAGACATCCAAACGGAGAATCATCAAACGGAACAGAGTCGAAGTAAATAGATATTTATAACGTCATAATAAAATGTTATATATATCCTAAAGAATTTTAATTATGGCAGAAGAAATCAAGATTCCTTCTAAATTAGATACTGATGGTATTAAACAAGAAAGAATCGAAATAAAAGTTTGTGAAAAGCTGACCAATCCAAGCAATTTCAGTAAAAACATAATGCCTCAGAAAGGAGATCATATACGTGTTAAAAGATTGGGAGGTATTTATTTTCATCACGGAATATACGAATCTGATGAAAAAGTTTATCATTTGACTGGCAAATTTGCTCCATGGCATTGGAAAAATGCAAAACCTGAATGCACGACTCTTACTGATTTTTTAGACGGTGGAAATTTAGAAGTCAGAGTCTATAATGAATTTCAGAACAACAAAAAATGCAATATTGAAATAATCATTGATAACGCAAAACGACTAGTAAAAAACGGTAAAAAAGGATATAACTTACTGTGGAACAATTGTGAGTGTTTTGCTAATTCTTGTGTATTTTTTGATAATCTAGATGAAATCGTAAAGAAAATCAACCTAACAAAGCAAGCTCAAAATGCAAAAAATGGGGGATTAGCACTGACTGTCGTTTCTGTAATCCTTATAGGAGGCAAAATAGCTCTAAAATATTGGGAGAAGCAGCAAAAACAACGAATTTAATAAATAATAAAATTTCTCTTCTCTGCACGCGTTTTCTTTCGTTCTTGTTTTTTGCGTTCGGCTGTTTTTCTATGCCATTAATGACATATTTTCCTGCACCGATAACGTAGTTGTTTTGATAGCGGTGCGTTTTCTGTTTCTTTTCATGCGTCTGAAAGACGCTGCCAAGCGAAGCGCGAGTAACCCCCGGGACGAAGTCTCGTGGGATAGCGACGGCATCACAACTTTGCCCGAAAGGCAATACACTTTTTGATTGATCTTTCGTCTGTGATTATATACAGAAAGACGGTGGAATTCCAAACCCCACCGTCTTCTTCTAATCAATATTCCCTTATTCCCAAACTTTCTATACCTTTCCCCAATTCTTGTACGGATTCTCCGCAAGATGTGAGTTATAATACCGTTTGTCCGCAGTGACCTCAAAACCTATCCATTCTGGCATCTCAAAGGCCTCCTGCTCACTCTGCAACTCGATCTCAGCCACAATCAATCCCTTGTTGTCGCCAAGAAACTCGTCTATCTCCCACGTGTGATTGCCTCGCTTTATCTTATAACGGTACTTCTCCACTATCGGCGTCTGGCTCAGCTCCAACATGGCATTCGCGTCGCCAAGGGGAATCTGATACTCAAACTCCAAACGGGTGAAACTCTGTGTCTTGCTCTTGATCGTCAAGTATCCTTTCTCTCCGGCAACTCGCACCCTCACTGTGTTGCCTTTCTTGTTGAGGTATCCCTGGGCATAATGCACTCCCTCGCCTGCCTCGGCTCGCCATGAGTCGTCTGCCATCAAGAATTTTCTTTCTATCTCTATATTCATTTCTCCGACGGAATTAAAAATCATCAAAGATCATATCGTCATCCATCTCTGTCTTTCCTTCTTTACCCTTCTTCTTGCCACTCTTATGATGGTTGTTTCCAAACGAATATGATGCATTCAAATTAAATGTTCTTCCATTACGTGTGGTTTTCGCAACCTGATAGAAGGAGTCTGACCATGTCTCTCTCTTTCGTTTGTTGGAGTTGAGAATATCCCTGACATTAAACGACAACGACAATCTGTTGTCCATAAACTGTCGCTTGAACCCTATGTTCATGAAGAATGTGTTCATGTTCTTTCCCTGCGCTGCCACTCTTGGTGAACGGTAGTTGAACGTGAACTGTCCTGTGATTCCTTTTGGAAGACGGAAATCAACACCTTCCTTCAAATCCCAGCTGAAACCGCTACGTTGCTTCAATGTCAATAGTCTCTTTTTCAACACACCTTCCGAATCGGCTATCTCTATCGAGGATTCTCCACCTACTAGATTGTAATAATACAAATTGGCATTTGTTGTCAATGTGACAGCCTTAAACTTGTTTTTTGCGATAAACTCCAATCCTGTCGAATGAGAACGGTTCAGATTGGCAAACGTGCTTTTCAAAATAGCTGTATTGCCCGACATTTCTGTCCAGCTGTATTGCTCCACCACGTCGTCTGTAAACTTATAATATGCGGAAACTGTATAGACATGCCCTTTCTGTGTGGTGTGCAGATAATTCATCTCACCTGAAAATGCCTCCTCAGGATGCAGATCCGGGTTACCGTAACTGATGTTTGTGGAATCCGACATGTTTGGATTAGGGTTCAGACGGAATCCACGCGGACGTGAGATTCTTCGTATAGCGCTAAACTGCAACTCGTCATTATCTGTGATATTATATGAAAGGAATAAAGACGGGAAAAGATTTCCATACAAATCAAGATCATCATATGCTCCTGTGTTGTGCTGCTTCCATGAGATATCCGACAACTCTCCACGCAATCCTACCTTATATCCCAATCTCTTCACTTTTCCACTCCACATTCCATACCACGCATACACGTTTTGGATATACTCAAAATCATTTGTCAGATTTTCCTGCTCCACAAACGGATCCGAACTGTTGCTGCGATCAAAACTCATTGCATTGTTTCTCTCATTTGTCATGTCGACATTGATACCCAATTCAAGTTTGCTGAGCTTTCCGACAGGTGAAGTATAGTCGATGGCAAACTGATTTTTGCGTATTGTGCGGTCGTTTGTCTGGTTCTGCTCTGAATAGTTCAAAAGTTGGTTAGACATATCATAACGTGACTGATAGTAAGTCACATCGTGATTCTGGCTATTGGACGATGTCTGGGCAAGGAATGTAAGCTCCTGATTCTTGCTGAATGTATGAGTATAGTCAAACTTCAGTGTGTACATGTTTCGCGGACTCTGAGCCGACGCAGTTCTGCTCGAATATGACGTGTCTATTCTTACCCCATTGTCTATTCTACCGAAATTATACTCAAAATCCTCGTTTCTTCGGTTTTTTCCAAGTGATAAGACGCCAGAGAATCCTACTCTGTTTCTGTCGTTTATCTTATAGTCCAGACCAAGTCTGGCAAAATATGAATTCATCACAAAGTCTCTTCCTCCATCCGTCACATTATACACACTGTCGATCTCATTGCTCAATGAGTTTCTTCTAATATACTGCTCACGGTCGATGTCAGATGTTCCTCTGAATGTGCGACGCTGGTATCCTAAAGATGACAAGATTGTCCACTTGTTTTTTGTGATGTTTACGGAAGCTCCGAGATTACCGCCAAGTTTACCCTCTGAAGGATATGAAAGTCCGGCTGTGACGTTTCCGAACACACCAGCAGGAGAGTCTTGCTTCATCACAATATTGATGATTCCTGCCGAACCTTCAGCTGAATACTTGGACGACGGATTGGTTATGACCTCGATTTTTTCTATGCTTCCAGCAGGAAACTGTTCAAGCAACTCACCCTGGGCATCACCTGAAAGACCTACACTTCTTCCGTTGATGAACACCTCCACATTCTCATTGTTGCGGAGTGAGATGTTTCCATCCATGTCGACATCGACAGTTGGGATATCACGAAGTACATCTGTAGCAGACACACCAACTGACGCGGCACCCTCATTGACCAGGAATGTCTTCTTGTCGACATCCATCTGCAGCTGTGTGCGGGTTCCTACAACCTCCACCTGACTCAAGAGAGCAACGTCTTCACGCATTTTGATTGTGAAGTGGGCACCTCCCTTACGTTTTAGAATTTCGGGTGTGATTTTACCATTATAATCGGTATATCCCATAAAAGAGATAATAAGCTGATAATTATTTTCCGCGACATTTTCCATCACAAAATGTCCGTCGTCACCTGTGAAATGTCCTTGCACAGTCTTTGTTCCATCAGCACTTTTCAACTCCACATTAGCAAAAGGAATCGTCTCACCTGTTTTGGCATCCACAACCTTACCTTTGATTGTGTAACCCTGTGCCACCGCGCTAAAAACAATGACAAGACAGAATAAAAGTGAAAGAAATTTTTTAATAGTCATGGTATAATAATTGTTCGTTGTTTTAATAAAATCTATAAGCAATTGTGCTTTATGTTCAGTCCTCTATAAGAAGCTGTTTAAATTCGTTTTAATAAAGAAGCTCCTTCTGCAACAAAACATGAGATTTGTTAAGGCCCATGTTTGACAGATATTGACCCCTAACCCAACAATATCTGCGAATTCGCAAGAACAATCAGTTATATTTTAGTGCTCGCCTTCGGCTCGCACTATAGAAGAGGGGGGTTAGGGCGTTCCGCCCTTAACAATCCTCAGCTTTATAACCAATTTTTACAGCTTCTAGGTATTTATTAAAAAGTGCATACGCCATTGAAAGCGTACGCACAATTATTTTTAATTCTCCTTTGGTTTTTCTACCTCTACCTCTGGAATCTCTTTGTTTACTTCATTATTTTCATCAGTTGGAGAAGACTCTTCTTCTTTTTTCTCCTCTTTGCCAGACTCATTCTCACGCATAAGCTCATCGCTACGTGACTCCCATTTACGTTTACCAAAGATCTTTTCCACGTCGTCAGCGAAAATCACCTCTCGCTCAAACAATATCTCTGCCAGCTTGCGATGACCTTCAGCATTTTCACGAAGCACCTGTTTTGCTCGCTCATATTGATTATTAATCAATGCCTTGACCTCATCGTCTATAACCTTTGCCGTCTCTTCTGAGTATGGTTTTGTAAATGAGTAATCAGCCTGAGAATCGTAATAACACAAGTTTGTAAGTTTGTCGCTCATACCATAATAAGCCACCATAGCGTATGCCTGCTTAGTGCTTCGCTCCAAATCATTTACAGCACCCGTGCCTATTGTGCCAAGAACCAGCTCTTCCGCAGCACGTCCTCCAAGAAGAGAACACATTTTGTCGAGAAGATTCTCTTTAGTTATCAATTGTCGCTCTTCAGGCAAATACCATGCCGCACCGAGCGCCATTCCTCGTGGAACGATTGTCACCTTCACCAATGGATCAGCATATTGAAGCATCCAGCTTATTGTGGCGTGTCCTGCCTCGTGCACAGCGACAGCCCACTTCTCGTCGCGAGTGAAAATCTTGTTTTTCTTCTCCAATCCACCGATGATTCTGTCGACGGCGCTCAAGAAATCCTCTTTATCAACTCTTGTCTTGTTGCGACGAGCGGCTATCAAAGCTGCCTCGTTGCAGACGTTGGCTATATCCGCGCCACTGAATCCAGGAGTCTGACGTGACAAGAAATCAACATCAATATCATCCGCAAGTTTCAGTTTAGACAAATGCACATTGAAAATTGCTTTTCTGTCGTGTACATCAGGAAGATCAACGTGAATCTGACGGTCGAAACGACCTGCACGCACCAAAGCCTTATCAAGAATATCGACGCGGTTAGTAGCCGCCAAAAGGATTACACCAGAATTTGTGCCGAATCCGTCCATCTCAGTAAGAAGCTGGTTGAGAGTGCTTTCACGCTCGTCGTTTCCACCGCCCATGCTTGCATTCTTACCACGAGCTCTACCGATGGCATCAATCTCGTCGATAAAGATAATACAAGGAGCCTTTTCTTTTGCCTGACGGAACAGATCCCTCACTCGGCTTGCTCCGACTCCCACGAACATCTCTACGAAATCTGAACCAGAGAGAGAGAAGAACGGAACATCAGCCTCACCAGCCACCGCTTTGGCAAGAAGCGTCTTACCTGTTCCCGGAGGGCCAACAAGGATCGCTCCTTTTGGAATTTTTCCTCCAAGTTCTGTATAGCGGGCCGGATTCTTAAGAAATTCCACGATTTCCTCGACCTCCTGTTTTGCCTCACTCAATCCAGCCACATCCTTGAATGTCACCTTGTTAGGATTATTTCCCTTATCAAAAAGCTGAGCCTTGCTCTTGCCGACGTTGAACACACCGCCAGGGCCAGCTCCTCCGCCACCCATTCTCTGCATTATGAACATCCAGAAGAAAATAAGCAGAATGAACGGACCAAATGTGTAAAGGAATCCCTCAAACATACTGCTGTCCTCTGAAAAAGTAAGGTCTACTTTTTCCACACCGTCAGCTTTCTGCCATTCAGTCAGATCCTCTGTGAAACGGTCGGCTGAAGGAATCTTCACATGGACCTTCGGATTTGCGGCGTATTTGATGGAGTCTGAACCAAATGCATTGCGCATTTTGCCCTCCTTCACCGTAGCCTCAGCATATTTGTCGTTTGTGATTACAGTGATTTTTGAGACAGAGTTGGTTTCCACAAGATACTTGATCTCGTTGTAGCCAATCTCCTTCGCTGAATGATTGTCGTCTGAAAAATAAATTCCCACCAAAAAGATTGCCACTAAGCCATACAACCAATAAAGGCCTGACGATGACTTGAAATTTGGCATCTTTGGTTTATTGTTACTTTCTTGGGCCATATAAATTAATCTAAATCAGGTATTTCTGTTATCTTCGCGTCTTCCCATAGCTCCTCTATGCGGTAAAACTCACGCATTTCCGGAAGCATGACGTGTACTATGATTTCTCCATAATCAATGGCAATCCACTGACCATTCTCATATCCATCCGCCACGATAAAATGAACTTTCAATTCGCTCCTCACATAATGTTTCACAGAATCAGCGATGCTGACGACGTGAGTGGTCGAATTACCTTCACATATCACGAAGTACGGACAGCTATAATTTTCTAACTCAGTCATATCTACAGTAACGATTTTCTTTGCTTTTCGTTCCTGCATTCCCTCAACTATCTTCTGTATAATAGTCTTTGTGTCTACTGTCATTAAATTCTTTGTTTATATTGCCAATAATTTCTTTTTTGCCTCTTCCACCTTATCAAAATTGAACTCCGAAATAGTCTTATTCATAAGTGCTGTAATTCCGTCGTTGCAAAGGTTTCCTATGCTACCCTGATGTGTATGGTGGATATTCTTGTTTGGCTTAAACTCTCCTGCCTCACATTCCAATCCCACTTTTTTATATGCGTCTCTGAATGGCATTCCCTCAAGTGCCAGACGGTTGACCTCCTCCACGCTGAAGATGAAGTCATATTTAGGATCGTCAAGAATATGCTCGTTGATTTTCACATCAGACATGATATGTGTAGTCATCTTGATGCAATCCAGCAATTCACCGAATGATGGCATGAATACCTCCTTGATAATCTGCAAGTCGCGGAAATATCCGCTTGGAAGATTATTGATAAGCATCATAATCTGCGACGGTAGGCTCTGAATCTTGTTGCATTTAGCACGAGTCAGCTCAAACACATCCGGATTTTTCTTGTGTGGCATGATGCTCGATCCGGTAGTGCACTCGTCCGGAAGCTTTATGAATCCGAAATTCTGTGATGTGAACATACAAGCGTCGAAAGCCAATTTTGATAGAGTGGCAGCAATACCTGCCAATGCGAACGACACCGTCTTCTCCATCTTGCCACGACACATCTGAGCATACACCACATTATAGTCCATTGTGTCAAAGCCCAACAGCTCTGTCGTCATCTGACGATTCAATGGGAACGATGAACCGTAACCGGCAGCCGAACCAAGTGGGTTTCTGTTCGTTACTTTCCATGCCGAAAGCATAAGCTCCATATCGTCGGCAAGGCTTTCAGCATAAGCTCCAAACCATAGTCCGAACGACGAAGGCATCGCAATCTGCAAATGAGTGTAACCAGGAAGAAGCACATTCTTATACTTCTCACTCTGCTGAATCAACACGTCGAACAGACCCTCGACAGCCTCAACCACACTTCTTATCTGCTCTCTTGTCCACAACTTCATGTCGACAAGCACCTGATCGTTACGCGAACGACCACTGTGAATCTTCTTTCCCAAGTCGCCAAGCTTACGTGTAAGCATAAGCTCCACCTGAGAATGAACATCCTCTATTCCCTCTTCAATTACAAATTCTCCACGGTGTGCAGCCAAATAAATATTCTTCAGCTCCGCAAGCAACACAGGAAGTTCGTCCTTGGCGATCAAGCCAATCGATTCCAACATTGTGATATGTGCCATCGATCCCAGCACATCACACTCGGCCAAATACAAATCCATCTCACGGTCTTTGCCAACCGTAAACTTCTCAATCTCCGCATTCGTAGCCTTGCCTTTGTCCCACAACTTTGTAGCCATATTCGTAATTTAAAAAGGGAACTACTATTACTTACCGTTTCCGATGAATTTTTTGTTAAGGAAGATGTAAGATCCGATACCTGCAACAAACAAAATAGCTGCGATTACCAAAATAGCGTTGTTTGTCAATTCAGCTATGCTGTAAATAGCCAATAGAACAACTCCCAATAAAACCAAAATAGCCCCAAGGCTTCTCTTCAATTGATCCATATTATTATCTTATTATACACAATTATACTGCAAATTACGCATAATTTTTTGTTTATAACAAAAGTATATGCCCAAAAATGTAAGTAAAATTAAAAATTCGAAATGCAAAATGCGGAATAGTTTGTTCTAATGGTTATAAAAAAGGATTGTTAAGGGCCCATGTTTGATTGATATTGGCCCTAACCCCCTTCTAGAGTGCTAGCCGTAAGGCGAGCACATATAAAACACAGAAAGCAGTACTTATGGTATTGCCTTTCAGGCAAAGTTTTTTTCGTCGTCATCTCTTCCCGAGACTTCGTCACGGGTTTCTCTCGCTGCGCTCGGTAACGTCTTTCAGACGGAAAAAATGGAAGTGGCCAGGTTTGAAACCTGCCCCTACGATTATGGGGTCTATATTTCTTGATCGTGTTTTCTCTCGTTTTTGTTTTCTCCGTTCAGGTGTTTTCTTCACAAACTTGTTTGTGGGTTTTCCAAGCGGCATCTGATATTTTTCAGACGCTGTTTTCTGTTTTTTCATTATTTATCTTGCGGGCAGGTATGAAACCTGCCCCTACACCAATTCGACGAATTGTATAATTTTGTTATATTAAGGTTAAAAAAACTAAATCCGTGCTCTCTCTGCACTATTTTTCTTTACTTTGCATAAGAATTTGAGAAACGTAAATTTTACTGCTATGAAAAAAGGAATAGTTTTATTGATACTTACTTTGTTTTGCGGACTTGCTTCTATCTCCGCACAAGGATTCGACCAAAACCGCTACGACAACGGTCTGCAGCAGATTGCAGAAGCTAACCGCAACTACTTCCGCAACCAAGGTTGGATTGAGAACAACTGGTATCAGCTTTCAAATTGGTATCCCGACGTCCTCCTTATTGATAATGAGGAGAAGGCATACATCGCAAAAGTGATCTGCTCCGATAAAATCATGTCGAGATTCGCCGCGCTCAACCGTATCAAAAAAGACGGTGCACTGCCTACTCTTCGTGAAGTGGAGGATTTCAACCTTATGTTGTGGGATGAAATCGACGCTGCCGTGGCTTATCTGTATAGAAGGTAAAGAACTTGGGGCTAGGTGCTAAAGGGAGAATCATCAGACTTTGATGAATCTACTGTAATAACAATACCTATAAAAATTCAGGGACAATTGATGTTATGAAAAGAAGACTACTTGTAGTGATTATGGCGATCGCCGTCGGTGCAGAGTTGCTTGCTGTCGCAAAAGATGGTAATAATCAGAAGAAAAGCGAAACCATCAACTCTAGCATAGACACTGCCATCGTCGATGCATCAACATCAATTCTCGAATTTTCTCCGTTGGGAGACAATTCCGCTAAGGTGACAGGATACAAGAAGGAGGAAAATCCGACATCTATCGATATTCCCAGCAAAGTGAAAATTGATGGCAAGGTATATAAAGTGACAAACATCGGAGACAAGGCGTTTGATGGATGTAGTTCACTGACAAGCATCACGATCCCGGAGAGTGTGACGAGCATCGGAGGCTTGGTGTTTTATGGCTGTGATGCACTTCCACCACATCTTCTTGTTTATGATAATGGCACAAAGTGTTATGGATGGGTAGGTGATAAATCAAAGTGTACCGATGTAACTATTCCTGAGAGTGTGACGAGCATCAGTTATCAGGCGTTTTATGGCTGTAGCTCACTAAAGAGCATCAAGATTCCGAAGAGTGTGACGAGCATCGGACACTGGGCGTTTTATGGCTGTAGCTCACTGACAAGCATCATGATTCCGGAGAGTGTGACGAGCATCGGTTGGCATGCATTTGAAAACTGTAGCTCACTGACTGACATCAAGATTCCGGAGGGTGTGACAAACATCGGAAACTGGGCATTTTATGGCTGTGATGAACTGCCACCGCATCTTCTTGTTTATGACAAAGGCACAAAGTGTTATGGATGGGTAGGTGATAAATCAAAGTGTATTGAGGTTACTATTCCAGAGAGTGTGACGAAAATTGATGGTTATGCGTTTAATGGCTGTAGCTCACTGACAAGCATCAAGATTCCAGAGGATGTGACGAGCATCGATTATCACGCGTTTGAAGGCTGTAGCTCACTAAAGTGCATCACGATCCCAAAGGGCGTGACAAGCATCGATTATCAGGCGTTTGATGAATGTAGCTCACTAACGTCCATCACTATTCCGGAGAGTGTGACGAGCATCGGTGATTATGCGTTTGAAAACTGTAGCTCACTAAAGAACATCAAGATTCCGGAGAGTGTGACGAGAATCTATCATGCTGCGTTTAGAGGCTGTAGCTCACTGACAAGCATCACTATTCCGAAGAGTGTGACGAGCATTGAACAAGAGGCGTTTGCAGGTTGTAAAAATCTTGATGTTGTAATAGATAATAAGAAGCAGAATGTCGAAATAAAATACGGTGCTCTTGATGATTGCAAATCTGTCAAGTTTTTGAAATAAATCGCCACACCATGTAAAGACTCCACATTGTGATGTCTCTGCAAACAGGAACAAAAACCAACATAAAATTTTATTTCGCTAATTTTCAATATTATATAAACTTTTTTGAAATTTCTTTACGAAATTTGGCATAGTTGGCACGGTTTTTGTAGTTAATATAGTGACGATGTGAATCGGTAATTTGTAGTTTAGTCCTAATATTAAATCCTTTTATGCTATCTATGATAGTAAAAAGCAGGAATTTTAACTTTTTGTTATAATTTCTGCTTTTTGTTTTGTCATTTCCCAAAAAAGATATATTTTTGTGCCGTAAAACATAAAACAAGTCATAAACATGTCGTTTTGACCACAATTTATGTTCCAAATAAGATCTTCATATCTAAGTTATCATATTTTAGGTTTAGGCAGATCCCCAATTGTTTTGGCGGTCTGCTTTTTTTTACACCTTTAGCGGAAACACACGGACATGCGTGTCGTTATTATTTAGCATTCCTCATTTAGCATTTAGCATTTTTTTTTACATTTGCATTAATAATAATAATAATATGGAAAACACTAGTTATTGCTCGTTTAAAGAAAAATTATGTTTCGCACTTGGAGACGCGAGCGCGAACATCGCATGGAGAGGTGTCGCAGCCTTCCTTACAATCTTTTACACCGATGTATTTGGTCTTACTCCTGCGTCTGTCGGACTGCTTATGCTTATTTGCCGTTCAAGCGACGGTGTAAGCGACGTCGCAATGGGTATGATCGGCGACAGAACAAAATCTAAATACGGACACTTCCGTCCTTGGATACTTTGGACAGCCATTCCTCTTGGCGTGATTCTTTCTTTGCTCTTCACTGCTCCCGACTGGAGTTACGAAATGAAACTCGTCTACGCATACACCACTTATATTCTGTTTACTCTAATCTATACTGCCAACAATATCCCTTACGGTGCTTTGATGGCTGTGATGACTCCTAACGAAAATGAGCGCACATCGCTTGGATCTTTCCGTATGATGGGTGCTTTCACAGGTGGTATGCTAGTACAAGGTTCGCTTCTTGCGTTAGTGGCATACTTCGGCAACGTCAACCCGACTATCGACCTTGAGCAAAAAGCTGAGACAGAATATGTGGTGACAGTAACGTCGCCAGAAGATGTGAAAAATGCTAAAATCAGCACCCAGCACGGTCTTTTTGGCAGCGTCGCAAAATTCCAGATGGTGGGAGACACCGCAGCTCCAACACTTGGAAAAAGTTTTGAGATGAAGGCAGGCGAAAAATATACTTTCACCATCACTGGCGAGCGCGACCTTACAAAAGACAATATTTCCCTGATCAACCAAAGCACAGGATACAGCAACAGTATGTATATCATGAGTGCTATTCTTGCTCTTTGTATGTTCCTGACTTTCTGGGGAACAAGAGAGCGTGTGGCTCCTGACGAAAAACAGGAGGATAACCTTTTGCAAGATTTGAAAGACCTTGTTAAAAACAAGCCATGGTTCATTCTTCTTGTAGTCGGACTTGGTTTCAATATCTATAATAATTTGAAGACGGGTATTATCGCCATCTACTTCACCCACTATGTGGGAAACGCCGCGCTCGCAGGTATCTATTTTGTGGCTTTGATGCTTATCAGTATCGTTGCAGCGATGATCACTCCTTCATTGAGTAAAAAATTCGGTAAGAAGAACGTTTTCATCGGTTCAATGATAGCGACATCCATTGTCAACTCTATGCTTTACTTCTTCGGACCAACTCAGATTCTTATGATCTTCGCAGTCGGAATCACTTCCGAGCTTTTTGCAGCTATTCTTCCTACCTTGTTCTTCGGAATGCTTGGAGACGCTGCCGACTATGGAGAGAAGGTGTTTGGCCGCCGTGCTACGGGACTTGTCTACTCAGCCGGAAGTTTCGCCACAAAATTCGGTGGTGGTATCGCAGGCGCAATCATCGGAGCTGTGCTTGGATTATACGGTTACGACGGACAGGATTCATCAGCTATCCAGAACGCTGTGCCTGGAATCATCAACCTTATGAGTTGGATTCCAGCCGTGATCTGCCTGGCATTCACATTCGTGATGTCGTTCTATCCAATCACTTCTGTAGCAGAAGCAACTGCTCCAACTATAAAAGACGACTCAACAGACTTAAAAATAAACAATGAAAATAAATAAAATCATAATTGTGGCAACCCTGGCATTAGGGTTGCCTTCTTGTTTCTCACAAGAGAAAAAGACGGAGAAATCGGCAAAAGTATCTGTTAAAAAGGAGATAAAAATAGATTTCAATGCCGACAGTGCATACAGCTATATTGCCAAGCAGTGTGAATTCGGGCCACGCGTTCTCGAAAGCAAAGCCCACGACGACTGCGTCGAATACATGACAAGTGAATTGCGTCGACATGGTGCGGATATTGTGGAGGTGCAGAAATGCGATGTGGTGGATTGGGAAAAGAAGACACGCAAAGCAGAGAATATCATCGCTCATTTCAATCCGTCGGCAAAGAAAAGAGTCATTCTGTTCTCCCACTGGGATTCACGACCTTGGGCAGATCAAGATGGCAACGAGGCGACGCGAAGAAAGCCTATCGACGGTGCCAACGACGGTGCAAGTGGTGTCGGAGTGATTTTGGAGATTGCACGCCAGTATAAGAAAACAGATATGAATGTAGGTCTTGACATCGTATTTTTTGATGCGGAAGATTTGGGAGAACCGACATTTATCACAGGAGGCAGAGGCAACAACGAATCATGGTGTCTTGGTTCACAATATTGGTCAAAAAATTATAAAGCCGACTCCATCGCCAAACCACGATTCGGTATTCTTCTCGATATGGTAGGCGACGCGAATGCCAAATTCCACATCGATATTGCATCCGGCAGATTGGCAAGCATTGCTGTTGCCAAAATCTGGCAGACAGCCAAAAACCTCGGCTACGGGGATATTTTCGAAATGCTTGAAAGCGGTTCCATTATAGACGATCACGTCTATGTGAACCAATATGCGAATATTCCTACGGTGGATATCATCGATTTCACCGCAGAAAGAGGTTTTCCAGAGACATGGCACACACATCAGGATGTGATCGGCAATATCAACAAAGGGACTCTGAAAGCTGTAGGAGAAACGTTAATGACAGTGTTGGCTAAAGAATAATAAATGTAGAGACGTGGCGTGCCACGTCTCCTTTTTATTTTTTCGGTGCACCACGTCTCCTTTTTATTTTTTTGGTGCACTACGTCTTTTTTTTATACCACGTCTCCTTTTTATTTTTTTGGTGCACCACGTCTTCTTTTTATACCACGTCTCTTTTTTTATTTTGGAAATATGAAAGAAATTGAACCTTTGAAATTATCTTATTCAGAACGTAAAATTCCTGTTTTACCCAGTTTTCTATTCATTTTTTGTATAGAAGTAATTATTTGTTTTTTGTATAGCAAATTAGGATTGTCAGAACAAGAAATCAAAAAAACACTCTCATTTGTTCTTGTTATTTTATCAATTTCTTGGATACTTTTATTGATTTTAATACGTTATAGACACTCACTCATAATTGAAGAGAAAGGTGTAACAATGAAAGATGGAAAAACAAAAATTCAACTTACGTGGGGAGACATAAAACGCATTAACTATTCAAAAGAAGGTGTCAATTGTTTAGAGATTGAGACTAAATTTGATTCTACCACTATTTTTATTCCACTCCAACTATTTATTAAGCGATATTGGGATAATAAAGAAAAGGAGAAAATTTTTTCACATCTTGACTCTTTTATTTCTAAATTCAATTCAGGTTATCTCTACTTAGAAGAAAACCACACGAATAAATTGACAACATACAAACCATATATCAAAAGTGAATCATATATTTTGCAAAGGAAAAGCAATATTCTAATTGCTCTGATTTTTTCAACATTGATTGTCGGATTCTTCCTTATATTTCCGATGAAAATGGCTTTATGCTTTTCTGCTATTTATTTGCTTATCCTTTTAGGCACAATTAACTATAACTATAGTAAAGACGATCTTGTGTTTGATGCAGCAGGAATTACTATATATCACAAACACGACATATCTTTTGTATCATGGGAAAATATCAGTAATATCGAATTTATTACAGGGGAAAGAGACACTTTAATATTTTACTATAAAGACGACAATAAAGAAAGAAAAGCAAAAACATGGTATATATCCACTATAGCAAATGTTAATGGAGATATTTACGATTATTTTATTAACGTCTCTAAATTACGTGGAAAATCAGCGATAGACTCATATATCATAATAAAGGCTAAAAGAAACAAATAAACTGATTTGCAGAAATCTAAATAACGTGAGTTCGATGAATTGTAATCTGTGAATTATTTTCCACTTTTAGATTGAATTTTCTCCTCTTTTCCTCATAAAAAAGGCGTAGCCTTTCTCTGTAAACCTTGTGCCTCTGTGGTTTTATTAAATTTATGTGCTCGCCTACGGCTCGCACGTGGGGAGGGGGTTAGGACGTTCCGTCCTTAACAATCCTCATTTATGACACTCCAACTATCATT
>OCTX012285815.1_pt1 | contig 101761 bp, 97 predicted proteins | sample 1539691 | NCBI WGS metagenome assembly OCTX01 (sample SAMN02144231, study PRJEB22623) | gut metagenome | biome: sheep rumen | host: Ovis aries | place: New Zealand
CCCGCATGAATGTTTACATGGTCTTTTATATTCTCGGCCACGTACTCCGCATCGAGGGAGTACTTATGCTCCTTCCTTCTCTTGTAGGCTGGATCTACGGCGAAGATCAGGGACTGGTCTTCCTGATCATGGCTATCTCCCTGTTCGTCCTCGGCTTCATGCTATCTTTCAAAAAACCGAAAGACTCTACCTTCTACCTGAAAGAAGGATGTGTCATCACAGCACTGTCATGGATCGTGATGAGTTTCTTTGGTGCCCTCCCCTTCTATATCTCCGGCGAGATCCCCTCGATGCTGGACGCTTTTTTCGAAACTGTTTCCGGCTTTACGACGACCGGCGCAAGTATCCTTTCCGATGTCGAGAGCCTCTGCCATGCGACACAGTTCTGGAGATGCTTCACACACTGGATCGGCGGTATGGGCGTGCTGGTGTTCCTCCTGGCGATCATCCCGATGAGCGGCGGATCAAACATCAACCTGATGCGCGCCGAGAGCCCCGGGCCTTCTGTCGGGAAGCTGGTGCCGAAGCTCCGCCAGTCTGCTGCTCTTCTCTATCTGATCTATTTTTTCCTCACTTCCTTGGAAGTGCTCTTTCTCGTCTGCGGCAAGATGCCTGTCTTCGAGAGCATGTGCACTTCTTTCGGAACAGCAGGAACCGGCGGTTTTGGCGTTTATCGCGATAGTCTTGCGGGGCAGACGCCATATATCCAGTGGGTCACTTCGATCTTCATGATTCTCTTCGGCGTGAACTTCAATTTCTACTTTTTCCTTTTATACCGTCATCTACGCAAGGCCGTAAAGATGACAGAAGTGCGTGCCTACTTCGTCATCATCATCGTCAGCACGCTCGTCATCGCGGCGAACATCTATCATCAGGTATCGAGCGTCAGTGCCGCGATCCGTCACTCCGGATTTCAGGTTGCCTCCATCATCACGACCACCGGATTTGCTTCAACTGACTTTAATATGTGGCCGGAGCCGAGCCGGGTCATACTGGTCGTGCTGATGTTCATCGGTGCCTGTGCCGGAAGTACCGGCGGTGGTATCAAAGTGTCGCGTTTCATCATCCTGATCAAGTCCATCGGTAAAGAACTGAAGTCGTATGTCTATCCGAAATCCGTCTCGAAGATATCGATCGACGGAAGCCCTGTCGAGCACGAGATCGTCCGATCGGTAAATGTGTACTTCATAACTTTCTTCATTCTCTTTACAGCTTCTGTATTTGTCGTCTCCTTCGACAATAAGGGTCTGATCACTTCCTTTACCGCGGTCGCCGCAACAATCAATAATATCGGTCCGGGACTCGAGTTCGCAGGTCCGACACAGAATTACGCGAGTTTCTCCGCTCCCGCGAAGTTCACCATGATCTTCGATATGCTCGCGGGAAGACTGGAGCTTTTCCCGATGCTGATGCTCTTTAATCCGAAACTTTATGTCTCAAAACCTCTTTTCTCCCACAAGTCCAAGTGATCTTTTTGCACTGCATTTCACATGAAAATGATCTTTCAGTGGTGATTCCTTCTCTTTTGTGATATCCTCGATAGAGAAAAAGAAGAGAAATGCGGTTTCGCGCCTGAGGTGGATCAAGCCCGCGCCTTATAGGTCATGGCATCATGGCCGGTCTTTCAGGCGGCCGGTGCGGGTACAGACCCGGTAAAACAAGCATGCTTGTTTCAAAGCTGTTTCTCTTCTTTTTTGCATTTTCGAAAGGGTTTTTCAACTATGCAGGGCATCTTAGGACTTCTGGATACTAAAGAGACGTGGGAAGAGTTTCTCGGATATAAGCTCTCCAACCGCTATCTTTCCAGGAAAGAAAAGTCGGAAGTATCTTCCTATGTGGAGGAGAAACGCTATCTTTCCGTCTCTGCAGGATTCCCTGAAAAACCATATCTCCTCGATCTTCCGATGCGCCGCGATATCAATAAGAGCGGGACATCCAGGAAGCGGACGGTCTTCACTTTCTCCGACGACGAGAATATGTATCTTAAGGCCTTAGGGTATCTTCTTTACCGTTACGACGGCAAACTCTCGCCCCGCTGTTATTCCTTCCGCCGCTCGGTCAGCGCCAGAGACGCCATCTTCGACATTCTCTCGCAGAAGGACCGCGATTCGCTCTACTGCTTCAAGGCGGATATCAGCAACTACTTTAATTCGATCCCCGCAGAATCTCTCGTTAATGTCCTGAAGGAAGTCATCACGGACGATCCGGACCTTCTTCACTTTCTTTCGGTCATTCTCCTTTGTGGCAAAAGCACTCTTCCCGATGGTACTGTCTCGCTTTCTCCACGCGGTGCTATGGCCGGGACTCCGGTCTCGCCTTTTTTCGCCAACGTGTATCTTCTTTCCATGGACCGCTATTTCGAAGAGATCGGCGCTTCTTACTTCCGTTACTCGGATGACATCCTGATCTTTGCAAAGACCCGCGAGGAACTGGATGCGAGGATCTCCGACTTTTACAGACATATAGAAGGAAAGGGGCTGTCCGTCAACCCGAAGAAAGTCTCGGTCAGTTCTCCCGGAGATGCGTGGGAATTCCTGGGTTTCTGTTATAAAGACGGGCAGGTGGATATATCCGAAGTCACGAAGAATAAACTGAAAGGAAAGATCCGAAGGAAGGCAAAGGCGCTTCTCCGCTGGAAAACGAAGACCGGCGCCGAGTACGAGCGCGCCGCCAGGGCTCTCATACGCACATTTAATAAGAAACTCTATAACGAAGAAAATGATGACCTGTTTACCTGGTGCCGGTGGTTTTTCCCGGTGATCACGACAGATAAGAGTCTTCGGGAACTGGACCGGTATCTGCTGGAATATGTCCGTTATCTGTACTCCGGCCGCCACTACAAGGGGAACTTCAGGATCACCTACGATGACATAAAAAAGATGGGATTTCGTAGTCTCGTCCACGAATACTACATTTCCCGCGATGCAGGAGAAAGTGGAGACAGCTGACTTATCTCCTCGAGGTATCAGGCGAATACTCTTCGTACTGTAATGATCCTTTTTACCAGATCGGAATCCGCATTAAACTTGGTAAGTCTGATCGATGTGCCTGCCGAGGAGCGCATCAGAAGAACACCGGTATCTGTACAGATCGCCGCCTCATACGGTTCTTTGCTTCCGGGCTTATAAGGATCGGATAGAAACACGATATCTCCCGGGATGATACTGTCGATCAGAAGTGCACCGGTTACCGCATCGTATTCGAGTCTTACTTCTGTACCGCAATTGATCTGATCCTTCAGTTCACGGGGGATCGGAATACCGTTAACGCATGCGGAGACGTATGCGAGGCCCTCTATACAGATGCCTCTTTTCGTGACACCGCCTTCCAGGTATGTGGCATTGACCATGGTCAGCGCGGAGCTGACGAAGTAACGCACTCCGACGACGTCTGTATTCTTTTTTACATCGAGCTCGATAACACCGCTGCTGCTGATCCAGCCGTTCTGTCCGTTCGGCAGCTGAACCTGATATACGCCGTCACGCTTAACATCCGCGTAAAGGACAGTATTCATGGTCACTTCAGAGATCAGGGTACCGTTACTGGCATGCGACATGACTCGCTTACTGATATCCGCGATGACGATCTTATAAAGATGGAGTTCCGGCTCACAGGAAGACATATCCGTGTTCAGTTCATCGCCCTTTACATATCCCACGATATTATCCATCGTACGGATCAGAACATAACCGTTCTTACAATCATCACTTAAGAAGTGGACAGGCTCATTCATAAGGACCTGCGTGATCCTTTTTGACGTGATATCATCCTGCGACATTACAGAGCTGGCACTGACCTTCACTACCCGATATGTATCGTCATAGATCAGGACAGGGTCCTTTTCGACGAAGAGTGCGATATCCGTGTTCTTAAAGAATCCCGGAAGGATCCTCGGCAGAAGAAGAAATACGAAGAACATGATGCCGCAGAAGATCGCCGCTGCCAGTGCCAGTCTCGGCCAGCGCCTGTCAGAGCCCTTCGATACATTGGAATCCGCTTTATCCAGAGACCAGACATGCGCCAGATCCTCCGCCTTTCCGTATTCGCCTTCCGGCTCGATAAAGGGGCTCTTGCTCTTTACGCTGTCGTCTTTCTTCTTTCTTCTAAAGGCAGAAGACATCTTCAGTTTTAGTTGTTTGAACCATCTGGATTCCTGCTTCATGCTTCACCTTCTGCTTTTTCCCATTCGATACAGCAGAAAGCGACTGCCATACCTTCATCGTGAGAGATGGAGATACTGATGGATCTTCCCTGATATCTCTCATATACTTCTTTCGCCCGTCCGGACAAAAGGACATACGGAGCGCCGTTTTCTTTTGCCAGGATCTTCATGTCCGTCATCGCGACACCTTCTCCGCCGATCCCGGTGCCCAGTGCTTTTGAAACAGCTTCTTTCGCGGCGAAACGTCCGGCAAGAAATTCAGTCTTCCGCTTGTCGTTCCTCGGAATGATCGCCCTTTCCTCCTCGGAAAGCACCCGCCTCCAGAAGGCTTCTCCGCTTCTTGCACATGCTTCTTCCACGCGCCGGATCGAGACGATATCCACACCATTAGCGATCATGGGCGTTTCCCTCCGGTAGAAAAGTGGAATTTCAGGAAGTTTCTGTCGATGCGGTCAAATACTCTGCCGCGGTAGCGATCTTTCAGCGTCTCCATATCGAGGTTCGTCGTAATGACCGTCGTCTTTCCTGCCAGTTCTCTCATGTCGAGGATATTGAGCAGATCCGCCTCGGAATTGGCCGTTCTCGGCTCGATCCCCAGGTCATCGAGGACCAGAAGATCTGCATCGGTAAGATACGAGACCTTCTTCTCGATCATCCGTTCTTTCTGCGCCGGAGTATAGAAAGACTGGATCATCTTTCTATGTTCCATCAGAAGTTCCTGCGCCTCGGCGATACGGACCACTAAAGAGAATCTGCCCTGCATGGCATATTGCCGCGCGATGGCTACCGCTGTAAAGGTCTTTCCTTTTCCGGATGCCCCGTAGAAGACCGCATTCGGAACCTTCTCCTTCTCAGCCAGAAGACGGAGCTTCGTATAGGTCCCCAGCATCACAGGATCCGAAGAGAAGAACTCCTCTGATCCTTTCTCAAATGAATAATCCGGATATCTATCCACGCCGGAACGCGAGAGCATCACAGGCGCAAGAAGACTTCTCATACACTCACAGAGCATCTCTGTCTTCGTTCCGTCTTTTCCGGTCACGTGGACATATCCCGTATCGCCGCACTTTTTGCAGTAGGGCTCAGCTTCAAAATCCTCTGCGGAGATCCCGCATTTCATAAGGATATCTTCTTTTTTCCTCTGAAGTTTTCTCAGTTCCGAAGAAAGATCGTCGCTGTTTTTTCCATCGAGAGAATTCAAAAGTATCTGCCCGGATATCTCGGAGATCTGCTCTTCGATCTTCTGAAGCTGCGGATGCTCCTTCAGGATCAGCTCATTTTTCTGCTGCCTCAGGATCTCGCTTCGGATCCTTCTGTTTTCCAGGATGGATCTCACATCCTCAAATACACTATCCATGGGCATCTCCTTATTCGTCTTTCAGAAGATCATCGAGAAGCTCCAGGGATTCCTGTTCCTTCTTCTCCAGATGATCCTTGGAATATTCATTTTCCATAATGGACGGCTCATAAGCGGAAGAAGGCGCAGCATACTTTCTTTCCTGGTATGCTTCCTTATTCTTTTTCTTGCTCTCCGCTTCAAACTGCTTCGCTTTGGTCACAGAGGCCACACCGTTTTCCTTCCAGAGCATGAGTCTCTCATCGACCTGGGAAAGCGTGATCGAGCCCATAAACTTATGGAGCACCTCATAGGCATACCGTACGATCGGTTCTTCCCAGCAGTCGGTATTGGCCCACTTCTCGATGATCTGAAGATCCGGGCCATCCAGTCTCTTTCTGAAGAGCTCACCGCAGAACTCGGTCATCGCCTGCGTTCTGTCCGCCGCCTTCTTCTTCATCTCATAGTCTTTCGCTTCGTCCACAGTATGGATGTTATGTGAGAACCATTCCTGAAGGATCTCATCCATCTGCTTCATCGAGACTATCTCGATATCCTTGTCCTTACGAAGATATGTATAAAGGAACGCCGGGACATCGGGCTCCATCTTATAGGTCAGCATCCATGTGCGGATATATTCCAGATCGACATCGTCGAGTGCTTTTCGACGCTTCTTACCGAGCGAATCCCTGCACTCTTCGACCTTCCTGTCCTCTCCAAGCACCTTCTCGAGGTCCTTTTCCGAGTGGACTCCGCGGTTACACCATTTCTCACGAAGCTCCTCCGCAGGACGTGTATTCTTCCCGAAGAGTTTTCTTCTTTCCTGAAGATTGGTAAACAGCGCATAGATCACGTTCTGATCGAGCTTAAAGACCGAGCTGCTCTCATCGATAAAACGGTACCAGATATAGCCCATGCGGCCGGCAAAGAAGGTATCCGCGATACTTGCAGACAGGCGGGTCGTCGCCGGATCTCTGTGCTGCGGCGGCATCTCAAGACCGTTATTCTCTTTGGAATCGATATACCGGTCGACTTCTCTGGCTTTGATGTCTACTAAAAGGAGTGTTCCGTCCTCCGACTGTTCCAGAAGACCGGCTGAAGTCAGATAGAAGAGCTGCTCTTCTACCTCTGCCTGTGTGAAACCGAGTTTTTTGGAGATCGTTTTGACGTCCATCTTCCCGAAGGATCCCCGGTTCATGAGAAGCATCAGGTAGATGCGGATCGAGGATGCGGTCAGTGATGACATATACTGTGTGATAAACAGATCCGGCACCAGCGTGTCGGAGAGCAGAAGCTTATCTTTATCGTCCGCAGCCATGACTGACCTCCAAAAAATTAGTGTTTCTATTATAGCACCTTTTCGCTTTCGAAAGAACTCCTAGGCAGCGCCAGCGATGGTATCTTTGGAATACATGTGCGTCGCTGGTCCTCGACGTTCCACGTCTGCGGAATCGCTCCTTCGCATGATTCCAAAGATTGAATCTGTCTGACGTCAGGATGTTCTTTTTAAAGAAAAGGAGCGGTTTCCTTTCGGGAACCGCTCCTTTGAGTAAGCTTTTAACTTCGCTTCAGATTAAGCCTCGTTAGCCTTCTTTACATAAGAACCATAACGCTCGATCGCATCCTGGTGTGTCTTTTCGAACATACCGTCAACGACGTCTTCCGGATACTTCTTGTAGAGGGAGTTGTAACGAACTTCGCTCTTGAGGAAGGAGATGAAGTCACCTGTCGGCTCCTTGGAGTCGAGAGTGAATGCATTCTTACCTTCTGCTGTAAGAGTCGGGTTGAATCTGAACAGATGCCAGTAACCGCACTCAACAGCCTGCTTCTCTTTGATCTGAGCAACCTTCAGGCCACCCTTGATACCGTGGTTGATGCAAGGAGCATAGCAGATTACGATGGACGGACCATGGTAAGCCTCTGCCTCTGTGAAGGCCTTGATCAGCTGGTTCTTATCAGCACCCATGGATACCTGAGCAACATATACATAACCGTAGCTCATTGCCATCATGCCGAGGTCCTTCTTCTTGATTGCCTTACCGCCTGCAGCGAACTGGGCAACAGCAGAATGAGGTGTGGACTTGGAAGCCTGTCCACCTGTATTGGAGTAAACCTCTGTATCGAGAACGAGGACGTTAACATCCTCACCGGAAGCAAGAACGTGATCAAGTCCGCCGTAACCGATATCATAAGCCCATCCGTCACCACCGATGATCCACTGGGATCTCTTCATGAAGAAGTCTTCATACTCGAGAGCCTTCTTAGCGGAATCGGAACCTTCAGCCTTCAGAGCTTCAGCGAGCTTCTCTGCGTTCTCACGAGCCTGATCGCCGGAGTTGAAGCCGTCGATCCAAGCAGAAGCTGCAGCCTTGAGCTCATCAGAACTTGTGGAAGCTACAGTCTCTTCAACGAGAGCCTTCGCTCTGTTTCTGAGCTGCTTGTAACCAAGGAACATACCGAGACCATGCTCAGCGTTATCCTCGAAGAGGGAGTTACCCCAAGCCGGACCGAAACCTCTGTAGTTGGTCGTGTACGGCATAGACGGAGCGGAACCACCCCAGATAGAGGAGCATCCTGTAGCATTGGAGATCTGCATTCTGTCACCGAAGAGCTGGGTAAGAAGCTTGACGTAAGGTGTCTCACCACAGCCTGCGCATGCACCGGAGAACTCAAGGAGCGGCTGCTCGAACTGAGAACCCTTGATGCTTGCTTTGTTCATCGGGTTATCCTTATGCGACAGAGCAACACAGTAATCCCAGTTCTCGGCTTCCTTGAGGTTGTCCTTGAGCGGAACCATTGTGATTGCCTTTTCCTTAGCGATACAGGACTCTACGCAGATACCGCAGGAGAGGCAGTCCATAGCGGAAACCTGAATGCGGAACTTGTACTGCTCGTAGCCCTTCATGCCATCCTTGGTCTCGAACGGAGCCTTAGCAGCCTCTTCCTCAGTAAGGAGGAACGGACGGATTGCAGCGTGCGGGCAAACGATGGAGCACTGGTTACACTGGATACACTTGGAAGCATCCCAAACCGGAATATCAACAGCAGTACCGCGCTTCTCGTAAGCAGCTGTACCCTGCGGGAAAGTACCGTCTTCCATACCCTTGAAGGTAGATACCGGAAGCTTGTTACCTTCCTGTCTGTTCATTACGTTAACGACCTTCTCGATGAACTCCGGAACAGCCTTCTTCTCGACCTTCTGGTCCTCAGCTGTCTTCCAGGAATCCGGAACATCAACTGCAACGACTGCATCGACACCTGCGTCGATAGCCTTGTAGTTCATCTGAACGATATCGTCACCCTTCTTACCGTAGGACTTGAGAGCTGCCTTCTTCATGTAGTCAACAGCCTGTTCAACCGGGAGAATACCGGAAAGCTTGAAGAATGCGGACTGGCAGATCGTGTTGATTCTTCCGCCGAGGCCGATCTCTTTAGCCTTTGCAACAGCGTCAATAGTGTAGAACTTGATGTTGTTGTTAGCGATATATCTCTTCATGGAACCCGGGAGTCTCTCCTCGAGCTCTTCTCTTGTCCACTGAGTATTGAGGAGGAACGTGCCGCCCGGCTTCAGGGAAGAGAGCATATCGTACTCATAAACATAGGACTGGTTGTGGCAAGCTACGAAGTCAGCCTTGTTGATGAGGTATGTGGAACGGATCGGAGTGTCACCGAATCTCAGGTCAGAGATCGTGATACCACCGGACTTCTTGGAGTCGTAAGAGAAGTAAGCCTGAGCATACTTGTCTGTGTGGTCACCGATGATCTTGATGGAGTTCTTGTTAGCACCAACAGTACCGTCAGCACCGAGACCCCAGAATCTAGCCTGAACTGTGCCCTCACCTGCAACCTCGATAGACTCGGAGCAGTCAAGAGAGAGGAATGTAACGTCATCATCGATACCGATGGTGAATCTTTCCTTCGGCTGATCCTTCTTGAGTTCCTTATAAACTGCGAGGATCGTTTCAGGTGTTGTATCCTTGGAACCCATACCGTAACGGCCGCCAATGAGCTTCGGAGCGTTCTTGCCGACGTATGCAGCAGCAACGTCGAGGAACAGAGGCTCTGCGTAGGAACCAGGCTCCTTTGTTCTGTCGAGAACTGCGATCGCCTTTGCTGTGGACGGGATAGCCTCGAGGAGCTTGTCAGCTGCGAACGGACGATAGAGGTGAACCTTAACAAGACCTACCTTCTCACCGTGAGCGTTGAGGAAGTCGATAACTTCTTCAGCTGTCTCACAGACAGAACCCATAGCGATGATTACGCGGTCAGCGTCCTCAGCACCATAGTAGTTGAAGAGCTTGTAGTTTGTGCCACGGATCTCATTGATCTTGTCCATGTAAGCCTGAACCTGATCCGGTACTGCAAGATAGAACGGGTTGGAAGCCTCTCTGCCCTGGAAGTAGATATCCGGGTTCTGAGCTGTACCACGAAGTGTCGGGTGGTTCGGAGAGAGGGATCTCTTACGGAATTCCTTGATTGCATCGTAATCAACGAGGGAGCCGAGTGTATCGTAGTCGATAACTTCGATCTTCTGGATCTCGTGAGATGTACGGAAACCGTCGAAGAAGTGAATGAACGGAACTCTTGTCTTGATGGTAGCGAGGTGAGCTACTGCAGCAAGGTCTGCTACTTCCTGAACGGAGTTGGAGCAGAGCATTGCAAAACCGGTCTGACGGCAAGCATATACGTCTGCATGGTCACCAAAGATGTTCAGCGCATGAGCTGCAAGAGCTCTGGCGGAAACGTGGAATACGCAAGGGAGAAGCTCACCTGCGATCTTGTACATATTCGGGATCATCAGGAGAAGACCCTGGGATGCGGTATAAGTAGTTGTCAGAGCACCTGTTGCCAGAGAGCCGTGAACAGCACCTGCTGCACCTCCCTCAGACTCCATCTCGACGATATTGACCGTCTGTCCGAAGATGTTCTTTCTGCCCTGCTGTGCCCATTGGTCGGTGTGATCAGCCATAGGCGAGGACGGTGTGATCGGGTAAATCGCTGCGTTTTCGGTAAATGCATATGAGGTATATGCGGCAGCTTCGTTACCGTCCATGGTCTTTTTTGTAAGTTCGATTGCCATACACTTTCTCCTTTATATAAAGATTTAACTATAGTTTTGTGGCTTCCCGTATGCGAATGAGCATACAGGAAGCCCATATATTATATCACATATATAAAGAGTTGGTGTCTGCTCTCGTCCAAAAGAGCGATATTTTACAAACGTTTTCTTGCTTTATGTTCCTTAACCGCTTTTCCCCGTTGCCGCAGGTACTGCCGTTACGGGAAAAGCACCTGTTCCGCATTAGCCCTCAGGGTTTTCTGTCTGCTGGGAAGTCGGAGCCGGCGTCGTTTCCGGTGGCGTTGACGTTTCCGGTGGCTTTGTCGTCTCCGGAGGAACCGTCGTTTCCGGCGGTGCTGTCGTCTCCGTCGGCTGAGTAGGCTGTGTATATCCGGAAGGCGGGGTCACTTCTCCGGTTTTCGGATCCATATTAAAGATCGTTCCGTCCGACGCCAGTGTACCTATACGGTATTTTGCCTTGATCATACGATACTCCGTCAGGATCTCATCCCGCTTGATCTCGTTGCCATCCGCATCATACTTGACCTTGTATGCCTTCGCCAGCTTATGGTTGTGAGCGGCTCTTTCCTTGACCTTCTGACCCACAGGCAGTGTCGGATCCGCAACATACTCGGTTTCCGTAGGTTCCTCATCGATCAGAAGCACAGGATCGCCGAAGAACTTGATCGTCTGTCCGTCCGGGAGCTTTCTTCCGTAGATCTCGACAGTGACCCATCTGTCTCCGTACCAGGCATGGATCGCGACAGGATAATCCGTATTGTTCGTAAACTTAAATGTCGGCCAATCCCATGAAACGGTAGCGTCCGTGCCATCATCGACATAGTCACTCGGCCAGGAGTGCGCTACTCGGAAGTCGACCTGAAGATCGGCCTCCATGACACTGTGGTAAAGCATGGTATTCGCCTGGCAGATTCCTCCGCCATACTCAGGGACCGATGTTCCATTGGCAATACCCGGAGCTTCTTTATATCCCTTTTCCGGGGTCCTCTGTCCGGTCCTTGCATTAAAGTCGAACTGCTCGCCCGGCTGCAGAACGGTTCCGTCGATTGCTTTACATATCAGATAGATATTGGTATTACGGTTCGCATTGTCTTTCGTTTTAGAAGTATTGGAAGAGACTTTGCCGAGTTTTGCGCGCAGAGACTCTGCTGTCGTCTTCGGCTCCACCGCGCTCACCGTGACCGGAATGACCGCTTTATAGTTATTCTCGGCAAAAGCACTTTTCACGTCCGCTATGGCTTTCTCGATATCTACTGTCTGCCCGCTTTTCGATTCCTCAATGACGAAAGACAGTGTCTCCACGTCAAAGCCGGTCGCTTTTGCCTCTACCGGAGCGTAGTTATACTCATCGAGCACTTCATGCGTCAGAGCACTGATATTTTCATCGCCGATCGTGAACGAGGACGTAAAGTTCTTCGGATTCTTCTTCAGATCGACTATCTTCTGATAGCGCTCGACCAGTCCGTCGCCGCCTTCGAGCGAACTCGATTTGGCATAGACAAATGCTTCGTTCAGTATTTCATCGATATTGGAAGAAAGGTGTGTCCCGCTGGTTTTCAGCTTTACCTGATCGTTTCCGACCTGGAACTTGATATCCACAAGCTCATCCACCTGCTGTCCGCGGATCTCCGCGAACATATTCCTTGCTTCAGCGAGTGTCTTGCCGGAAACATCCACACCATCGACACTGATTCCCGGGTAGAAACGGTCAGTTTCCACTTCTTCCGATATCTCATCTGCCGTGAGTTTTCTCTCCGAACCGTCCACATCCGTAACAGCGTACTTTTTCGCAAACAGATGACTCAGCTGCTTATTAAAGACCTGTGTGCATAAGATGGTAATAAAGAGGGCTGCTACGAGTACGGCAGTAATGATCGCGATCGTTTTTGTGGAAAGGATCGTCTTTCTTCTGCCTCTTCTCTGATTTGTACTCCTTCTGACCGGAGTAGATCTGCGGGCCCCCGTCCCACGTGTCGAAACCCTGTTTGTGCCCCTTTTTCGACTTGATGCTGTACCTTTTTTCATAGCTCCTCGTATCTCCTCAGAACTTTTTTCCTATCTCTTTCTTTCATCATTGAATAATACGATGATTATTCTTCTCATTCAATATCATTTTGAAAATAAAAGTATTGTCTTTTGCACAAATCGTATCCACGCCCGAAAAAACGGAAATCAAAAGACGAACAGAAAATGCCTCCTCGGCGAGTCAATACTCTACAGAAATAATCCGGCACAGTAAGAAGAATAGAAAAAAGTGCCGCTACGGTGTATTCCTACAAACGCAAATAATCCATAAGTCATAAGAAGAATAGAAAATGCCTCCTCGGCGAGTTTTGCGTCAGCAAACTGTATGAGCCGATGAGGCATGATTCTATTCTTCTATCGAGTTAACGACGAGATTATTTGAGTTTGATCATGGAAGGCTCCCAGCATTCCGGCTTCTCTACACCAAGAAGATCTGCGATCGTTGCTGCGATGTTTGCCAGGCCGTAAGAGTCAGAATCAACAACTTCGTACTTGTCCTTATTCTCGGTGTTATCGTAGAAGATGCACGGAACAGGGTTCAAAGTGTGAGATGTCTTTGCCTTGATACGGCCGTCTTTGTCCGCCTTCGGTGTGCCGTCCTTGGCAAGTTCGTACATCTCCTCGGCATTACCGTGGTCAGCTGTGATGATCGCCATACCGCCGACTGCATCGATGGCCGGAAGGATTCTCTTCAGTGCGATATCTACAGACTCGACACCGATAACTGCGGATTCAAAAACACCTGTGTGGCCGACCATGTCGCCGTTCGGGAAGTTTACACGCATGAACGGATACTTGTTCTCGGAGATGAGCTCAACGAGCTTATCCGTGATCTCTGCGGACTTCATCCACGGACGCTGTTCGAAAGGAACGATGTCGGACGGGATCTCGATGTACTCTTCAAGATCTTCGTTGAACTTACTCGATCTGTTACCATTGAAGAAGTAAGTAACGTGACCATACTTCTGTGTCTCGGAGATCGCCAGCTGAGCGATACCCTTGTTTGCCAGAAGCTCACCAAGTGTATTTCTGATGACCGGCGGAGAAACGAGGAACTTCTTCGGGATATGAAGGTCGCCGTCGTACTCGAGCATACCTGCATAGTTTACGCTCGGAACACGTACACGGTCAAACTTATCGAAATCAGCGCCGCTTTCAAAAGCAACTGTCAGTTCCTGTGCACGGTCGCCACGGAAGTTAAAGAGGATAACGCTGTCGCCGTCTTCGATCGTTCCGACCGGAGCACCATTCTCAGCGATAACGAAAGCAGGAAGATCCTGGTCGATAACATTCGGGATCTCGGAACGGAATGTCTCGATTGCTTCTTTTGCAGTAGCGAACTGTCTGCCTTCACCCAGTACATGTGTCTTCCAGCCTGCTTCAACCATACCCCAGTTTGCACCGTAACGGTCCATAGTGATGACCATACGTCCGCCGCCGCTGGCGATTCTGTAATCGTGGGAATCATCGGAAAGCTCAGCAAGCTTTGCCTCGAGCTGATCGACATACTGCAGTGCGGATGTCTCACCAACATCACGGCCGTCCAGCAGGATGTGGATGCGTACTTTTGCGACGCCCTCTTCTTTTGCTTCATCGAGCATAGCCAGCAGGTGGTCGATATGGGAGTGTACATTACCATCGGAAAGAAGACCGATGAAGTGCATCGTGCCGCCCTTCTTTGCATCAGCTACGAGAGATTTCCATACCTCGCTCTGATACATGGACTTGCTTGCCAGAGACTCGGATACGAGTTTTGCACCCTGGCTGTAGACCTGACCTGCACCAATAGCATTGTGGCCTACTTCGGAGTTACCCATATCTCCATCAGACGGAAGTCCGACAGCGGTACCGTGTGCCTTTAATTTCTGCATCGGATAATTCTTCATGCAGTTGTCGAGGATCGGCTTCTTTGCGCCGGTCACTGCGTTACCTGTTTCAATTTCCTTGATGCCGACACCGTCCATGATGATGAGAACGATCGGGCCTTTGTAAGATGTACTCATAGATTTCTCTCCTTTTCTATAAAAAGGGCACAACCCTCAAGTTAAGGACTTGTGCCCTGTATTATCTGTTTTCGCGGGGCGGTTTCCCGGGGTCAGGCTCCTCCGCCTTCACCGCCGCCTCCTTCGCCGCCGTTTCCGCCGCCTTCACCGCCACCTTCCGGTGTAGGATTCGGTTTTTCTTCCGGCTTCGTTTCAGCCGGCGTAGTCTCCGGGGTTGTAGCCGGAGCCGTTTCCGAACTCGGCGGGGTCGTTTCCGGATTTGTCGGAGCCGTCGGATTGACCACATCCGCCGGTGCATCGACCTTACCGGTCTTCGGATCCATCTTATAGATCGTGCCGTCCGGTCCCTTAACACCGACACGGACTTCCGCATTTCTCATCGGATAATGGCTCGGGAAGTATTCTTCCTTCCTGATCTCGTTGCCATCCTTATCGTAATAGACTTTATAAGACTTGTAGTCATATCCTGTACGGGAAGAAGTAACGGTCTGCTTCTGTCCGACCGGCAGCGAAGAATCTGCCACATATGTCGTTCCCGTCGGAGGGATCTCACGGACCAGTTCACCTACCAGCTTGATCGTTACACCATCTTCCAGCGGACGGCCGTAGATCTCTACGCTGACGTGACGGTCTTCGTACCAGGCATGGATCGCGATCGGATAGTCCGTATTATTCGTAAAGCGGAAGTTCGGGCTCTCCCAGGTAACGGTTGCGTCTGTTCCCTTGTCAACGTATGTACTCGGGATCGTGTGATTCTTTCTTTCATCGACCTGCAGGTCCGCCTTCGTAACACTCTGGTAGAGCATCGTGTTCGCCTGGCAGATACCGCCGCCGAGCTCGTCTCTCATGTCGCCGTTGAAGATACCGTGTGCCATCTTGAAGCCTTTTTCCTCGGTACGCTGGCCGACATGCTTGTTAAAGTCGAACTGCTCACCCGGCTGGAGGACCAGACCATTGATGGATTCGCAGATCAGACGGATATTAGTATTACGGTTTTCATTGCCGCTTGTAGTAGATGTTGTCGTGGATACGAGACCCAGGTAGCTTCTGAGGAACTCCGCAGATGTCTTCGGTTCGATCGTCTCGGTGGAAACCGGAACCACACATACATAATCGGAGTTGTTCAGTCTCTCCTTCGTGTCGGCGATTGCCTTCGATACATCCACCTTGAATCCTGCCTGGGACTCTTCGATAACAAACGCGAGGTTTTCCAGGTCGAAGGAGCTGGCATATGCTTCGACGACTTCTTTCTCGAGCGGATCGAGCGCCTGATGAGCAAGAGAATCTACTGCAGATGTATCGAGCGTATATGTCGATACGAAATCGACCGGATTCTTCTTCAGGTTATTGATCGTGTTGTAACGGTCCTTCAGGCCCTCATCTCCGGGGAGCGTGCTGGAACGGCCGTAATCATATGCTTTATCGATGATCTGGTCGATGTCGCTGGTAAGTGTAAGTCCGTCAGTTCCCATCGGGATAAGATCGTTTCCGACCTGGAACTTGACATCAACGACTTCCGAAACAGGCTTATTCATCTCAGAAGCGAACTGTGCCTTGACTTCTTCCTTCGTCTTGCCGCCTACACTTACGCCATTAATGGTGATTCCATCGTAAAACGTGGGAACATCGATCTGCTGCGCGAGTTCTTCCGGCTCGAAGGAAACTTCGCTTCCGTTAATATCCGTAACAACGATTTTATTGGACTTTCCGCCCAGAACATCCTTCAGGACGGTAAAATATAGCGTAGTACCCAGAGCGCCCACTACCAGGACACCAGCAACTGCGCCAAGTATCAACTTCTTTTTTCTCTTCTGTCTTCTTCTTGCTGCATTCTTTTTCATCGACTGACGCCTCTTTATAAATATACTACTTCACCATGTAAAGATTACTATATGGAGCCCTTTCTTTCAAGAGAATTTGGAGGTTTTTAACCTTACAAAATCAACACGTTTTCCGCAATTTTTTTGTAATATCTGGCAGATTCCTGATGCCTTGTTTCCGATAATTCAAAAAAACTTCAAATCATGGTACTATTACTTCTGCAAATATGCGCGGAAATACTCTTCCGGGAGGTGCTTTTTTCTTGGACCGACTGATCATCTGTGACATCGATAATACACTTCTTCCTCCGGGCGGAAAGATCTCTGATCTGACGATGGATACGATCCGGGAACTCGGTGATGATACCGGTTTTTCGATCGCCACGGGAAGATCGTTTCATGTGGTACGTAAATTCGTCGAAGAGATCGGCATTCATGTCCCTGTGATCACCAGCAACGGCGCCCAGGTCTATCACTATGCCACAGACACCTCCGTGTACGAGTCATGTTTTTCTGATGAAGCTTCCGAGGATCTTCTCCGGACACTGATCCGTGAGGGGTTTGACTTCGTCGCATATGGAAAAGACGGCATCTTCTTCCGTCCCGGAAGCACGCACCTGGCTTTTTTCAACAACTATAACGCTTCCGTCCGAAAAGAGATCCGGGCTCCCCTGATCCCTCTGGACGAAAAGGATCTTTCCGCACCGCCCTCATCGCTTACGAAAGTCCTTGTATATTCTCCTACCGCGGAGCTTGAGGCCGCTCTTCTTCAGAAGGGTTCTCTCGAAGTGACATCCTCCATGCACAGTGTCATCGACATCATGCCGAAGGGCGCCACCAAAGGAAATGCCGTCGTTGCGCTGGCTTCTTATCTTCAGGTGCCGCTGTCCTCGGTCTTCTGTTTCGGCGACAATGACAACGATGTCAGTATGTTCACCTGCGGAGCCGTAGGTGTCGCGATGGGAAATGCGTCGGAAGATGTCAGATCCCGTGCCGCCATTATTACCCGTAACTGCAAAGATGACGGAGTCGCTTACGCGATCCGCCATCTTCTCTGAACTACTTGTATCCTATCCCCAAAAAGGTTGGAAACTGTATTAGTTTGCGATCGATACATGCATCGATTTCGCAATAATGAAGAACCTCTTGTTCTCCACTTTGATCTTAAAGATGTGGTATCCCTGACCGAAGTGGTATCTTTCGTTCATCTGATAGAACTCTTCCTGCGGGGCAAGACCGATGAAATCTCCGCCTTCATATGTAAAACGCATCGGGCACGAAATCATGTAAGGCTGCACGAAAACGATCTTAAGGACCGGATCTGCAAACTCATCAGGTTTACCTACAAGTACGATCTGATCATTATCTGCCGACTGGATCTCGAAGTACATCCACAGCACATCAGAAAGGCACTCTTTGATCGAGTTAAACTTGATCAAGCATTCATTTGCCGTCATAACGCAATATTCCTCCTAATTGAATTCACCCCGAGTATACATGGTTCTTTTCTTTGAAAAAAGAGGATTTTTCGGGTGAAATATGAAGTTTTTGTGAGAAATTGCGAAGTTTGCCACATTTCCGTCACAATTTAATCAGTTTAGGTGGAAATCGCACTGATTTTGCCTTATTTGAAAGAAGAGGCACTCTCGACGAATTCGGTCAAAAGTGCCTCAAAGTGTTACTAAATTGTTTCCATGAAGATCAGAGCTTCGCTTTTACGCAGGAAGATACCTTTTCCTTGGTGTCCTCCAGTCTTCTTCTGGAAGACTCCTCTGTGTTCGCATAGATACCGAAGTAGATCTTCAGCTTCGGCTCGGTACCGGACGGACGGGCGCAAGCCCAGTCAAGGCCTTTATCTCCGCCAAGTTCATAAAGAAGGACATTGGATACCGGAAGGTCGATTTTCTCTTCTTTCACGCCGTCATCGGTAAAGATATACTTCTTCGATGCCTGGTAGTCACGGACCGCAACGACCGGAGCTCCGCCGAGGAGAGACTGTGCCTCCGCCTTGTTCTTGCAGGCAAGAAGCTCGGAACGAAGGGATTTCATCGCACCGGAGATCTTCTCGATACCTTCTTTTCCTTCGAGAGTAATGGCGATGGTTTCTTCGAATCCGTATCCGAAACGCTCATAAATATTGTTCAGACGGTCAATAAGCGACTGTCCGCGCTCTCTGGACTGTGCATACATACCGGCGATCAGCATCGCGGCAACGACAGCATCCTTATCACGGACATCCAGACCGGAAAGGTAGCCATAGCTCTCTTCAAAGCCGAATTGGAAGTGCTTGGAGCCGAATTCGTCATCGAGCTTGATCCTCTCGCCGATGAACTTGAATCCGGTAAGAACTTCCTGAAGTTCCACGCCGTAGTACTTGCAGATCGCACCGGCAAGCTTGCTCGAGACGATGGTCGTAACGGCAAAAGAACCCTCCGGCAGTGTTCCGGCGCTCTTTTTCGAATCCAGGATATAGTCGAGGAGCATAAGTCCTACCTGATTTCCGGTAAACGGTACATAGGTCTCTTTACCATCCACAGTTGTACGGACGGCGATACCGATACGGTCACTGTCCGGATCCGTGCCTATGACCAGATCCGCATCGACCTTCTTCGCCAGCTCGATCGCCATAGACAGCGCTGCCGGGTTTTCCGGGTTCGGGACCTCGACCGTCGGGAAGTTTCCGTCCGGCAGTTCCTGCTCCGGAACGATATGGACATTCTCCAGACCGATTTTCTTCAGGATGCGGCGCACCGGCTTATTTCCGGAACCGTGAAGAGGAGTATATACGATGGACATATCCTTCTGGTTGAGGATCGCCTGGCGGTCGATGACGAGCTTGTCGAGCATGTCGGTATATGCCTCATCGACTTCCTCGCCCCAGTAGGTCAGAAGTCCTTTTGCCTTAGCATCTTCCAGGGTATCCGGATGGATCGTTCTTATATCCTCGATACCCTCGATGAAAGAAAGGATCTTCGATGCGGCCTCCGGCGGGACCTGTCCGCCGTCTTCGCCATAGACTTTGTATCCGTTATACTTGGACGGGTTGTGGCTCGCCGTGATCATGACACCGGCAAATGCCTTGTGCCAGCGGACCGAGTACGAGAGCATCGGTACCGGGCGGAGCTCATCCGAGAGGAATACACGGATACCCATCGAGGTCAGTGTACGGGCTGTGATCTCAGCAAATTCCGGAGAGAAATGACGGGAATCGTAAGAGATAACGACACCACGCTTCATGGCATCTTCCCCTTCGCTTACGATGAACTTGCCAAGACCGTAGGTCGCCTTTGATACCACATACATATTCATGCGGTTGGTACCTGCCCCGAGAACGCCGCGCAGTCCGGCCGTTCCGAACTCGAGGTCTCTGTAGAAACGCTCCTCGATCTCCTTTTTATCGTCCTTGATGGCCAGAAGCTCTGCTCTGGTCGCTTCATCGAAGTACGGATCTTCACTCCAAAACTTATACAATTCTTCTACGTTCATGTTGTCTCCTCCTCTTTATTCGGTTTGATATCTTCCGAAGCTTCTGCAACTTCCGAAACAGCAGCTTCCTTCTTTTCTTTTTTCTTCAGGATCATGACCGTCACCACCGCAAAGATCAGAAGCCCCGCGCAGCTTGCCGCAAGACCTGCTTTCCATCCGGGCGGTGTGAAACGGAGCTCGACCGTATGTGCTCCCGCCTCCAGAGGGATCGCGATAAATGCGTCCTGATATGCCACGATCTTCGTCTCCTGACCATCGACACAGGCCTTCCAGCCCTTCTCGTACGGCGCAGTGATCAGAAGGAGCTTGGCCTGATCAGACTCTGTCCGGATCACATAATGTCCGTTCTCCACGACAATATCCTTCATGCCGGAGGAGAGTGCCTCTTTATGCGGCGCGATCGCTTCCGGCTTCATGTAGGCAAGGATCGGGGAAAATGATCCGTACACATCCTGCAGGGCGCGGATCTCGAGCTTGACCTCTTCCCCTTTTCTGAAGTAGCCGAGATCAAGGATACGGCTGTAAAAAGAACTCGAATCCATGTCATAGGCCTTCTCGCCATTAACATAAACATCCGCCTTGCACTGCAGGTGCAGATACGGCATCAGGAAATAGATGGCACCGTCTCTGTCGGCCTTAAATACCGTGCGGAGCACCATCGGTGCTTTGTCATTATTTCTAAGATAGAAGCGCAGGGACTCCGCCTTAAGGTTCTTCGTCTCGAGATTGAGTGTATTTACGAGCGTATCGGCTTCCATGATCTTCTCTTCCGGCGGGATATCGGTCTTCTGACCGTTAAAGACTTCCCACTCCGGTGTCCAGGTATCGTAGATATCGGAGGCATCGATTCCGGAAAGCGATGCGATCCACTTCTCCTGGAAATCAAAGTAGTCCTTCTTATCTTCGTCTTTCTCGAGTGCATAGCCGTCGAAGTCAAGTGCTTTTGCATCGGCAAGGAAAGCCGCCGGCAGCGCGTAATCATTTCTGTAAAGGTAGAAATCCTCGACATGCGCCTGATTATGCAGCTCATTCTTCCCTTCTTCCTTCGTGATGATGTACCGGATACCCAGGATCGAGTCGGAAGGAAGGATCACATTGTCATGCTGAAGCGAGAAATAATTGTAGTTCGAGTTATAGCCCAGCTGCTTGAGGAAGCGGTTGGTCTTCTTATTGGCCATCGAGGCAAAGATACTCATGCCTTCTTTTCCCGTATAGAACGGAAGGTTATTCGCGCAGATCAGGTAATGCCAGGTCTGGTGAAGCTCTGTTCTGTACCAGTCATCGTCCTCGATCTTATCGGAGATCTCCGAGATATCGCCGAGCATCTTCGCGAAGTTCGGTGCATCCTGCATACCGGCATATACCTCCGGCATGAAGCATCTGGGGTTAAATACCACGATCTCGATGACGATCACGGCAACGAGGAAGACCGATGCGAAACGTCTGAGGTTATAGATGACATCCGGCCATTTCTCCAGTGTTTTTCCGTAAAGGAGAACCGAGATCAGGAGCGTGAACAGGATCGTGGCAAAGAAGGTATTGTCCTTCTGCGTCATCTGTCCGAAGCTCTGGGAGAATACTGCCATACCGATGATGATGCCCATCGTGATGAAGAAGTGCTTCTTGAGCGCATGCTTCATATTCAGGTAGGAATAATACGCCACCAGGATCATGACAAAGGAGAACAGATAAGAATATCTGTAATTGAACCAGTTCGGATCATCGAAGAGATGCCATGCCAAGTTAAACGGCGAGAAGTGGAAGCACAGAAGACCGAACCCGAAGGCAACGCCGATCGCGATCTTCAGTGACTTTTTGATCTTCGGATTAAAGAAGAAAAGGATGCAGAGGAAAAGGACCGTCAGTCCGCAGAAGATGTAAGGCAGATTATTAGCAAGATTTCCGACCTTTTTCTCGATCAGCTGATCGATGATGGAAAGGAACTTAAACTGCGGCTGCATGGTGATGCCGGATTCATTGACGTTATAATCCGGATTTCCGAGGGTGTTGAGGCCGGCCGGAAGAAGGATGCAGGCACTCATCAGCGCGGCGGTGATGGCCGAGAAGATAAACATGCCGACCGTCTTTAAGCCGTCTTTTTCATTTTCTTTCTTAAACTTGCCTCTGTATCCCATGATGCACAGAAGATAGATAAAGGAGAAAGCACCGACCATATATGCCATATAGTAGCCGGATACGAAAAGGACCAGAAGCACGAGCGTCAGCGCCGGCCAGGTCTTCTTTCTATCGATGAATTTCTCTGTGAGCATGATCAGGAGCGGAAGGATCGCAAATCCGTCCAGCCACATGATGTTGAACATGTAGATGATCGCAAAGGAACAAAGTGGGTACATCATGCCGAAAAGGATCGACATCTTATCGTCGGACTTGAACTTCCTGTCAAGGAGCCAGGTCATAAAAGCACCGGCGAAGGCGAGTTTGAGGATGATGATGAGAGTGACCATCTCCTGGATCATGGATGCCGGGAATAAAAGAGCGATCAGGTTCACCGGGCTAGACAGATAATAGCCGAAGACACCCATGGTATTTGCTCCGAGGCCGAGGCTTCTGGAGTAAAAGAGCGACTGGCCGGAGGTGAGCTGCTGTTTCAGGCCGATCAGATACGGTCCGTACTGAGCGGCAAGGTCAGATGTCAGTACATTTCTCGATCCGAAAGGAACGATCATGTTGATGGCAAAGACCAGGACCATCGCGAACATCGTCAGGAAAAATGCCAGCACAGGCCGGCTGTCGATATGGCTGGCCGATCTCTTTTCAAGAGTCTTCTTCTCGATCAAGCTTGATTTCCTCCTCCATACGGTCCGGCTGCTTCCTTCTCGTGATCACAATAAGAGCAACGCTGAAAATAGCACCCAGTGCACTGATTATAACACCAATTCCCATTCCGGTGGGAACAAATGTCAGCTCGACGCGGTGGCTGCCGGGTGTTAAGGAGAGCGCCAGGAAGGCATCCTGATAGTCGAGAACTTCGACTTCCTCTCCATCGACACGGGCTGTCCATCCTTTTTCATACGGGACTGTCGCGATCAGCATCTTCGGCAAATCAGAAGCTGCCGTAAAAGTGATTTTGCCGTCGCATACCTTAAGATCCGTTATTCCCATCTTCACCTCTGCGGTCTGCATGCCCAGCTCGCCTGTATCACATGCCGCCAGAACAGGGGTGAAAGACGCGAAGACGTCGTCATCGCAGCGGATCTCGAGCGTTATCTCTTCGCCGGCTTTATGTACGCCGGTATCCACGATCACGGAGTAGTACGAGTCGGACTCCTCGTGATAGACGCGCTTATCATTGCAGTACACACTGATCGGGGCGCTTCTCATCAGGAACGGGATCGAAAGATAAAGAGGACCTTCCTTCTCCACCTTCACAGATGTGGTTAGGCGGATCGGTGCCTGCGGGTTATTCCTGAGATAGTATGTCAGTTCCCCGGATCCTTTCTCGATATCTTCCAGGTCAAGGGTGTTTTTCTTCTCATCATATTCCAGCGGTCCGCCGGCCATATCTCCGGATACTGTCTGCGCATTGCTTACTTCAAAGGACAGTTTTCTAGTATCATACACGCGATCGGCAGGGATACCGGAAAGAGAACTCATCCAGTCTTCCTGGAACTTAAAGTAGTCTTTGCCCTCGCCCATGGTCTCGAGAGAATACCCGTCAAAGTCTCTCGCTGCCGGATCTGCCAGGAAAACCATATCCGTGCTGAAGGGGTTCTCATAAAGATGATATCTGCCGTATGATCCGATCTCCTTAAGTCCACTGAGCTCCTTCTGGCCGGATACGATATAGCGCACTCCGAGGAAGGAGTCCGCCGGCAGATTCATACTTCTGTGCTCGACAGAGAAATAATTGTAGTTCGTGCAGTAGCCGAGCTGCTTGAGGAAACGGTGCTGTTTCTTATTCGACATGGAGCAGAAAGCGCCGATTCCTTTCGTCTCCGTATAAGAAGAAAGATTCAGCGAATCGATATTCGGAGAGAGATACCATGCCTGTTCCAGTCTTTCTCCGGAATCCGGGCTGATCGATGATGTCAGCGCCGAAAGCTCATCGACCTCATCTTCGAAAGAAGAGGCCTCCTGCGTATCATTCCAGAGCGCTCCGACGGTGACCCTGGGGGCGAGAAATACGATCTCCACCAGGATGACCGGCACGAGGATGCCGCTTCCGAGACGCTTAAGATTCTCCAGCTGATCGCTCCACTTCTCTTTCGAGAGACCGAAGAGGCACAGCCCGATCAGGGAAAGAAGGATGAGGTTCTGGAAATACATCGATTCGCCTTCCTTGACGCCACCAAACTGTTCGGCGATCAGAAGAAGTATGAAAAGGATGCCGGACATCGCGGCAAAGTGTCTGTTGCGGATCGATTTGATATGAAGGAAAGAATAAAAGGCGATAAGGACCGTGCCGAAAATAAAGAGAAATGAATAGCGGTACAGGAACCAGTTCGGATCATCGAAGAGATGCCATGCCGTATTCAGGACCGGCATAAGAAATGACATGATGCCCAGCCCGAGCGCGATTCCGGCACGGCGGCGAAGCGCCCCCGGGATCTCCGGATTCAGGAAGAACAGCACGACCAGTTCCAGCACCATAATGCTCGAGAAGACAAACGGCATATTGGTCGTGATGTCCGAGAGTTTCCCGAGGAAAATATACGGGAGGAACCCGACGAGACGAAAAGGCGGGTCCATCGTCAGCTCAAAGGACGAGGAATGATCGCCGTTACGGATCGTATCGATACCGGCCGGAAGCAGGAGTGCCGCGCATACCATCGCAGCAGCGGCGGCGATCAGAAGAAAGATGCCGAGTGCTTTTGCAGAAGAAGGAGCGCCTTCGTTCTTCCGGGTCTTGTGATCGTATTCCAGAACTCCGATTAGATAGAAGAACGAGAAGATCCCGACCATATAAGCAATGTAGTAGTTCGACGCGAAAAGCACTATCAGCACGAGCAGTACCTGATACGCCTTACGGAGATCCTTGCGGAAGCGCTCGATCACAAGGATCAGAAGCGGCAGAAGCGCAAAGCCGTCGAGCCAGATGAAGTTAAAGATAAAGGACATGGAATAGGAGCTCAGCGCATAGACCATGCCGAAGAGGATGCTCATTTTCGTTTTGTCGCCGAATTTGTGGTCGATCAGCGCGGTCATAAAAGCACCGGCAAACGAGAGCTTGAGCATGATGATCAGTGCGATCGCATCGGAGATGCGGGACACCGGGAAAAGAAGCGAGATAAGATTTGCCGGACTTGCGCAGTAATAGGCAAAGATCCCCGGCAGGCTCTTTCCCATACCGATCTCGAAGGAATAGTACGGCGAGGTTCCGTGAAGGATCTTATTGCGCATCGTCACCAGATAAGGCGCATACTGCGCGGAGAGATCAGACATCAGGACGGATCGGGATCCAAAGGGCGACACTCCTGTCATAAAAAGGATCGCACATAGAGATGCGAACACGGAAATGAACGCTATGAGCGGGCGCAGATCATGTGTTTTCTGCTGTCTCGTCCGCTTTTCGAGCGCATTCTTTTCGATCATAGTCCAACCTCCCATAAAGATACACTCGTATCGTATCACAAAACGCCCTGTTTCCAAAAGGTTTACGTTTGAATCTATGCTTTTTGATCTATGAATGTAGTATACTGATTACATAGTTTGGAAATAGTTGTTGAGGTGGATTATGCTAGTCAGTCTGATGGTACCCTGTTATAACGAGCAGGAAGCGCTTCCCTATCTTTATGATGCACTGTGCAAAGTCACATCCGAGTGCAGCCAGTACGAATTTGAACTGATCTTCGTAAATGACGGAAGTAAAGATAATACTCTCGGCGTTCTGAAGGAAATGGCCGCGAAAGATGACCGCATCCGGTATATCTCTTTTTCCCGAAACTTCGGAAAAGAATCCGCTATGTATGCAGGTCTTGCTGCTGCCAAGGGTGATTGGATCGGTCTTCTCGATGCGGACATGCAGGATCCGCCGTCTCTTCTTCCGCAAATGTTCGAGTCTCTCGAGAAGGATGAGTGCGATATCGTCGCTACCCGCCGTGTCTCCAGAAAAGGCGAACCGCCGATCAGAAGCTGGTTTGCACGCCGTTTCTATCACCTGATCAATAAGTTCACGGATGTCGAGATCGTCGATGGCGCCAGAGACTTCCGTGTCATGAAGCGTCCGGTCGTCGATGCGATCCTTTCCCTCGGTGAGCGTCAGCGCTTCAGCAAAGGTATCTTCGCCTGGGTCGGATTCCGGACCAAGTGGCTCGAGTACGAAAATGTCGAGCGTGTCGCCGGCGAGACGAAGTGGTCGTTCTGGAAGCTTTTCCGTTACGCGATCGAAGGAATCGTATCCTTTACCACCGCACCTCTTCGTATCGCCATGATCGTCGGATTCCTCACATCCCTCGGCGCATTTATCTACTTGCTCTACTACTTCATCCATGCATTGGTCTACCAGATCTGGGATAAGGTCGCCGGTTATCCGTCACTTCTTTCCTTCATGCTCTTCCTTGGAGGCATGGTGCTGATGGCACTGGGTATTATCGGTGAGTATCTCGCCAAGACCTACATCGAGGTAAAGAACAGACCGCTGTATGTTATCGCAGAAGATAACAAAAAGGACGAGGAAACGAAGTAATTCATCCCTGTTTTTGCGCAGAAATAAACCTTCTCGCGCTGGTCCTCGGGCGAAAGCCCTGCGGAGGCGTGTCGAAGGTTTTTTCTTGCGCAAATTCTGATAGATGAATTACTTCGTTACGGTGACTTTCTTCATCTTCTGTTCGCTCAGCGGACGATCTGCTCTGTCTGTAGGTGTAGCTGCGATCTGATCGACAACTTCGATACCTTCGATAATTTTTCCGAATGCTGCATAGTTGCCGTCGAGGAACGGTCCGTCCTCATGCATGATGAAGAACTGGGAGCCTGCCGAGTTCGGATCTCCGGCACGTGCCATGGAGAGTACGCCGCGCTCGTGGGAAAGGTTGTTCTCCACGCCGTTTGCACGGAACTCACCCTTGATGTGATGTCCCGGGCCGCCCATACCTGTGCCTGTCGGGTCACCGCCCTGGATCATAAATCCGGAGATGACACGGTGGAAGATCAGGCCGTCATAGAAACCTTTCTCCGCAAGATCGATAAAATTCTGCACACTGATCGGCGCCACATCCGGATACAGCTCCAGCTTCATGATGCCGCCGTTTTCCATCTCAATAGTAACAATAGGATTCGCCATTTTGATTTCTCCTTCATAGTTGTCTGATATCTTAATCTCAAGGATCACTCCCTTGATAGTACGGGAAAAAAGTAAGTTTGACAAGAATCCTTCTTGATGATGATCCTCACAATCCTCGAAAAAAGCAAAGGAGCGATTCCGCAGCCCGAAGGGCGAGGACCAGCGACGAGGCTTCTTTTCGAGGAAGCGCCGAGGACCAGCGCGAGAAGGTTTTATTCTGCGCAAATATATTACCAGATGAGATCCTCGTAGAACACTTCTTCCAAGGTAAGTCCTTTTGCCGGCATAGTCTTCCCGGCTTCTTTTCTGACGCCTTCTCCTGTCAGGAGTTTCTCGATCCCGGCTTTCGTCATCTTGCCCTGACCGACATAGACAAGCGTTCCCGCCATGATGCGGACCATGTTGTAGAGGAAAGATTCGCCGATGACCGTGATCTCGATCAGGTCCGGATCTCCCTCCGCCCTTCTGACATATACGTCTTTCATCGTGCGGACCGGTGTGATGTCCGGTCCTCCCTGTGCCCGAAAAGCACTGAAATCGTGCGTTCCGATGAATGCTTTTGCCGCATCGTCCATCACTTCGGCATCTAAATTCCCGGGAACAAAGGCCTCGGTCCTCCGGTCGATCGCAGATGGCACCTTCGCATTTCTTACGCGATAGCAGTATCTCTTGCCCCTGCTGTTAAATCTCGCATGGAAATCCTCAGTCATTTCTTTTGCCGCAAGGACCACCAGATCGTCGTCGAGTACAGCATTCAGCGCCAGCGGGATCTTCTCCTCCGGTATATAAAAGGGTACATCCACATGGGAGACATGGCCTCTGGCATGGACACCCGAGTCTGTCCGGCTGCACCCGTAAATATGGCAAAAGCGCCCGTACACCTTTTCCACTGCTTCTTCCAGTGTCTGCTGTACGGAGCGCCCGTTATCCTGCCTTTGGAAACCGACAAAGTCAGTCCCGTCATATTCCGTGAGTAAAGCGATGCGGATAGTTTTCTCCGCAGCTGTTCTGCCTTCGCCTTCCTCACTCATTTTTCTTATCCCTGGATCTTGTCGTCGAAGCAGGCCTTACCCATCATGGCAGCTCCGACAATACCTGCGTCGTTACCCATCTTGGCAACACGGATCTCGGTCTTTCTTACACCGGGACCGAAGAACGGCTTGTTCAGTGTCTTTTCGCGAAGCGGGATCATCAGCGGATCACCTTCGTTGCAGACACCGCCGCCGATCAGGAGTACTTCCGGCATGAATGTGTTGATCGCATTTGCCAGACCTTCGGAGAGATAGTCTATATATGTATCGACAACATTTGCGGAAACATCGTCGCCTGCTCTCATGCCGTCAAATGCAATTCTTGCGTTTGCATGTCCGCCGTTCTCCTCGATAAGTTTTCCGAGGATAGATGTCGGGTTAGCCGCTGCCGCTTCTTCTGTGATACGTGCCAGTGCGGATGCGGAACCGTATGCCTCGAAGCATCCTTTTCTTCCGCAGGAGCACTGCTGGCCGTTGACCATGATGACATGGTGTCCGAACTCGGAACCAGCCTGGTTAAAGCCGGAGAAAATTCTGTTATTTACGATAACGCCGCATCCGATACCGGTACCGAGTGTGATCGTTACGGAATCAGCAACATCTGCTGCCGCACCGGAGACACTCTCCGCCATCGCTGCGCAGTTTGCGTCATTGTCGATATATACGGGAAGATCGATCACGGAACGGATGATCTTTCTCATCGGTGCATTGACGAAAGGAAGGTTGGTCGCATAGACCAGTGTGCCGGCCTTATTGTCCGGTGTTCCCGGTGAACCGATGCCGATCGCGGATACGTCGGATTCCGTGATGCCGGACTCTTCGATCGCCTGCTTTGCCAGTTTACCCATGTCTGTGATGATGTCTTCCATCGGACGGTCCGCATTTGTCTTGATGCTGACCTTGTTCAGAAGCTCACCCTTATCCGATACCACACCGGCCTTGATATTTGTGCCGCCAAGATCGATTCCTACAAAATAAGCCATTTCAAAACTCTCCTCATCTTTGAAAATCATCTGTCTGTTCTTTCCGGATCCCTTCCTCCGGAATCACGCGTCATGCGCGAATCATTTTACTTCAAATTCTGCAATAAATCTACTGCCAGCGGAATAAATGCTACAACTACCAGGATAAGTGTCCAAAGGACATCTGACCCTTTCAGGCGCAGCGGATGAAGTTTGGTCTTTCCTTTTCCGCCCTGGTAGCATCTTGCGTCCATCGCCACTGCCAGTTCTTCCGCTCTTTTAAAAGCACTTACAAACAGCGGTACCAGCACCGCCACATATCCTTTGGCGCGCTGGAATATATTTCCCGTGTCATACTCCGCGCCTCGTGAGGACTGGGCCTTCATGATCTTATCGGTCTCTTCGACCAGCGTCGGGATAAACCGGAGCGCGATCGAGATCGTCATCGATATCTCGCTTACCGGGACTTTGATCACCTTAAGCGGAGATCCGAGGGATTCCATAGCATCCGCAAGTTTCAGAGGTGTCGTGGTAAGCGACAGCAGGATGCTGGTTGCCACGATCAGGAATATCAGGCGCACCGCCATGAAGATCGCCTTTTTCAGGCCTCCCGTCGTTATCTTGATGATCCACCAGCTCCATAGTGTATCTCCTGACCTTATCGTCAGAAGATTGATCACGAAGATAAATATCATGATGAACAGGATCGGTTTTAGTGACTTTAATATCTCCACCGGATTGACCTGCGACAGAAGTGTCAGGAACAGTATCACGCCCAGTGTCGCCACCATCGTGATCGTCGAGTTCACCAGGAATATCGTCACCATATAAAGGATGAAAAGCAGGAACTTGCATCGCGGGTCGAGCTTGTGGAGGACCGAATCCCCCTGGACATAACGGCCGATAGAAACATCTTTCATCTCAGATGCCCACCTCCCCGTCATTTCCATACACGACAGACTGTGCCGCTTCCTTCACATCAAAGAGCACTTCATCCACATATGGCAGTTCTTTTTTCAGTTCATGCAGTGTGTGCATCAGGCACGGGCGGTCGAGCCGCATGCTGATATAATCGGAACCTTCCGAGAAGAGGTCCTTCGGTTTTCCGAAGAAGGCCTGCTCGCCTTTCTTCAGGACCAGGACACGGTCAGCGATCCTTGCAGCCTCGTCCATATCGTGGGAAACGAGCACGATCGACTTGCCTCTTTCCCGCAGTGTCTCGATATATCCGAAGATCTCTTTCTGACCTGCCGGATCGAGTCCCGCTGCCGGCTCATCGAGGATAAGGACATCCGGATCCATCGCCAGGATCCCCGCAAATGCGACTCTTCGCTTCTGTCCGCCGGACAGTTCGAACGGGGATCTCTTTAAGATATCCTCGGTAAGTCCCACCAGCGGCAGCGATTCTTTGCACAGTCTTTTGCAGGTCTCTTCGTCATAGCCCATCTTTTTCGGACCGAACTGGATATCCTTCTCGACCGTTTCTTCGAAGAGCTGATACTCCGGATACTGGAACAGAAGTCCTACATGCCGGCGGATCAGCTTGATCTCTTTATTCTTATCCGTGGAAAGATATTTCTTTTCTTCCTCGTTCCACACCTCTACAGATCCTTCGAGCGGACGGAGGATACCGTTCAGATGTGAGATCAGGGTCGTTTTTCCGGAACCGCTGTGTCCGATGACCGTGACGATCTCACCTTTTCTGACGTCAAAGGATACATTCGAGAGTGCATTCTTTTCGTTCTTTTCATATCTGTGGGAAAGATTGCTGACGCGGAGTACGACCTGATCGGATACCTCACGGACAGGCGTTTCCTTCCGCTTTTCCGGATCTGCTTTCTTCGTTTTTACGATCTCGCAGATCTTCTTCACCGCAGTTTCTTCCGATGTAAAATCACTCTGTTCGGTTGTGACATTGCAGAGACTTGCGACCTCGCACAGCAGGTCCGCCCACTTCGGAAGCTCCAGTCCCAGCGAACGGATCGTCTCCACCTGGGAGAAGACCTCTGACGGAGTTCCCATGAGACGCATTTTCCCTTTTTCAAGTACGATCACGCGCTCTGCCAGATATGCTTCATGCATATCGTGGGTGATGTGGATGACTGTGATTTTCTTGTCCTGACGCATCCTTCGAACCAGATGCAGGAACTCGTCTCTTGCCTTCGGATCAAGCATGGATGTGCTCTCATCGAGGATCAGAAGCTGCGGTTCCATCGCGAGAACTCCGGCGATCGCCAGTTTCTGTTTCTGTCCGCCGGAAAGCGAGGAGGGCTGTTTCTCGGCCTTCTCCAGAAGTCCGACATAGCCCAGTGCTTTTTCCACACGCTGCGCAAGTTCCGGAAGCGGAACGGAGAGGTTTTCCGGACCGAAAGCCACGTCTTCTTCGACCGTTGTTCCGACGATCTGATTGTCCGGGTTCTGGAACACCATACCGCAGTGTGAGCGGATCTTCCAGAAGTTTTCATCCTTATCCGCCTCGAGTTCAAAAACGGAAAGCTTTCCTTTGTCCGGCACTTCCAGAAGATTGATCATCTTCGCGAGCGTGGATTTTCCGGAGCCGTTTCTGCCTAAGATAGCGAGATATCCGCCCTTCTCTACAGACAAGGAAGCATGGTCCACCGCCACGACATTGTGTCCGGAATTCGTTGCGTAAGAGAACAGAATATCTTCTGCCTGTACCGCCTGTTTATATTCCGCAATGTCTCTTGTAGCAGGATCCATGCTTTTACATCTCCGTGTTTTAAAGAATAGAGAAAGTGACGGAAGGGAGCCTGCCCATCCGTCACCTTAAATCATCTCAAGATTTTCTTGGGCTTCTTACTCAGCGAATGTGAGGAGAGCCATCTCAGAAGCGTCACCGCGACGAGCGCCGAGCTTCACGATCTTGGTGTAACCACCCTTGTGGTTGATGAGAGCCGGTGCGATCTCATCATAAAGGATGTTTACCGGATCAACTACGTGACCCTCAGCATCGTGACTCTTTCTGAGCCAGTAAGCAGCGTTCTTTCTAGCTGCAAGACGGGAAGGAGCATCAACCTGAACAGTCTTCTTGGAGACTTCACGGTCAACGACCTCGTACTTCTTGCCGTTCTTGGAAGTCTTGGAAACCAGGACCTTCATGCCCTTGCTGTCAAGCTTTGCAGAAGAAACAGTAACTTCCTTTGTTGTGAAGTTATCCTTCTCACGAATGGCATCTGCGATCAGCTTATCCATGATCTTAGAAACTTCCTTGGCACGAGCCACTGTTGTTACCACGTGCTTTCTATTCTCGGAAAGTGCCTTTCCGTCTTCTTTTACCGGGCAAACAACAAGGGATGTTGCCAGATTTCTTAAAATTGCAATACGCTGATTGCTAACTCTTCCTAATTTTCTGTAACCTGCCATGGGTTAATACCTCCTGTATATTTACAAATATCCTAGCGTGCCCGCAAGCTCGCTATTTAGTCCTCGACATCTGCGAGAGACAGTTCCATATCCTCGAGCTTCTGGATAACTTCTTCCAGAGACTTCTTACCGAGGTTACGGACTTTCATCATTTCATCCTCGGACTTGGCAACGAGATCACCGATCGTGTTGATACCTGCTCTCTTGAGGCAGTTATATGTACGTACGGAGAAGTCGAGGTCCTCGATGACGATGTCATGTGTGGAATTCTTGCTGGAGCTGTCATCCGAATCACGGAAGCTCGGGCCGTTTGTCACATCTGTAAGAGCTGTGAACAGACCCAGGTGCTCGCGAAGAATTGCTGCTGCGGAAGAAAGAGCCTCATCAACCTTGATGGTCGAATCTGTCCAGACTTCCAGCGTCAGGCTGTCAAAGTCAGTACGCTCACCAACACGGGTGTTCTCGATTCTGTAGTTCGCCTTCTTTACCGGAGTAAAGATGGAGTCGATAGCGATAACACCGATCGTCTGTGTTGCCGGCTTATTCTGATCGGCCGTTGCATAGCCGCGGCCCTTGCTGATCGTAAGCTCGATGAAGAGACGACCTGCACCGTTCATTGTCGCAATGACATGATCCGGATTCATGATCTCAACTTCTTCATCATGAACGATATCGCCTGCTGTAACCTCACCGGTCTTGCCTTCATCCATGCTGATGTAGACAGTCTTCGGTGTATCAGTGTGAAGCTTCGCACGGATGCCCTTAACGTTGAGGATGATCTCTGTCATATCCTCGATAACGCCCGGGATGGTGGAAAACTCATGATATACACCCTCGACACGGATGGATGTTACAGCTGCACCAGACAAGGAAGACAGAAGTACACGACGAAGGGAGTTTCCGAGGGTCGTACCGTAGCCACGCTCGAGAGGAGCGATGACGTACTTGCCATAGGAGCTGTCTTCGTTTACTTCTACGCACTCAATTGTTGGTTTCATGATTTCAATCATATTTATCCTCCTAGCTTTTTATGCAAAGCGAAAGGTTCCGATTACTTCGAGTACAACTCGACGATCAGCGTCTCCTTAACCTCGAGATCAACATCCTCACGAGCCGGTTCTCTTACGATAGAACCTGTCAGTGTCTCTTCATTGAAAGACAGCCAGGCCGGTACCGGACGGTTGTTGGAAAGTGTCTCGAACTTCGGGGACTTTCTCGATGTTTCCTTTACAGCAATTGTGTCACCTGTCTTCAGTGTCATGGAAGGAATGTTAGCCTTCTTGCCGTTTACTGTGAAGTGACCGTGTGTAACGAGCTGACGAGCTTCATTTCTGGAAGAAGCCAGACCGAGACGATATACGACATTGTCGAAACGGAGTTCGAGGAGCTCAAGGAGCTTCTCACCGGTCTTACCCTGCTTACGCTCAGCACGTGCATAAGTAAGTCTGAACTGCTTCTCGAGTACGCCGTAGAAACGCTTTGTCTTCTGCTTCTCACGAAGCTGTAAACCATATTCTGAAATCTTTTTTCTGCCCTGACCATGCTGACCCGGAGCGGCACTCTTCTTAGCAAGTGCGCACTTCGCGGAATAGCATCTCTCACCCTTGAGGAAGAGCTTGTCTCCTTCTCTGCGGCAGAGACGGCAGGTTCCTTCTGTATATCTAGCCATTCTCTATACCTCCGAACTCAGACTCTTCTTCTCTTAGGCGGTCTGCAACCATTGTGCGGAACCGGAGTAACATCTTTGATCATGGTTACTTCGAGTCCTGCTGTCTGCAAAGCACGGATCGCAGATTCACGACCCGGTCCAGGTCCCTTAACGTAAACCTCAACGGTACGCATACCGTGATCAGCTGCCTTCTTACCAGCATCCTCAGATGCCATCTGAGCAGCGAACGGTGTACCCTTACGGGAACCCTTCATGCCCATCTCACCGGCGGAAGCCCAGGAGATTGCATTACCCTGCATATCAGTAATAGTAACGATTGTGTTGTTGAATGTAGCGTGAATATGTGCCTGACCTTTGTCAATATTCTTACGCTCTCTTCTCTTCGGTCTAACGGCCGTTTTCTTAACTGCTTTTGCTGCCATGGGTTCGCCTCCTTACTTCTTCTTACCAGCGATCGTACGCTTCGGTCCCTTACGGGTACGAGCATTCGTCTTGGTGCGCTGGCCACGAACAGGCAGACCCATTCTGTGACGGCGGCCGCGATAGCATCCGATTTCTGTCAATCTCTTAATGTTAAGGGAAACTTCTCTTCTGAGGTCACCCTCTACGTTGTAATTGTTCTCGATCTGATCACGAATCTTAGCGATGTCATCCTCAGACAGATCCTTGACACGTGTGTCAGGATTGATCTGGGTGTCTTTAAGAATACGATCAGAACTTGTCTTACCAATGCCATAAATGTACGTAAGAGCGATTTCTACTCTTTTGTCATTCGGCAAATCTACACCGGCAATACGAGCCATTCTGTGTACCTCCATGAATGAATCAATAAATGTTTTGTTTCGTATATATATGACATGCTGATGCTAAGATCCTCTTTTCGTAAAAAGAGGCAGCCGCCTTGGCATATGGTGCATGTAATATCCTAACTAAACTGACTGTCCTGTTTTCTGCAGACAATGACGAGGCCTGCAAACAGAAGATTAACCCTGCTTCTGCTTGTGCTTAGGATCGGAGCAGATGATCATCACGCGTCCGTTGCGACGAATGACTTTGCACTTCTCGCACATGGGTTTTACTGATGGTCTAACTTTCATGACGCAAACCTCCCTGTCTACTAAAAAAACAATACAAAACTAACATACGCTATGCGCGCACGCTAAAATATTATACCAAAAACTCTTGGCGATGCAAGTGGTTTTTAGATTATTTCAGACGATTTTTTTATTCTCCCTGCAATTACGCCGGGAATGGGCTTTTCGGCTTCTTATTTCGCACGCCAGGTGATGCGGCCACGGGACAGATCATACGGAGAAAGCTCCATAGTAACTCTATCGCCCGGCAGGATCTTGATGTAGTTCTGACGCAGCTTGCCGGAAATGTGAGCCAGTACGATATGACCGTTCTCCATTCTTACCTTAAATGTGGCATTCGGCAGTGCATCATCAACGATGCCTTCAACTTCGATTACATCCTCTTTAGACATTCTTTCCCTCCGTTAATGTAATGATTTCTGGTCCGTTTTCAGTAACGATGATCGTATTTTCGTAATGTGCTGCGTACTTTCTGTCGCGAGTAATGACCGTCCACTCGTCTCCGAGTACGGCGATCTCTCTTCTTCCCATCGAGATCATGGGCTCGATGCAAAAGGCCATGCCTTTTACGATGCGGGGACCATGACCGAATCTTCCATAGTTCGGGACATCCGGATCCTCATGGAGCTGATGGCCGATACCATGTCCCGTGAGTTCACGGATGACTCCGTAACCGAAGCTCTCCGCATGTGCCTGGACAGCAGATGAGATATCTCCGATACGATTGTCGGTAGAGACCTTTTCGAATCCTTTCCAAAAGCACTCTTCCGTTACACGTACCAGTTTTGCTGCCTCATCCGAGATCTTTCCTACGGCAAAAGTTCTTGCCGCATCCGCATGCATCCCGTCAAGTGAGCAGCAGACATCGCATGTCACGATGTCTCCCTCTTTGAGCACGATATCTTTTCTCGGGATTCCGTGAACGATGACCTCGTTCGGAGAAACACAGATCTGTCCCGGGAATGGCGGGTCACCATAGTGGAACGAGGAAGAGATCGCACCATGTTTGTCAAAAACCTTCTTGGCGATCTCGTCGAGTTCCCATGTGGTAATGCCCGGCTCCACTGCATTTCCTAATGTAAGGAGCGCTTCCTCAACGACCTTTCCTGCTTCACGCATCTTGGCAAATTCAGCTTCCGTTTTGATCTGAATCATTTCATTACGCCTTTCTAAGGCCCATATTGGCCAGTGCTTCGCTCGCCTGAGCGAATGCGAGTTCCGGACTTCTGGAATTGTCCGCGGTAATTACGATACCCTTCTTCTCATAAAAATCGATAAGGGGCTTTGTATTTTCTTCGTATGTTACAAGTCTCTGCTTCACTGTCTCCGGCTTGTCATCATCACGCTGGATAACTTCTTTTCCGCAGACATCACATACACCCTCGACCTTGGTAGGACGGGAGACAACATTATAGCTTTCGCCGCAAGATGTGCAGACTCTTCTGTTTACGACACGCTCCATGATGACTTCCGAAGGAACATCCACTTTGATGACTGCATCGATCTTGGAGCCGCTCTTTGCGAGCATCTCGTCAAGTTTCTCCGCCTGAGCGATCGTTCTCGGGAATCCGTCAAGGAGATATCCGTTCTTGCAGTCATCCTGGCTCAGACGATCCTCGACCATGGAGATCGTTACTTCGTCCGGAACGAGTGCACCGGCATCGATGTACTTCTTGGCTTCGATTCCGAGAGGAGTCTGTGCCTTGATATTGGCACGGAAGATATCACCTGTAGAAATATGGGTGATCTTATATTCATTTTTTAACACTGCAGCCATTGTTCCCTTACCGGAACCAGGTGCACCTAAAAGGATAAGTTTCATATCGATACTCCTCTTTTCTAATTACAAGCACATACAGCCCCGCGTGAAAACACGCGAGGCTGCAAAATGCATTTTATTTTATGGTTTGTGCATTACCGTTGACCAGCATAACACTCGACCTGCTTTTTGATTACACAAGGAATCCCTTGTAGTTATGAGTAACCATCTGCGATTCGATCTGATCTACCAGGTCATTCGCAACACCTGTCATGATAAGAACAGATGTACCTGCGAACCATACGCCTTCCATGCCTGTGAGCTTGCCGAGAAGTGTCGGAACAAGAACAACGATGCAAAGGAAGCATGCGTCACACCAGTTCAGGCGGTTTGCAACCTTGGCGATAAACTCAGATGTCGGACGGCCCGGACGAACACCCGGGATAAATCCACCGTTCTTCTGCAGGTTCTGCGAGATCTCGATCGGGTTGAACTGGATCAGAGAATAGAAGAACACGAATGCAAAGATGCAGATAAAGTATGCTACATAGTAGATCGGACTTCCACCGAAATCACGGAACCACTTGACCACGATATTGTTGCTGTTCGGGAAGAAGAAAGCAACGATCGTAGAAGGCAGTGCCAGGAAAGACATGGTGAAGATAACCGGCATAACGCTGGACTGATTGACCTTCAGCGGGATGTAGGTATTCTGTCCGCCATAGACTTTTCTTCCGATGACCTTCTTACTGTACTGGACCGGAATTCTTCTTTCCGCGTTCTGAACATAGATGCAGAAGATGATCGTAGCGATCGAGATCAGAGTAACGATGGCAAAAGCGGTGATGCCTGCAGCATTACCGAGTGCCGCGTTCTCGAACTTACCTGCGATGTTCAGAGCATCGTAGTAGAGTGTTTTGATCATATCCGGGATTCTTGTAACGATACCGGCGAAGATGATCAGGGATACACCGTTGCCGATTCCCTTTTCATTGATACGCTCGCCGAGGAACACGACGAAGCATGTACCTGCGGTGAATGTAAGAATGATCAGTGCTGCAGCAAGCGGCTTCGGGATCTGATTCGTTATCGCAGATCTTGTCGCATAGCAGAAGAAGGAAGCCTGCATTACAGCAAGACCTACCGTAAGATAACGGGTGATCTTCTGAAGCTTTTTCTGTCCCTCTTCTCCCTCTTTGGCCATATTCTCCAAAGCAGGGATAGCAACTGTCAGAAGCTGGATGATGATGGAGGAGTTGATGTAGGGTGTGATACCCATAGCGAAGATGGTTGCTGCAAACAGACCACCACCTGCGATGATATCCATCAAGCTACCGATCTGACCCCAGTTCTGAACGATACTGGAAAACTCGGTACGGTTGATGCCCGGACACGGGATCAGGCCACCAACCATGTATATACCAAGAATAAAGAGTACAAACAGTAACTTCTTGCGCAGATCCGGCAGACGGAATGCATTAACTAAGGTGTCAAATACGCCCTTCATGTTATACCTCCAGTGCCGAGCCACCAGCCTTTTCGATTTTCTCTTTTGCAGAAGCAGAGAACTTCTTGGCCTTAACAGTCAGCTTCTTTGTCAGGTCACCGTTACCGAGAACCTTAACGCCATCGTTGACCTTGCCGAGTGTGATGATACCGGCATCAGCGAGGATCGTTGCATCGACCTCTGCACCGTTATCAAACTTCTCCAGATCGGAGACATTGATCTCGACATATTCAGCAGCGAAACGCTTGTTGTTGAAGCCACGCTTCGGCAGACGTCTGTAAAGAGGCATCTGACCACCCTCGAAACCAGGACGGACACCGCCACCGGAACGAGCATTCTGACCCTTGTGTCCTCTACCGGCAGTCTTACCGTTACCGGATCCGGCACCACGGCCCTTACGATATGCTTTCTCGTTTCCGCAGGAAGACATTTCATTAAGTTTCATGTTTCCTATACCTCCATTACACTTCTTCGCAAGTAACAAGATGTGCTACTGTGCGAACCATACCGCGAATTGCCTCATTGTCAGCCTTTTCAACAGACTGGCCGATCTTGTGAAGACCGAGAGCCTTAACTGTAGCAGCCTGGTTTTTCTTGGATTTGTTGGTGCTTCTCACCAATGTAATCTTCAAGTTTGCCATTTCAGCACACCTCCGTTATCGAATTTCTTCTGTAGACTTTCCGCGCAGGCGGGCAACTTCTTCAAGAGAACGCATGCTCTTCAAGCCTTCCATTGTTGCGTTAACAACGTTGTTCGGGTTGTTTGTACCCAGAGACTTTGTACGGATATCCTTGATACCGCAAAGCTCACAGACCGCACGGACCGGGCCGCCGGCGATGATACCTGTACCACTTGCAGCCGGCTTCATAACGATCTTACCAGCGCCGAATACACCAAATGCTTCGTGCGGGATCGTGTTGCCGTCCAGCGGAACGGAGATCATGTTCTTCTTGGCATCTTCGATACCTTTTCTGATCGCGTCCGGAATTTCAGCAGCCTTACCAAGGCCCTTACCAACGTGACCATTCTCGTCACCTACAATTACGAGGGCTGCGAAACGGAAATTTCTACCACCCTTAACCGTCTTGGAAACACGTCCGATATGGATGACTTTTTCTTTTAATTCGGTTGAAGTTGAATTTGGATCAAAACCCATCTTGTTTCCCTCCTGATTAGAATTTCAGACCAGCTTCACGAGCTGCTTCTGCTAAAGCTTCTACACGTCCATGGAAAATGTAACCGCCTCTGTCGAATACAACCTCGTTGATATTCGCAGCCAGAGCGCGCTCTGCAATCTTCTTACCAACTGCAGCTGCACCTTCCTTGTTGCTTCCGTTTTCGATAGAAGCTTTCACTTCTTTATCCAATGTGGAGGCACTTACCAGAGTCTTGCCAGCTTCATCATCAATGATCTGGGCATAGATGTTCGTGTTACTTCTGAAAACGCACAGACGCGGACGTGCAGCAGTACCGGAGATCTTATTTCTCACACGGATGTGCTTTCTGCGGCGAATAGCGTTCTTGTCAATCTTATTAATCATGCTTGTTCACCCCTTCACTTACTTCTTAGCGCCTGTCTTACCTTCCTTGATGCGGACATATTCACCAACATATCTGATACCCTTGCCCTTATATGCATCCGGAAGTCTGAACGAACGGATCTTAGCGGCGGTCTCGCCAACTAACTGCTTATCTGCACCCTTAACGATGATCTGGTTCTGTGCCGGTACATCAATTGTGATACCAGCCGGCTCTTCCATCTCGATCGGGTGAGAGTAACCAAGGTTGAATACAACCTTCTTACCCTGCTTTGCGGCCTTGTAACCAACACCCTGGATCTCGAGTTCCTTCTTGAAACCTTCGGAACAACCGATGATCATGTTGTTGATCAGAGAACGGGTCAGACCGTGAAGAGCCTTCACCTGCTTCTCATCGTTAGGTCTCTTGACCGTGATCACATTGTCTTTTACTTCTACAATGATGGACGGATGCACATTCAGAGAAAGTGTCGCGTCCTTGCCTTTTACAGTGATGGTCTGACCATCCTGCTTTACTTCGAGCCCTGCCGGGATCGTGATCGGCATGTTGCCAATTCTAGACATACAATCTACCTCCTGCTCTTTAGATTGCGGAACCTTGCGGGTCCCATTTCAGAGTTTTTCATGGTTTTCTATTACCAAACGTAAGCCATAACCTCGCCGCCAACGCCGAGTTTTCTGGCTGCCTTATCAGTCATAACGCCCTTGGACGTAGAGATGATAGCGATACCGAGACCACCGAGTACCTTCGGGAGGTTCTCTTTGTCCGCGTAAACACGGAGACCCGGCTTGGAAATTCTCTGGATACCGGAGATAACGTGCTTCTTAGCAGCGTACTTCAGTGTGATCTTGATCATTCCCTGCTTGTCATCTTCAATCGTCTCAAAAGAAGCGATATAACCTTCATCTACTAAAATCTGTGCGATAGCCTTCTTCAAATTGGAAGCAGGAACCATAACTGTCGGATGACCGGCTGTACCTGCATTACGGATTCTTGTCAGCATATCTGCAATTGCATCTGTAATCTGCATAAATCTTTCCTCCTTGTACTTGCTATCGGTTACCAGCTTGCCTTACGAACGCCCGGGATCTGGCCCTTGTAAGCCAGGTCACGGAAGCACAGACGGCAGATACCATACTTACGGATATAAGCGTGCGGTCTTCCGCAGAGCTTGCAACGGTTGTGCTGCTGTACCTTGTACTTCGGAGCACGCTGAGCCTTGAGTTTCATTGAAGTCTTAGCCATATTACTTATATCCTCCTATTACTTTCTGAACGGCATTCCGATGAGGGAGAGAAGAGATCTTGCTTCCTCGTCTGTCTTCGCCGTTGTTACGATGATGATATCCATACCACGGACCTTATCGATCTTATCGAAATCGATTTCAGGGAACATGAGCTGCTCCTTGATACCCATTGCATAGTTACCATGACCATCGAAAGAGTTCGGATTGATACCACGGAAGTCACGTACACGCGGCAGAGAGATGCTGATCAGCTTATCGAGGAAGTTGTACATATTCTCGCCACGGAGTGTTACCTTACAACCGATCTTCATACCTTCTCTGAGCTTAAAAGCAGCAACAGACTTGGTAGCAACTGTAGCGATCGGCTTCTGGCCGCAGATGATGCCCATGTCACGCATAGCATTCTCGAGAGCCTTCGGGTTATCCTTGACTTCACCGACACCCATGTTCAGAACGATCTTCTCGATCTTCGGGATCTGCATGCATGACTTATACTTAAATTCTTCCTGCAAAGCAGGCGCAACTTCATTTACATACTTGTCCTTTAATCTAGACATTTAATTACTCCTCCTTTGCCTTCTTGATCTGGTCGATATCCGCACCGCACTTCTTGCAAACGCGGAACTTGGAACCATCCTCAGCTACTCTCTTACCAACACGGGTAGCCTTGCCGCACTTCGGGCAAACCAGCATAACGTTAGATGCATCGATGGAACCTTCCTTCTCGATGATGCCGGCCGGCTTCGTCTGGCTCATAGCCTTCTGATGCTTCTTGACCATGTTCACACCGGAAACGATTACTCTACCGGACTTCGGTTCGGTCTTCAGGACCTGACCCTGGGATCCGGCGTCCTTACCGGAGATAACAACGACTTTATCGTCCTTTTTAACGTGAATCTTGCTAGCCATTCTCAATCCTCCTTACAGAACTTCCGGAGCGAGAGACAGGATCTTCATGTAATCCTTGTCACGGAGCTCTCTTGCGATAGGCCCAAAGATACGGGTTCCACGCGGGTTCTTGTCTTCCTTAATGATAACGGCAGCATTCTCGTCGAACTTGATGTAAGAACCGTCAGCTCTTCTTACGCCCTTCTTGGTACGTACAACAACTGCACGGACAACATCGCCCTTCTTAACCACACCACCAGGAGTAGCAGTCTTGACAGAGCAGACGATGACATCACCGATATTCGCATACTTACGCCAGGAACCGCCAAGCACTTTGATGCAAGCGAGTTCTTTTGCGCCAGTATTATCCGCAGATCTTAATCTGGATTCTACTTGAATCATGTTGATTTCCTCCTTTACGTAATTCCCTTACGTATTACTTCGCCTTCTCAATAATCTCGACCAGTCTCCAACGCTTGTCCTTAGACAGCGGGCGGGTCTCCATTACCTTAACCTTATCGCCGATGCCGCACTGATTCTCTTCATCGTGTGCCTTCAGCTTATAGGTTCTCTTCATGATCTTGCCATAAAGCGGATGCTTTACGTGCTCAACAACCGATACAACGATTGTCTTATCCATCTTGTCGGAACTTACGATACCGACACGTGTCTTTCTGAGGTTACGATCGCTCATTGCACTATCTCCCTTCATTAATTAGCCTTAAGCTCGATCTCACGGAGAATCGTGTTGACACGAGCGATGTCGCGCTTTACAGCACCCAGGCGCTGCGGATTCTCGAGCTGGTTGGTCGCATGCTGGAAACGAAGCTTGAAGAGTTCATCCTTCAATGCAACCAGTTCCTGCTGAAGCTCTTCAGTGGACTTCGAACGCAATTCTTTAGCTGTCATGTCAAGATACCTCCTCTTCCTTCTTGATGAACTTCGTCTTGCAAGGGAGCTTATGTCCGGCAAGACGCATAGCCTCACGAGCTACTTCTTCGGATACGCCAGAGATCTCAAAAAGAACTCTGCCCGGCTTAACAACTGCTACCCAGTACTCCGGGGATCCTTTACCGGAACCCATTCGAGCTTCGGCCGGATGCTTTGTGATCGGCTTATCAGGGAAGATCTTGATCCAGACCTTACCGCCTCTTTTTACGTAACGGTTGATAGCGATACGGGCTGCTTCGATCTGATTGGAAGTGATCCAGCAAGGCTCTGTGGAGTACATACCGTAATCACCGTAAGCAACGAAGTTACCTCTGGTAGCCTTACCTGTCAGACGGCCGCGCTGCTGCTTTCTGTGCTTTACTCTCTTAGGAAGTAACATTACGCCTCGCCTCCTTCCGCTACTTTAACAGTCTTCTTTGCTGTCAGGATCTCACCACGGTAGATCCATACTTTAACACCGATGCGGCCGTACTGTGTGTTTGCCTCAGCAAAACCATAGTCGATGTCAGCACGCAGTGTCTGCAGCGGGATCGTTCCCTCGTGGTATGTCTCGGAACGTGCGATCTCGGCGCCGCCCAGACGACCGGCACAGGATGTCTTGATACCCTTTGCGCCAGCCTTCATTGTACGGGACATTGCCATTTTCATGGCACGACGGAAAGAAACACGTCTCTCGAGCTGGGATGCGATGGACTCAGCAACGAGCTGAGCATTAGCATCTACATTCTTGATCTCACGAACATCAACGAAGAAATTCTTCTTGAACTTCTTTGTGAGCTTCTTCTTGAACTCCTCGATACCAGCGCCCTGGCGGCCGATGATGATACCCGGCTTAGCAGCGTTGATAATGATGGAAGTCTTGTCTGCACCCTTACGCTCGATCTCGATGTTCGAAACGCCTGCAGCGAAGCACTCTTTCTTTACAAAATCACGGATTTGCTTGTCCTCAACGAGGAAATCGCTGAATGTCTTCTTGTCGGCATACCAACGTGTGTCCCACTCTTTGATGACACCGACACGCAATCCATGGGGATTAACCTTCTGGCCCATTCTTTATTCCTCCTTATACTCTTTCTTTGAGAACAACGGTTACGTGACTTGTTCTCTTATTGATTCTCGATGCAGATCCTCTTGCTCTCGGGATGAAGCGCTTCAGGATCGGTCCCTGGCTGGAATATGCATCTGCAACATACAGGCTGGATCTGGAAAGACCGTTGTTGTTAACAGCGTTAGCCTCAGCGGACTTAACAGCCTTCTTCAGTACCGGAGATGCAGCCTTCGGTGTGTAATCCAGGATCGCATATGCCTCGTCGAGATCCTTGCCCTTGATCAGATCAGCTACGACCTTGACCTTACGGGGTGTGATTCTTACGAACTTGGCAACTGCCTTGCCCTGATCTTTACCGATACCCAGGAGCTTCTTCTGCTTCTTGGTCAGTACCGGCTTCTTCGCGTTCTTCTTCTGCTGCTTGCCGTAAGCTTCGAGGATTTCATCGCGATTCGATTCGATATAGTCTTTAGTCATCTTAACTTTTTCCACTATTGATTCCTCCCTTCAAAGCTTACGATTATTTAGCACCGGATGATTTCTCACCGGCATGGCCTCTGAATGTTCTCGTCGGAGCGAACTCACCCAGCTTATGGCCGATCATTTCCTCGACTACATAAACCGGAACATGTCTTCTGCCGTCATAAACAGCGATCGTGTGTCCGACCATTTCCGGATAGATCGTCGAAGCGCGAGACCAAGTCTGTACAACCTTTTTCTCATTCGCTGCGTTCATCGCATTGATTTTCTTCATCAGGGCATCTTGTACAAAATAACCCTTTTTGGTTGATCTACTCATTTTGGTTCCTCCCTTCGCTTACTTTCTACCCTTAACAATATACTTGTTAGACTGCTTCTTCTTGTTTCTGGTCTTCTTACCAAGAGTCGGAACACCCCAAGGTGTAACAGGACCCGGAAGACCGATCGGGGACTTACCTTCACCACCACCGTGCGGGTGATCGTTCGGGTTCATAACGACACCACGGACTGCAGGTCTAACACCCATGTGACGATGACGGCCTGCCTTACCGATGGATACGTTCTCGTGCTCGTTGTTACCAACAACACCGATTGTCGCGCGGCACTTAACGGAAACCATGCGAACCTCGCCGGACGGGAGACGAACCTGTGCGAAATCGCCTTCCTTAGCCATCAGCTGAGCGCCTGCACCAGCGGTACGGACCATCTGCGCGCCCTTGCCCGGCTTCAGCTCGATATTGTGGATCATAGTACCAACCGGAATGTTTACGATCGGGAGAGCGTTACCTGTTACGATATCTGCCTCTGCACCGGAAACAACCTTGTCACCTACATTCAGGCCCTGCGGAGCCAGGATGTAGGACTTCGCACCATCTGCATACTGCAGAAGAGCGATAAATGCTGTACGGTTCGGATCGTACTCAAGTGCAACTACTGTTGCCGGGATACCATCTTTTGTTCTCTTCCAGTCAATGACACGGATCTTACGACGGTTGCCGCCACCGATGTGACGAACTGTGATACGTCCATAAGAGTTGCGTCCGCCTGAATTGCTGCCGGATGCCAACAGACTCTTCTCGGGCTTCTTCTTCGTCAGGGAAGAATAGTCCGCAACAGTCATGTTGCGTCTTGCAGGAGAAGTTGGATTAAAAGTCTTTACTGCCATTCTCTCTTCACTCCTTTTCCATCAGGCCCATTACTGGCCGATTCCAAATTCTTCGATTGCTGTCTTATACTTCTTATCGGACTTAGCAGCCTTGCCGCCCTTACCAAGATAAGACACGTCCTTAGCCTCTGTATCGATGGTGACTACAGCCTTCTTGAAAGAAGCTGTTGTACCTTCAACATAGCGCTGTCTCTTCTTTTTTCCATCGTAGTTAACAGTGTTGACAGAAACTACCTTTACATCGAAGAGCTGCTCAACAGCCTTTCTGACGTCTGTCTTTGTAGCTGTCTTTGCTACCTGGAAAGTATACTTGCCGAGTGCTGCATCATAAGAGCTCTTCTCAGTGATGACCGGCTTAATGATGATGTCCTGCGGTGCCTTGCTCATACATACACCTCCATAATCTTCTCTGCAGCTTCCTTAGTCATGATAAAGGAATCATACTTAAGGATGTCGAATACGTTGATCGTATTGACGAATGCAGTCTTCACGGTCGGGATGTTTCTGGAAGCCTTCTCAACGTTCTCGTTCTTGCCGCCGAGTACTACGAGAGCAGAATCGGAAACCTTGATCGCCTTCATGAATTCAACCATGTTCTTGGTCTTCATTGTGTCGAAGTCGAGCGCATCTACAACAACGATCTTGCTGTCAGCCAGTTTGGAAGAGAATGCAGACTTCATAGCCAGACGTCTGATCTTCTTCGGAACGGTGTAGCTGTAAGATCTCGGCTTAGGCCCAAAGATGATGCCGCCGCCGACATACTGTGCAGAACGTGTAGAACCGTGACGTGCACGACCTGTACCCTTCTGACGATACGGACGCTTACCGCCGCCGCGGACTTCGCTTCTTGTTTTTGTGGAATGTGTGCCCTGACGACGGTTTGCCAGAATGTTCAGAACGACTGTGCGCATTGCAGCAGCGTTCGGCTCAATACCGAAGATATCGTCAGAAAGATCCATCGATCCGACAACGGCTCCACTAAGATTCAAAATATCAATTTTAGCCATTTCTTAGTTCCTCCTTGTCGTCGAATTACTTAGCCTTTACGGACGATGTAATGGTTACGATACCGCCCTTAGGACCCGGGACCGCGCCTCTGAGAACGAGGATCCCTCTCTCGCCGTCAACACTGACGACCGTCAGATTCTGTACTGTGCAGTTAACTGCGCCCATGTGACCAGGCATCTTCTTGCCCGGGAGAACACGAGCCGGTGTGGAGTTAGCGCCCATGGAACCAACACGTCTGTGGTACATGGAACCGTGTCCGTCCGGACCGCCCTTCTGGCCGTGACGCTTGATGTTACCCTGGTAACCCTTACCCTTGGATACACCGGATACATCTACATGATCGCCAACAGCGAGCATATCGGAGACCTTGATCTCCTGTCCGAGTGTGTAATCCTCTTCTGTCTTAAACTCACGGATAGTACGCTTTACGCTAACCTCAGCCTTTGCGAACTGTCCTTTGTCCGGCTTGTTTACAAGCTTCTCGCGAATGTCGCCTGTTGCGACCTTCACAGCCTTGTAGCCGTCTTTTTCTACCGTCTTGTTCTGAATAACAAACATAGGATTGCATTCAATAACGGTTGCCGGGATCGCGATACCGCTCTCATCGAAGAGCTGTGTCATTCCGGCTTTTTTGCCAAGTACGAACTTTGTCATTTCTTTCTTCCTCCTATTTAGGTTATTGGTTCGCAGTTAAAAGTCCGCGAACATGACCTCCGCATATCCTGCCGCTTGGACTGCCGGCAGAACGCGGAAAAAGCCGTTAGGCCTTGAGCTCAATGCTCACACCTGCCGGCATGTCAAGCTTTGTCAGTGCGTCGATCGTCTTCTGGTTCGGTGCGAAGATGTCGATAAGACGCTTATGTGTACGGAGCTCAAACTGCTCACGGGAATCCTTATACTTATGAGGAGAACGCAGGATCGTTGTGATCTCTTTCTCAGTCGGGAGCGGGATCGGGCCGGAGAAGCTTGCGCCTGTTCTGGTGACCGTCTCGACGATACGTGCTGCGCTCTGGTCAAGGAGCTCGTGATCATAAGCTTTGAGCTTGATTCTGATCTTCTGGTTTGCTGCCATTTTTGTGTTCCTCCAAATTCTTTGCTGTTGTTTTTTCTTCACCCTGTCCAGCGTTTCTTCTGATCCCATCATAAAACCCAGGAGACCAGTTACCGTCTGATACGGCACTTTGGGCCTGGGCATGTGTTCTTCAAAACACACGCTGTACGTCCGGGTTCCTCGCCGGAGATCTTTGCCTCCGACTGCTCCGCCTAAGTTACCCGCTCTCTAAAGCACAGCCCGCTTTATCCTGCGGCAATCTCAAGCATCAACGCTACGCGCATAAAGTCGCGCAGGAGAAATTATACAACGCATGTCTAGTGTTTGCAAGCATTATTTTCGAAAAATGTTGATTTTTTCGCACAAAAAGCACTTTCCTACTCGGAATCGTCTGAAATCAGGGCTTTTACGTCCTCCTGAGAGAAGTGATAGCGCTGATCACAGAAGTGACATTCGAGGTCGATCCCTTTCGGATCCAAAGAAAGTTCCGTTAGGTCTTTCTTTCCGATCGCCATGAGATTTCTCTCCATCCTGTCTCTGGAGCAGTTGCACTTATAGGCGACTTTTCTCCCTTCGAGGAAGCAGATATCCTTATCTCCCAGGAACATATCGAGTATCTTTTCCGGATTCATCCCTTCCTGAAGAAGGAAAGAGACCTCCGGGAATCCTCCGTTGACACGGTCCTCCAGATAGGAGATCGTCTCTTCGTCCGCACCCGGAAGAAGCTGTACCATGAAGCCGCCGGCACAGGTGACACCCTTGGCATCCAGTCCCACACCGAGAGACACGATCGATGGTGTCTGCTCCGAAGAGGCGAAATAATAGGTAAAGTCTTCCGCGATCTCACCGGAAATCAGCTCGACCTGTCCGACATATGGTTCCTTGAGACCGAAGTCTTTCACGACGGTCAGTTTTCCGGACCCGACAGCCGCACCGACATTCAGTTTTCCCGGGCGGTGATAGGTCGTCTCCACGACGGGTTCCAGACAGTAACCTCTGACATTTCCGTGTGAATCGGCAACCGCGGTCATTCCCTGCAGGGGGCCGTCGGAACGGATGTTGACAGTGATCGTATCGCCTTCTCCCTTCAGGGTATCCGCCACAAAGAGTGTTCCCGTCAGGAATCTTCCGAGGGCCGCTGTCGCGACCGGCGATGTCTTATGGATGCGAAGGGCTTCTTTGACGAGTTCTGTGGAACGGATCGCCAGAGCTCTGACCTTACCGGAAAGTGCTGTCGCCGTTACGATATAATCCGAGCCATCTGTTGGGGAACCCGGTGCCAAATAGAAATCGTCCATTTCAATTCTCCGTTTTCTGATAAGTGTATCTGGTATTTGAATAAAGATAATACATCACAGAGGTCTTCTTAAGCAATAGAAGATCCTCTCATCTTTTTCATTCGGCTTTCTCTTCTTAAGATCGCCGAAGACTCCCGCGACCTCAAGCCCATACTTTTGCGCCAGGGATCTTACCGTCTCATCGGTATAGTATCTCTCAGTGATATCTTCATCACAGCGGGAATAGTTCTCCCCGTCTTCTGTCCCGAACATCGTAAGAGATGCGGTATTCAGACACGATCTTTCATCATAGTCATTTTCCCAGAGTACGGCAAAGTCATCATCGATCGAATAGAAGAAATTACCGGCAAGTGTCTCCCGGAAGTGTTTCCCGGATGCAAGGTCGAAGATAAAGAGGCCGCCCGGATTAAGAAAGTTCCGGAAAGACTTAAAGAGGCGGTCCAGTGCTTTTGGATCGGTAATATGGTTCACCGTATCAAGAAGCGAGACGAATACATCCACGGATCCGAAGAGATCGAGTCTCGTCATATCCTGGGAAAGCCAGAGGATCTTCGTGTTCTTTCCCGCGCGGGATCTTGCCTGATCGAGCATCGCCGGAGAGTTATCGACTCCGATCGTGTCAAAGCCTCTCTTCGAAAGCTCGCACGTCACAAGTCCGGTACCGCAGCCGAGGTCACAAAGAAGAGGCTTGCCGTTCTCGCCGTCGCCCTTGAACTTTCCGTAGCGCTCCGTCAGATACACCACATAATCCGCCCACTTTACCGGATCGAGATCCTGCTGGAAGGCATCGTAATACCCTGCTAGAAAATCATATGCTGACATATATTTATCCTTTTATATAAGGAACCGGATCGACCTTCTCACCGTTTACTCTGACTTCAAAGTGCAGATGCGGTCCGGTGGATGTTCCCGTACTTCCGCACTCCGCGATCGTCTGGCCGGCTTTGACTTTATCGCCGACATGCACATACACGTCACGGCAGTGGGCATAACAGGTGGTGATCCCGTTGCCGTGGTCGATCACGCAGTAGTTGCCGTAGTTCACCGATCCGGTGTTCTGGCCTTCCACAGGCTCGTCCACCTTGATGACGGTGCCATCGCCGGCTGCCACGATCGGGTTGCCGTAGGTTCCGCCGAGATCGACGCCCCAGTGCATCTTGTTATAGTGATAGACCGGATGGTAACGCATACCATACGGAGAATATACAGTATAGTCACCCGGGTAAGGCCAGGTCATCTTGGCACCGACCGGAGCAGAGCCTTTGTTGCCTCCGTTATTGCCTCCGTTATTGCCGCCATTGTTTCCGCCGTTACCGGAAGGCTTTGTGGTCGGCTTCGGCGCCGGGGTCGGAGTCTTGGTTGATTCTGCCGCTCTTCTTGCCGCAGCGGTCGCTGTCAGAGCAGCCTGACGGCGCTCCTCTTCTTCTCTCTTTTTCTGAAGCTCACGGATCTCCTGGTCGAGTCTGTCCGCTTCTTCCTGGAAAGCATCTTCTTTCTGCTGCCAGCGTGACAGTTCGCCCTTCTTCTCATCCAGCGCCGCCTCCGTCACACCGATGCGGGAGCGGAGTTCTTCGAGCTGGGCCGATTTCTCCTCGGCGATCTTCTGCATATCTTCCGCTTCCTGAAGTGCGATAGTATTCTTCAGTTCAGCGTCATCCATCGCGATCTGCAGCTGATCGATCATCTGAAGATCCGCATCGCCGATCAGGGCGATCAGCTCGAGATTGGTAAAGAATCCCGCAATACTGTCGGACTCCAGAAGGATCTCCAGTGTGGATTTATTCTCATAGGCGAACATGATGCTGATACGCTCGGCATACTGTTTTCTCTTATTGAGGAGGTTTTCCTGGGAATTGATATACTGATCCAGTGCTTCCTGCTTGGCGATCAGGGCTGCGGCATATTCTTCCGTGATCTCCTGATACTGTGCCATCTGCTCATCGCTTAAGCCCCGGAGCTCCTCGAGTTCTCCGCTAAGCTGGTTCTTCTCTCTTTTCAGCTGATCCACCTGCTCGGAAGCGTTCTGTGCTTTCCGCTTGGCTTCATCGCGCTGTTTCTTCGCATTGTCGATGTCCGCCTGGGACGGCGTGTAGGACAGGAAACCGCGATCGACCGCTTTTACCGGTTTTTTCGCCAGAAAAGCACTTGTCGATATTACGATCGATGCGCAGAGCATGACTGCGATCTGCTTTATTAATCTTCCTCTTCGAATCACGAAAGTGCACCTCCCCTTAGACTTTGACGTACTTTCTTACGGCAATGCCGGATCCGACCGCACCGATGACCATGCCGCTGCAAAGGCAGAGGATCAGTACGGAGAGGGAAAGATTTTTCATCGGAAGAAGCGCATAGATACTCGACGGATCGACAGAGCGCATCGCCCGGTCATAGATGGCACCATATGCAAAGTACGTGATCGCCCAGGCGCATAGCGCGCTGACCAGACCTACCAGGGCACCTTCCACGATATACGGCAGACGGATATATCCGTTGGTCGCACCGACGAACTTCATGATCGCGATCTCCGTCGAACGGGAATATACCGAGATACGTACCATGTTCGAGATAATGAACAGCGATATCAGGAAAAGCACTGTAAACGCAACGACCGTCGCGATATTCACCGTACGTGTCGCTCTGGTCAGGAACTTCATGACATTACTTTCCTGCATGACCTTCTCGACGCCGGGGATCGCATTGATATGCATGACCACGTCATCCGCATATCCCGGATCTGTCAGCTGGACCATGACCGTAAACGGCAGATAGGTGTTATAGTCAAAATCATCCAGGATCGAGGCGCTGTCGCCGAGTTCTTTTCTAAAGCGCGTATAGTTGTCTTCCGGAGAAAGCCCGTCGAAGGACTTGATCTTTTCCGGCTTATTCTCATTGAGATAATTTACGAGAAGATCCATCTGCTCCTGTGTGCAGCCGAGCTTCATATATACTTCGATCGGCGGCTGCTGTCCGACTTTCTTCATGATGTAGCGGGCATTGGCCGAGAAGATAAAGAACACGGACATCAGAAGAAGCATCAGAAGGATCGTCGAGACGGAAGCGATCGTAACCAGCGGATGGCGCACGATACCCTGAATACCTTCCTTCAAAGAATTCCAAAACGCACGGATACTCATCAGCCTTCCTCCTTACTGTCCGAAGGAATATCCGGATCATCGAATTCTTCTATTACTTTCTTCGCCTTCTCTTCCTTAAGGTGTTTCTTCTCTTTAACATCCTTTTTAGGAGCAGCCTCTTCCTTCTCCGGCGCGGAAGATTTTACCGGAGATGCAGGCACTTCCGGAACAGACGGTTTTTCCGGCTTTTCCGGTTTTGGCTGCGGAGCGGGTTCTTCATTCTCTTTCAGCTCTTCCGGAGCTTTCGTCTCTACGCTCTCTTTTACGGGAGCAGCCGCATCGTTTTTCTTCGGAAGTGCTTCTGGATCATCTACAACAGTGATGATCGTATCGGGCTGTTTCACGATTTCCCTGGAAGGAGCGATCGCCGGAGTCTCCGTATTCTCTATCTTATTGTCGGATACGGAAGAAGTCTCACCTGTCTTACTGTCATCCGGGAATTCCGGAAGCCTGTCTTCTTTATCTTCCTGCGGGAACGCCGGAAGGATCTCTTCCTTCTGTTCGCCCTGCAGCTCGGAAAGCGAATATACTTCCGGCACGAATTCGTCGATCATCGACTTCGGAAGTGCCGTCTTGTCTTCTGCGGTATAACCGGAAGCAAACTCGTCACGGATGATCAGGCCGTCCTCCACTTCGATAACACGCTTCTTCATGCGGTCAACCAGATTACTGTCGTGGGTACATACGATAACTGTCGTGCCCGTTCTGTTGATCTCTTCGAGAAGCGCCATGATCGCCTCGGATGTCTCCGGGTCGAGGTTACCTGTCGGCTCGTCTGCCACGATGAGCTTCGGATTATTGAGCATCGCTCTGGCAATCGCGACACGCTGCTGCTCACCGCCGGAGAGCTCGAGCGGCATGGAGTTTGCTTTATCACGCAGGCCGACCGCACCGAGCACGATATCGACCATCTGATGGAGTTTCTTTCTTGGAACGCCGATGATCTCACCGGCAAATGCGATATTTTCTTCGACCGTTTTCGTCTCGATCAACCGGAAATCCTGATAGATGATACCGATCTGACGGCGCAGGATCGGCACCAGTGCACGGGACATCTTCGAGATATTGAACTTATCGATGATGACCATGCCTTCCGTAGGCCGTTCCTCACGGGTGATACACTTCATCAGAGTGGATTTGCCGGAGCCGCTCTTGCCGATCACGAAGACGAACTCTCCGTCACGAATCGCAAATGTCACTCCTCGGAGCGCATCCGTGCCGGTCTTGTATGTCTTATGTACATTTTCAAAACGTATCAAAGTATTTCGTCCTGCCGTTTACCAGTTGATATTTCCACCCTGGCCGGACTTTTCCTGTTTTTCCAGATACGTACGTACCATTGCCGCCAGCTTGAAAAGCACTGCGTCATCGAACGATCTTAGGTCAAGACCGGTGATCTTCTGTACTTTATCCAGACGGTACACCAGAGTATTTCTATGTACGAATAGTTTTCTGGAGGTCTCACTGCCGTTCAGGTTATTCTCGAAGAAACTCTGGATCGTGACCAGTGTGTCGGAATCGAGAGACTCGTAGGCACCCTGCGGGAAGACCTCATTTAAGAACATGTTGCACAGCGTCGGCGGGAGCTGGTAGATCAGACGTCCGAGACCGAGCTTGTCATAACGCATGATGAACTGTTCACTCTCAAATATGGAACCTACGCGGAGCGCCAGTGTCGCTTCACGGTAGGACTTCGCGATATCACGAAGTGTCGGTGCCGGCATACCGATACCGACATGCGCACGGATCATGGACTCCGCATTGAGGTTGTCCAGGATCGTTCTGCTGACTTCATTAAGATAGGTATCGAAGTTCTCTCCGAGGTCCATGACCAGAACGATGGTCTCCTCGTCCATCGCGACGACCATCTGGGTCTTCGTATCCGGGAAGAGGTTCTGCAGGATCTCGAGGCACTCGACACCGTCATTCTTGCTGACACGGACGATAAATACGATACGGCGTGTCGCAAACGGGATCTTATATTCTCTTGCCTTCAGCGGAATATCGCCGGGCAGCTCATTTTCAAGAAGTATATTCTTGATAAAAGTTTCACGCTCCACGTCAGTGTTGCGCTCACGCATCGCGGCCTTGATCCACTGGGTCACCAGCTCGAGATATGTTTTGGCCGTGGCATCGACGCCGCTGATAAATGCGATATACTGCGTCGAATCTCCGATAACGATCTTCATGTATGTCTTTCCGGCTGTGTTGGAGAACAGCTCATCGGAAAGAAGGACGGCTCTGGCGCTGGAGTCTTCGATCCCCTCCCAGGCCGGATCGGTGCAGGCAACGACCATACCCGACGTGTCCATGACACCCACCGTCAAATCAAGGATCTTCTTTGCTTCGCGCATACACTTCTTTAATTCTTCCATACGCTTCACCTTATCTCTTTCATAGTCTTTATGGTAACGGACATCATCGTCCGACAGAAGTCGTTATCCTATTTATCTTAAACTTTTCACGAAAATCTTGCAACATTCGCGATATGTTTTGTACCTTTAAGCAAAAAAAGGAGCTGTCCGCCCAGGACAGCTCCTTCCCTTATTTTCACTTACTTGTTTCCGATTAGGAAATGATGCTCTGCTCTGTATCCTTATCGAAGAGGTGTACACGGTTAGCATCAACAGCGATGTCAACAACTTCACCTACACGGGACTCGGATGTTGTCGGGTCAACTCTTGCGGTCAGCGGGAGAGATCCGTTAACTGTTACATAGAGATATGTCTCAGCACCGAGCATCTCGACAACGTCGACGTCTGCAGAGAATGCAGATTCCGGATGCATGGATACGTAAGTACCGTCATCGGTGAGAGCCTCAGGACGAACACCGAAGATAACTTCTGTGCCGTCACGCTCGATAACTTCCGGTACACAGTAACGCTCTGCGAGCTTGATGGAAGTATTCTCGAATGCAACATAAACGTCGTCGCCTTCTACCTGGATCATAGCGTTGATGAAGTTCATCGGAGGCATACCGATAAATCCTGCAACGAATGTGTTGACCGGGTTGTCGTAGAGCTCCGTCGGGGAGTCAACCTGCTGGATGAAGCCATCCTTCATAACTACGATACGGGTACCCATCGTCATAGCCTCTGTCTGGTCGTGAGTAACGTAGATGATGGTTGTCTGCAGTCTCTGGTGGAGCTTGGTGATCTCAACACGCATCTGAACACGGAGCTTAGCGTCGAGGTTGGACAGCGGCTCGTCCATGAGGAAGACCTTCGGGTCACGAACGATAGCACGGCCGAGAGCAACACGCTGACGCTGACCACCGGAGAGAGCCTTCGGCTTTCTGTCGAGGAGGTGCTCGATCTCGAGGATCTTAGCAGCTTCCTGAACACGGCGCTTGATCTCATCACGAGCTACCTTACGGAGCTTAAGACCGAATGCCATGTTATCGAATACTGTCATATGCGGATAGAGAGCGTAGTTCTGGAAAACCATCGCGATATCACGATCCTTCGGGAGAACGTCGTTGATGAGACGATCCTCGATGTAGATCTCACCCTCGGAAATATCTTCGAGACCAGCGATCATACGAAGAGTTGTGGACTTACCGCAACCGGAAGGTCCTACCAGGATGATGAACTCCTTATCGGAAATCTCAAGGTTGAAGTCAGAAACAGCTACTACGCCGCCTTCATACTTCTTGTAAACATGCTGAAGTGATAAACTTGCCATTTGTTACCTCCAAATCGTGCAGCGCTTCTGCGTGCACTTTTTCTTTATGGCACTACTATAACATGCCCCGGGAAACGTGACCACTCGTAAAAATCCCCAAAAATCCGCGGGTTTTTTTGACACCTGCAAACACCGATTGTGGCAACTTGACAAGTAATCACATGCCCAGGTTGTGCAGAATGTACAATTTTCCTGATTTTTATCCGTTTGTATTGCTTTATGCAATTTTATTCAGTATTCTGTATAAATATTAACGCAGGCAGGAGATATATATGGAAAAGGATAAAACTCTACCTTCTGTAGGAACTGATATGCAGACATGGATCAACAAGGCAGCGACCCTGATCGAGGCGCTCCCCTATATCCAGAGCCTGGCCGGAAAGACCGTAGTTATCAAGTACGGCGGTAATGCGATGGTCAATGACGAGCTCAAGTCCTCCGTCATGGATGATATCGCTCTTCTTAAATCCGTAGGCATCAACCCGGTACTCGTCCATGGCGGCGGACCGGACATCAGCAACATGCTCAAGACGCTGAACGTGGAATCCCGTTTTGAGAACGGTCTGCGCGTGACAGACGCCAAGGTCATGAGCGTGGCACAGATGGTCCTGGTCGGAAAGACCAATAAAGAGATCGTCTCCTACCTCGGCCAGAAAGGCGTTAAGGCAATCGGTATCTGCGGTATCGACGGTCACCTGATCGAGTGCGAAAAGCTCACCGAAGACGCCAACGGCAATCCGATCGACGTCGGATTCGTCGGCAAAATCAAGAGAATCAACACGAAGGTCATCTCCACACTGGCAAATGACGAATACATCCCGGTCGTTGCTCCGATCGGTGTCGGCTCCGACGGCGAGAGCTATAACATCAATGCAGATACCGTGGCAGCGGAGATCGCTGTTGCCCTTAAGGCGGAAAAGCTCATGACCCTGACTGACGTAGAAGGTGTCAAGGGCATCCTTCCGGATGGCTCCGAGCAGGTCTTCCCTGTCCTCACCGAGTCCGATATCCATGAGATGATCGAGAACGGTGTGATCACCGGCGGCATGATCCCGAAGGTCAACGGATGCCTCGATACGATCCGACGCGGCGTCGGCCGTGCACATATTATCGACGGGCGCATCCCTCACAGTATCCTTCTGGAGATCTTCACCGGCAAAGGTATCGGCACGATGATCGTTCAGGAAAAGAAGCCCTATTTCGAGGGAGAAAAAATCTGACACGAACTGAGGTTATTTATATATGGATAATAAAGATAAGAAGTTATCACAGATCATAAGTTATGACGAAGAGTATTATATTCCGGTATTCGGTAAGCGTGTCCCTCTCGTGGCCGATCACGGAAAAGGCGTATATCTCTACGGAACAGACGGCAGGCAGTATATGGATATGATCGGCGGTATCGCCGTAAATGTCCTCGGACACAGCAATCCGGCGCTGGTAAAGGCGATCTCGGATCAGGCGAAGAAAGTCATCCACTGCTGCAATTACTACTACAATGAGCCGCAGACCATGCTGGCAAAAAAACTCGTGGAAATGAGCTTCGCCGATAAGGTCTTCTTCGCCAACTCCGGCGCGGAAGCCAACGAAGGCGCGATCAAGCTCGCTCGCGGGTACTGGTACAAGAAAGGCACTCCGAAGCCGAAGATCATCACGGCGAAGATGTCTTTCCACGGACGTACCATGGCAACCATCGCAGCAACCGGCCAAGAGAAATTCTCTATCCCGTTCGGTCCGAACGTCCCGGGATTCGAATATGTTCCCTATAACGACATCGATGCCATCAAGAAGGCAGCCGACAAGGATACCGGCGCGATCATGCTCGAGCTTATCCAGGGCGAGAGCGGTGTACATCCGGCAGATGCCGCATATGTAAAGGCCGTTAGGAAGTTCTGTACCGAGAACAAGATCCTTCTGATCATCGACGAAGTACAGACAGGTGTCGGCCACACCGGAACCTTCTTCGCATATGAGCAGTATGGCATCAAGCCGGATATCGTTACTCTGGCAAAAGGACTTTCCGGCGGTGTGCCGGTCGGCGCTGTTCTTGCGACGAAGAAGGCAGCATCCGGATTCGGCCCCGGCGATCACGGCTCCACCTTCGGCGGTAACCCGCTGGCTTGCGCTGCCGGTCTTGCAGTTATCGAGCAGATCGAGTCCAGGGAACTTCTGAAAAACGTCACCGAGCTGGGTGCTTTTACCAGGGAAAAACTGGAAAAGCTCGGAAAGAAAACAAAGAAGATCTCGGAAGTACGTGGTAAGGGACTTCTCATCGGTATCGAGCTCACATCCGATTCTTCCGCCGATGTGAAGATGAAGCTCTTCGAAAAAGGCTTCCTCGTCAGCGCGATCGGTGCCAATGTGATCCGTATCGCACCGCCGCTGATCATCAACAAAACACAGATCAACAAATTCATCTCTGCACTGCAGGATGTCCTTCAGGGAAAGGAGTAAACACATATGAAACACTATATCGATTTTCACGAAGACGTAACTATCCCGGAGCTCGACGCACTTCTCGATACTGCGATCGATCTCAAGGCGAAGACCAAGGCGGGCATCCCGCATCCGATCCTGGCCGGAAAGACTCTCGGCATGATCTTTACCAAGTCTTCCACAAGAACACGTGTCTCCTTTGAGGTCGGCATGTACCAGCTCGGAGGTCATGCGCTCTTCCTGTCTTCCGATGACATCCAGATCGGACGTGGCGAGACCATCCACGATACTGCCAACGTGCTGTCGAGAATGGTTGACGGAATCATGATCAGAACATTTGCCCATCAGGACATCGTCGATCTTGCGAAATACGGTTCTGTTCCGGTCATCAACGGTCTTTCCGATGACCAGCACCCGACACAGGTACTGGCGGATCTTCTGACCATCAAAGAGCATAAGGGCACACTGAAGGGCCTGAAGCTCGCCTATGTCGGCGACGGCAACAACATGGCCAATTCTCTTCTCCACGCCTGCGCGAAGGCCGGCATGGACATCTCCGTTGCTTCTCCGAAAGACTATACGTGTCCGGAGAAATATGTGCTCCAGGCACAGGAAGACGCGAAGATCACCGGTTCCAAGATCGTCATGACCGAGGATCCGTATGTGGCCTGCAAAGACGCCGACGTCATCTATACCGATACATGGGCAAGCATGGGCCAGGAATCCGAAAAGGCCATGAGAGCCAAGATCTTCAAGGACTACCAGGTCAACTCCGACCTGTTCTCCACTGCGGATAAGGACGCGATCTTCCTTCACTGCCTGCCGGCATACCGGGGCTATGAAGTCACAGAAGACATCATCGACGGACCGCACTCTGTCGTATTTGACGAGGCGGAGAACAGACTGCACGCGCACAAGGCGATCCTCGTCCACCTCATGAGTAACCAGCATGCCTGATATCCACGTCAGAAAAGCCAGACTCACCGAGGCGCCGGTGATACTGCAGCTCGTACACGAGTCAATGTCCTCGTACTGCAGGGATTCGGGCATCCCGGATTCCTACATCGAGGCGACGTCCGAAGATCTGGAAGCGATCGAGAATGCGATCTCTTCCGGTGTAGTCTTTGTTGCGCTCAGCGAGGAAGACGAGATCCTCGGCACCTGCCGTCTCTATATCCGTCCGAGGCGGGATCTCGACAAAGAGATCAAGAGTGTTCTCTCCGGTTTTTCCACGCGCATCGCGTACTTCGCGAGATTCTCCGTCTGGGATACCTGGCGCGGACAGGGGATCGGGAACTATCTTCTTTCTTACTGCGAGAAGGTCGCGATCGATTCGAAGTGCTCGCACATGCTGCTTCATACGGCACTCAGCAATTCCGGCATGGTCGATTATTACAAGACAAGAGGCTTCGACCTTCTTTCTTCCGACGACCGCCGCGGTTATCAGAGAGGTCTTTTCGGAAAAGCACTTGCCCGCTAAATGCGGCTTTATATGACTATGTGATCCTTTACTTCTGCATCTCCGCCTTCGGAGGTGCGGAAGTTTTTTTACCCAGGCGCGGGCCACCTTTTATACTTTTTGTTCCCCACTTTATCAATTCTACTTATATCGGCCGCATTCCGTCGAAAAACATGCTCGATAGTTGCGGTATTTTCACTAGAATGATGTAAAAAATCTTTAGGAAAGGCAGGCTAAAAGAAGACATGAAAAAGATTCGAGAATACAGATTACGCGCAAACTTAAGTCAGGGACAGCTAGCAGAAAAAGTGAACGTCAAGCAGCCTTCCGTTTCCCAGTGGGAAAGAGGAACAGCATATCCTACGATCGACACGGCCAAGAAGCTGTGCGAGGTGCTCCAGATCCCCTTCAATATGATCTTTGACCAGTATTCCTCTGAAGAACCCTTCGACATCCCGGTCTATTCAGGCATCCGCGGGAGCGGCGAACCGATCCCCTGCACCAGAGCAGAGTGCTCTCTGAAGCTCTCTGAAGAAGAACTGAGAAGGCTGATCCCGAAAACCGAGACTTCCGATGACGGAAATGCCGCAGATGCAAAGACCAAAGTCGATCCGGAACGTTTCTTCGGGTATTACTGCGAATCCGAGCATCTTTCCCCCATGATCCTCCCCCACACGGTCAATCTGATCTACCGGACAGGGAAACTGCGCTCCAATTCCATCCATATGGTAAGCATGGATGGAAGAGACAGTACTCTGGTCCGCCTGATCCAGAATGAACAGGGCGTACTTGCCATATTAAAGGGGATCTCCGAGAGATACCGGTATTTCCGGGCACAGGAACTGAAAAACGGCACGCTGGTCATCTACGGCATCGCCGTAGAATCCAGAAAGACACTTCTCCGCTGATCCTCAGAGTGTCTGTGCCTTACGGGACCACCATCCCTGACGGGTGAGGTTTTTAAACTTAGGATCCTCCATCAGACGGAGAATATCTTCTTCGCTTTCAAAGATCCCGAATACAGCACTTCCGGAACCGCTCATGGCTGAGAATACTGCGCCGCCTCCGGAAAGGAGATCCAGTCCGTCCTGTATCTCGGGAACACTTTGGATCGCAGGGATCTGAAGATCATTCGTCCATGACCGGCATGCTTTGATCAGGCGGTCCTTCGGATCAAGGCCGCCTGACAGACCTTCTTTGAGGAGAGATTTCTCGGAAGAGGTAACATTTTCTGCTCCCATCGCGTCAAATGCCTTGTAGCAGGCAGGTGTGGAGACACCTCTTTGCGGCTTTAAAAGAAGCATGGGAAGTCCCGAGAGATCCGGCATGGGCGTGAGGATCTCGCCGACGCCCTCACAGAGCGCTGTTCCGCCACAGAGGAAAAACGGTACATCCGCGCCGATCGAAAGCGCGATAGAAGAAAGTTCTTCTTTCGAAACTCTTCCCGGGAAAAGACGGTCCAGTGCAAGAAGCACGGAAGCGGCGTCGGAACTGCCTCCGCCCAGGCCTGCCTGGGATGGGATATTCTTCTGAAGGCCGATAGAGACGGCATATTTTTCCGGTCCTATCTTCTCCATGAAGCGGACTGCAGCTGCCACGGCTGTATTCTTCTTCGGGTCGGAGGTAAGAAATCCGCAGTCGGAGAAAAAGGAGACACCTGCTTCTTTTCTCTCCTTCTGCTCGACAGATACCTCGATCACATCATAAAGTGACAGTGTCTGCATACAGCTGTAAAGAAGATGGTAGCCATCCTCACGCTTCCCGTCCATCCGGAGGAAAAGGTTCACCTTTGCGGGTGCTTTTACCGTAGTATTCATAAAAACCTCTCTTTATACGGCAACAGCCGTCATGCGCGCACAAAATGTGGGCTTGCATGAACGGCCGTCGTAATCGTCTTATGTTTAAGTAAAATCAGCTAGCCTGTGTCTCGGCAATGGCTGCGATGCGGACAGTCTTTGTCAGCACATCGATGTAGCTGTAAGAAACAGTCTCCTGAGCAGCATTGGTCGGCTTTCTGTCACATCTTACCGTGAACATGTTCGGATAGCAATGATCCAGGATGCCCTCATGGACGATGATCCTCTTTCTTCCACCGTTGGAAGTAAGGCGGACTGTGCGTCCGATATAAGACTCAAGATTCTTCTTGCAAGCTTCTACATCTGATTTAATGATCACTGGTCTTCCCTCCCCGTCTGGTTGTAAAAAAGAATACCTACTGTTACGAAATTATAACAGGGTCAAGAATGCTTGTCAATCAAAAACACAACTTGTTGTGGTCATTTTGCACAAAAATACCGAATATAGTGTTTTTACTTTCTACATCAGAAACCGTTTTCTCAGGCTTTTTTGTAACACTTCTGTTATTTTATGTTGGAATTAGATGGGGGAAAGCATATAATGATATTCGTAGATTTTTCGGGAAGATCATTTCCCGTCCGCAGAGACCGTATGATGGATGCGGTTATGAAATGAATATTATAAAAGTGAGGACCGACTTATGCTTAGTGACATTGAGATCGCACGTAATGCGAAGATGCTTCCGATCGAACAGATCGCCGGGAAACTGGGAATCGAAAGAGATGACCTCGAGTTCTATGGAAAATATAAGGCAAAGCTGCCACTGCGTCTGCTTTCCGACAGGAAGGATAAAAAGGACGGCAAGCTCGTACTCGTCACGGCGATGAACCCGACACCGGCAGGTGAAGGTAAGACGACCGTAAGTATCGGTCTGGCGCAGGCCCTCAACAAACAGAATAAGAACGCGATGCTCGCACTCCGTGAGCCTTCTTTAGGTCCGGTATTCGGCATCAAGGGCGGTGCCGCCGGCGGCGGATACTCCCAGGTCGTTCCTATGGATGATATCAACCTGCACTTCACAGGTGACCTCCACGCCATCACTTCCGCCAATAACCTTTTGGCCGCAATGATCGACAATCACCTCTATCAGGGAAATGAACTGAAACTCGACAAGGACAGGATCCTCTGGAAGCGCTGCCTCGATATGAATGACCGTGCTCTTAGAAGCCTGAATCTGGGCGTCGGCGGCGGTGTCAACGGTGTGCCGAGAAATGAAGTATTCTCCATCACAGCGGCATCTGAGATCATGGCGATCCTGTGCCTGGCTTCCGATATGGAAGACCTTAAGAAGCGTCTGGCCAATATCGCGATCGCTTACGACATGGACGGCAATATCGTCCGTGCTTCCGCACTCCATGCAGAGGGCGCCATGAGCGTTCTCCTCAAGGATGCGATCTGCCCGAACCTCGTCCAGTCCCTCGAGCACACACCGGCACTCATCCACGGCGGACCGTTCGCCAATATCGCGCACGGCTGCAACAGCATCATCGCCACAAGAATGGCGCTGAAGCTTGCGGATATCGTAGTTACCGAAGCAGGATTCGGTGCTGACCTCGGCGCCGAGAAGTTCCTGGACATCAAGTGCAGAACTGCAGGTATCTGGCCGAATGCTGTCGTTATCGTCGCGACTGTCCGTTCCCTCAAGTACAATGCCGGCATCCCGAAGGAAGAGCTCAATAAGCCGAATGCCGAGGCAGTTGCCGCAGGTTTCCCGAACCTCGCCAAGCACATCGAAAACATCCTTTCCTACGGCATTCCGTGTGTCGTTGCCAGCAACCAGTTCCTCACCGATACCGAGGAAGAGCTCGAGACACTTCGCCGTCTGTGCGAAGAAAAGGGCGCGACATTTGCTCCTGCACAGATCTTTGCCAAGGGCGGTGAAGGCGGACAGGAACTCGCCGATGCTGTTCTTAAGGCAATCGAGACCCCTGCTTCCGGACCGCACTATATGTATGATCTGGATATGCCGGTCGAAAAGAAGATCGAAGCAATCGCCAAGAATATCTATGGTGCTGCTAATGTCGAGATCCTGCCGGAAGCCATGAAGAAGATCGAAGACTTCACGAAGGCGGGCTTCGGAAATACTCCTGTATGTATCGCAAAGACACAGTATTCCCTGTCCGATAACCTGAAGGTTCTCGGCCGTCCGGAAGGATTTACACTGACTGTCCGTGATATCTGGCTGTCTGCCGGTGCCGGCTTCCTGGTCGCTCTTACCGGTGCGATCGTCACCATGCCGGGTCTTCCGAAGCATCCTGCGGCGATGGATATTGATATCGATGCCAACGGCGTGATCGAAGGACTGTTCTAATACTTTATGAAGAACCCGAAAAGCAATTACATCGGAGAAGCGCGGCGGATCAAGAGAAACCGTATGTTCATCCGCATCATCGTGGTTGCCGCCGTGATCCTTATCGTGAGTTTCGCCATCTTCTTTACATATATCCTTTCTCTGAAAAAGGATATCGATGACGAGTTCCCGAGCAGTGAATCTGCGGCAGGCACCGGATACAATACGACGGAGGCCCTGATCCCGTCCTCTTCGGATACCTCCGAAACGTCGGATACGACGGCCACGACGCCTCCCGAGAAGGAGACCACACCGGAATCCACATCTGCTTCGACAGAGGAAACCGGAGATATCACTTCGTCCGAAGAAGGCTCGACAGAGACGAAAGATCCATCTGACCCGTCCGATCCGGAAACCTCCGCCACGACCACTGTCAATCTGCTCCCGGATGACTGGAGCGACAGGCCGCATGTGCTTTTCCCGGAGAAATATCCTCTGCAGTCGGTAACACATGCCGAGCGTGACCAGTCCTACAGCTCGCTGAAGCATGCGGTCAAAAAATATATCGAAGAGAAAACAGATGCGAGGATCGGGTTTTACTATATCAACCTGAATACGTTCGAGTCCTTCGGCTACAATGAGACGCAGCCGTTTGTTGTCGGATCGTCGATCTATCTTCCGCTGACGATGCTTCTGTACGAAGACGTTCACGCCAGGACACGCTCGATGGATATCGCCGTACCTTTCAGCAAGTCCAGTGTCTCTGAGAAGATCGACACGAAGATGGGCGAGGTTCCGGAAGGAAAGCAGTACTTCCTGTGGCAGCTGGCGTATCTGGCACTCAGCGACGGCGACGGAGCCGCGATGAAGATGATCCTGAACAGTCTCGGTGAATCGGGAGAACAAGCCCTGATGGAGCGGCTTTCCACGATGTGCACCGGCATCGACTACGCATCGGTACAAAACTACGTTGACTACAAGGGCATACAGAGGTCCGGCAAAAACCGTTCCTGCGCCTATGACCTTGCCCGCTCCGCGGAGATGCTCTACTGGCAGTATATGTCCTATCCGGACGAATACCAGATTCTGATCGATGCGCTGGGAAACTCGGACAGATTGAGCGGGATCGGCCGCCAGATACCGTCGGAAGCGGTTGTTCTTCAGCGGCACGGCAAGAACTCCGATCTGCACAGCCAGTCGGATGTTGCCATCATCCTCGGGCCGGAACCGGTCGTTGTCTGTGTGACCGTAGAGGCGGATGATCCTGATACAGCGCAGGAGATCCAGGCCGCACTCGGTGCTCTGGTATATAATTTTATCAGCCTCTGTCACGAGTGAGTTTTTTATGTTATAATTTCTTCGTATTTTCGTCCCGGGTGGTCTACAGTTGGCGGTGGGTCTTGTGCGATGCGAGCCTGTGAACCCTGTCAGGTCCGGAAGGAAGCAGCAGTAAGCGGTCACTCGCATGTGCCGCAAGGGTGCTTGCCCCGACTGTAGTCCAGCCGGGACGATTTTTTATTATTACCATCCCGCAAGAAGGAGGAGTCCCATGGAACACGTTGCACTGTACAGACTCTACCGGCCGATGAACTTCGACGATATCGTCGAACAGGAACATGCGGTGGCGGCACTTCGCCAGTCCGTTATCCTGGGGAAGATCGGCCATGCATATCTTTTCTGCGGAACCAGAGGAACCGGTAAGACTTCGATCGCCAAGGTCTTCTCCCGTGCGATCAACTGCCAGCATCCTGTCAACGGCAATCCATGTAACGAATGCGAGATCTGTAAGGGCGTCATCGACGGCTCTCTTCTCGACGTTATCGAGATGGACGCCGCCAGTAATAACAGTGTAGATAATATCCGCCGGATCTGTGACGAAGTCATGTTCATGCCGGCAAAAGCGAAATATAAAGTATATATCATCGACGAGGTTCACATGCTCTCGACCGGTGCATTTAATGCTCTCCTGAAGACCTTGGAGGAACCGCCGGCCCATGCCGTATTCCTTCTGGCGACGACCGAGCCGCACCGTATCCCGGCCACGATCCTCTCCCGCTGCCAGCGCTACGACTTCCGCCGTATCAGCAACGAAAGTATCGTCAAGCGTCTTTCTTATATCGCAGCGAAGCAGAATATCTCGATCGAGCCCGACGCACTATCCGCGATCGCCACGATCGGCGACGGTGCACTTCGTGATTCCGTGTCCCTTCTGGATCAGGTCAGCACGACCTCCGGAGCGACCACGATCACCCGCGACGATATCCTCCGGATCACCGGCATCGTCGATGAGGCATTCCTTCACAAATTTGCCACGGCGCTTCTCGAAGGCCGTGCCGCGGATCTTCTCCCGCTTTGCCGGGAGCTGGCTATGGATGGCCGCGACCTGATCCGCTTTACTCTCGATCTGGCCCAGTACTTCAGAAATCTGCTGGTCACCCGGATCTCCCCGAATCCGCAGACTCTCATCGAGTCCACTTCCGCCGCAATTGCCAATATGAAAGCACTTGCCTCCCGTACGGATTCGACCACGCTTCTGTTCTTTATCTCCCGTCTTTCGGATCTGACCAATGAACTGAAATGGTCGCCGTCTCCGAGAACATCCTTTGAGATCATGATGCTTCGTCTGGCAGCCCGCGGAAATAAGATCGCACCGCCGATTGTTCCGCCGCTGAAGCCGGTAGCGGAAGCTCCTGCCCCGGCTGCCCAGCCGGCAGCACCGGCCACACCGGCACCTGCTCCTGTAGCGGCTCCTGTACCGGCAGCACCTGTAGCAGCAGTACCGGAAGCTCCTAAGGCAGAAGCACCTGCTCCGAAAGCTGAACCGGTCTCTGAACCCGAGCCTGAAAAAGTCACTACGGAAGCTATTTCCGAAGGCCTGAAAGCCGGTCTTCCTGTTTCCAAAGAAGATAGTAATGAAAAGACGGAAGTGCTTTTCCCGTCGAGCGCCAATATTCCCGAAACGGATGCTCCGGTTCCCGCCATCGCGAAGATGCCTTCAAAAGAAGCTCCCATCCCCGCGATCGCAAAGATGCCGGAAGCAAAGGCCGAACCTGAGAAGAAACCGGAGACACCTGCTCCAGCCACACCTTCTGTGATGGCTCCGCCGCCGGTACTCGATGACCTGAGCGCACCGCCGCCGGCACCGGATATGGACTTTATGGCTGTGGAGCCACCGGATATCCCGATGCCGTCTGATGACGATGTACCTGAGGAGATCCCGCAGGAACCATCCGCACCTGACGCTGCGGAACTGGCACACACCCAGCCGACATCCCCGAATCTGCACAAGGCATTCTCTTCAGAGCATGTCAATGAGGGACAGAGCACGAATCTGGCCAAGGCAACAAGAAAACCGGATGTGCGTGTACCTGAGATCCCGAATAATATTGTAGTTCCTGTGGGAGACGATGCTCAGGCGCCCAAGGCGTCCCGCACTCCTGTCTCCAACCTGCAGAAAGTGATCCATAATAACGGCGGCGATGCTTTTGCCGCGGCCAGAAATGAATTCCTGGATTACCTGAAAGTGGACTATACCTTTGAATATATGTATATGTGTGACTGTAAGCTCACCTGGGAAGATCAGACCGTCTGGTGCATCATGCCGGACAGTTTTGCGCAGAGTATCGAAGATATCCGCGGAAATCCGATCATCATGACGCATCTTCTCTCGATCTGCCAGAAGCACGAGCCGTCACTCATCCATGTCAATGTCACGACACAGCAGGACTACGACAGACAGGGCACATCCGCTTCGGAAGGCGGAAACGGCGGAAGCTCTTCCGGCCAGCCGGACTGGGTCAAGGCAGTAGAAAAAGTCAGCGAAGAAAACGGTATCCCGTTGACACATGTGAAAGATATGTAGTTTCATGTCATTAGATAATTAAGCAGAACAATTTAGGAGGATATAAAAATGGCAAAAGGTTTTCGTGGTGGATTCGGCGGCATGGGCGGCAATATGGGCGCCATCATGCAGCAGGCACAGAAGATGCAGCGTGACATCGAAGTGGCAAAGGCCGAGATCGATGCAATGGAAGTAGATGCAACAGCAGGTGGCGGAGTCGTTAAGATCATTATCTCCGGAACCCATGAGATCAAGTCTCTCGAGATCGATCCTTCCGCAGTAGATCCGGAAGATGTCGAGATGCTCCAGGATATGATCATCGCCGCATATAACGAGGCAGCAAGAAAGCTCGCCGAGATCTCTGCCGAGAAGATGTCAAAGGCAACAGGCGGAGCGAAGCTTCCGTTCTGATTTTTGAAAGAAGGATCGTTCCATGGCCAGGTTTTCACCAAGCGTTGCCAAACTGATCTCTGAACTCGGGAAGCTCCCGGGCGTCGGGCCGAAGTCTGCCCAGCGTCTGGCTTTCCATATTCTTGCGATGCCGCAGGACGAGGTAAAATCCCTCTCAGAGGCACTGATGGAAGCAAAGACGACGACCCGGCTCTGCTCGGTCTGCCAGAACTTTACCGATACGGATCCCTGCCCGATCTGCTCCGACCCGAAGCGGGACAAGAGCACGATCTGCGTGGTCGAGAATCCGAGAGACGTATCCACGATGGAGCGCATGCGCGACTATAACGGTCTTTACCATGTGCTGCACGGTGTATATTCGCCACTGAATAATGTGGGACTGGATGAGATCAAGATCAGGGAGCTGATCGAGCGGCTGCGCGAGAACCCCGAGACGAAAGAGGTCATCCTCGCGACGAACCAGACCGCCGAGGGCGAAGCTACGGCCATGTATCTCGGCCGCCTGATCAAGCCATCCGGCATCAAGGTCACACGTATCGCCAGCGGTCTTCCCATGGGATCGGACCTCGAGTATGCAGACGACGTCACACTCTCCAAGGCGATGCAGGCACGGCGCGAATTCTGATCCGCTATATCAAATCTGTACAGACAAAAGCGGCTGGCTCATATCGACGAGTCAGCCGCTTCTTATTATCTTTTTTTTACTTCCCGGGAGATCCTTTCCTTCAGATCACTCTTCCGATGTCACGAAAACCGTCTCACCCGGCATGACCATACCCAGGGATTCTCTCGCGATCTCTTCCACGTAGTCATCCGAGCCGGCTTTGCGGGATCGCTCCGAAGCATCGGCAAACTCCGCACTTGCCTGAGCCGCCGCGATATCGAGTTCCTTTGATCTCTGTTCCACACGGGAACGCATCTGCCGGTCCTTATTCAGGCGCACCAGAACCATCGCGAATACGATCACGAAGAATACGAATACGATGACTTTCCATACTGAAGATTTTTTCTGTCTGTGTTTCATGGCGCCCTTTCTGTGAGATACGATAAATCTTTACAATATTTATCTCACAAAAAAGCGTTCCTGTACCGTTTCCGGCTCCATTTGTAACGGAATTGTAAGTTACTCCACTTCCGTTCCTTCGAGAAGCTCATACATCTCGGAAGCTTCTTCTTTCCTGACTGTCTCTTTGATCGCAAGCACACGGAATCTCGTCTCGCCGTTTCCGAACCGGATCGTCACGATGTCGCCGGTCTTTACTTCCGCTCCCGGCTTTACGACCTTGTCGTTGATAAGGACACGTCCGGCCGAGCAGACTTCATTCGCGACAGTTCTTCTTTTGACCACTCGCGAAACTTTCAGATATTTATCGATACGCATATTTTTCTCCTTGTCAAAAGCACTTATCCGATCAGCCGGATCATGAAACGGTCAAACGGCACTTTGTTATCGGAAAACTGATCCTCGAAGAAAGTCGTCTGATGGAACTGTGCAAACTCTCTGGTGTTCTTGGACAGCCATAGCGGGAAAGGAACATTCATCTCCCGGCAGAGCTGAACCAGTGCCTCGTCAAGTTCTTTTACAAAGGAAACTCCGTCGTGCGCATGATCCACCACATGCATCTGAAGCACCACATTCATCTTGAAAGTCTTGCCTTCCAGTTTCATTTCTCATATCTCCTGATCTTTGTCTTCACCGCTCTATTATACTCTTTTCAAGCATTTCGTGGTATTCTGTTGTTAGAATGAGGGAAAATCGGGTTTCCAATAAAGCTTTTCCCGGAAAGGAGAGTATCGGTCAAAGATCATGAAACACGTATATGATCCAAACGCCAAGCGCGACATCATATCCCGCACCCTCGACAGACGGTACCCGATCACGTACCCTCACCCGAAGAAGGTGCCGATCCAGCTGATCCTGAACGGGAACAGTGTGCGTATCCGTGTATTCGTCCGCTACTCTTCCAAGATGTTCCGTTACTACCCCGGCACCAATATCACCTATGCCGATGTCGCTGAAGCCGGCATCCGCAGAAACTGGTCCGGCAAATACCCGATGTCGTGGCTCGAGGACGACGGCTACGAGATGTCCCGTGCCCATGCGAGCTACCGTGTTCTTACGCAGGACAACAACCCCTCCGATGAGCAGATGCAGCCGGATCCTTCCTCTGCCCGTGTGACACTGGAATTCATCCGGTATCAGACCCCGCAGGCGGTAAACGACTATCCCGGCCAGAGATTCGCAAAGGTGAAGCTTTCGTACTCCGAGAACCGCGCCGGCTATGTGACCTCTCCGCTCTGGCGCTGGGGATGGGGCTTCTTTAAGTCCTTCCAGTTCGAAGCACTCACTCTGAACTGGTCCAGAAAACACCCCGGCATCGCATCGATCCGCCAGAACTCCGACCGTCATGCCTTCCAGCAGGAATGCGCACACGAATTCGGTCATCTCCTCGGTCTGGGCGATGCCTACGGCGCGGACTACCGCTTCTATTTCGAGGCACCCGGCACGACCGATTTCATGATGAACCAGAACCGTCAGGTCAACCCGCAGGAGCTCGAGATGGTGCTGACTGCACACCTTTACAACCGCATGCAGTATTTCCCGAAGCAGTTCCACTTCGGCACCTACTTCCGCGGCATACGAAGGAACTTCAAAGTAAACCATCCGCCTAAATCAAAGAAAAAATGAACAACTTGTTAAATTTGCATTTCTATGGGCTCTTTTTGCCTTTTTCAAATGTCTTTGAGGTTGTCTGATGATGGAATCCGTTGTAGAATAGTCACATAAACATCCCGAAAGGATATGTGAAGGATGTGAATCCTATACAAATATAAGGGTTTACATTAAAGGAGGTTCATATGAAAAAGTGTCCAGATTGTGGTATGACGATTGCGAATCAGGCGATCAGATGTCCGAAGTGTAAGTATGATTTTACAGACGGTCAGGGAAACGTACAGGGTGTTCCCACAGTTTCATCTTCTTCCGGTAGCGGCGTAGTCGCAAAAGGAACTGTAGTTGGAGCGATCATGCCGATGATCATGGTCACAAAGGATAACGTTGATGAACTTTATGCAGACCTCAAGTCCAAGATCATCAAGAGAAAGACCGAGTTCGATCACTTCATCGATTTCCTCGAGAACCGTACTTCCTGGCTGACAGCTCCGGCTGAGCTCGAAGGTCCTCTCGCATTTGAAAAAGGTCTTCTTATCCACTCCGTTGGCGTTGCCAAGCAGCTCCTCCGTATTAAGGATACTCTGATGCCGCAGCTCGATGACGAGTCCGCGATCATCATGGCTCTCTTCCACGATGTCGGCAAGGTCGGCGTCGAGGGCAAGCCTCTCTTCCTTCTCGAAGAAAAGACAACTACTTCCACACTGGGTCTGTCCTTCGGCGGACGTTCCCTCTCCGTGGCTCCTACATACACGATCAACCCGAAGCTCGTTCACATGAGTGTCGGCGTAAGATCTCTGTTCCTGGTATCCCAGTACATGCTCCTGTCTGATGACGAAGCACAGGCGATCTCTTATCAGGGCGATATGGAGCTTATTGACGGTAAGGAGAATCCGTACACCATGGTCCTTCAGACTGCAAACAAATGGCAGACCAAGATCTACGAGAACGAGGAAGTCGTTAAGCAGTACAGCTTCTCCTCTTCTGTAGCTAAAGACTAATATTTCTTCAGTTTCTTTTTCCTTTCTTTTTCACCCCGGTGTTTCTCCTTTCTCACCGGGGTGTTTTTTTGCCCGAAATTGCAGGAGCATTCTTTCCATCCTTCATTTTTTGACTTTTTCCCTCACTTTTTGCGATCATCGGGATCCCGCATATATCCTCTCAATTTTCTTTGCGGAAAGCACTTTTTCCCGCAAATGAAAATCGTTTAATTTCGGGCATTTTCGGCGATTATTTCAGTTGTATTTCACTACGATTTGTGCTAATATTTTTAGTGATCGCGGTTTTGGGTGCGAGTAGTTACCCCACGCTAACGCGATCAAGCCCAATCTAATCCAAAGTATGCCCCCCGCATACCGAAAATAAGGATTAAAAATCGGAAGGAGTAATGCATATGACAACAAATGTTAAACTGCAGAACTGGGTTGACGAAATCGCAAAGATGACTCAGCCTGACGCGATCCGCTGGATTGAAGGTACTGAAGCAGAGAAGCAGGAACTGCTCGACGCAATGGTAGCCAGCGGCATGGCAACAAAACTTAATGAGGCAAAACATCCGGGTTGCTATCTTTTCAGATCCGATCCGTCTGACGTTGCCCGTGTTGAAGGCCGTACCTACATCGCTTCCAAGAGCGAAGATGATGCCGGCCCGACGAACAACTGGATCGATCCTGTTGAGCTGAAGAAGACACTCACAGAACTTTCCACAGGCTGCATGCACGGCCGTACAATGTACGTTATCCCGTTCTCCATGGGTCCTGTAGGTTCCCCGATCTCCAAGATCGGTGTCGAGCTCACTGATAGTGCATACGTTGTTGTCAACATGATGATCATGACCAGAACAGGTAAGGCTGTTCTTGAGCAGCTCGGATCTGACGGCGAGTTCATCCCTTGCATCCACTCCGTTGGTGCTCCTCTGGAGAACGGCGCTAAGGATCAGACAACATGGCCTTGCGCTCCGATGGACAAGAAGTACATCGCTCACTTCCCGGAAGAGAGGCTCATCTGGTCCTATGGTTCCGGTTACGGCGGAAACGCTCTTCTCGGTAAGAAGTGCTTCGCTCTCCGTATCGCTTCCGTTCTCGCTCGTGATGAGGGCTGGCTGGCTGAGCACATGCTCATCTTAAAGCTCACAGATCCGAACGGCAACGTAAAGCACATCTGCGGCGCTTTCCCGTCTGCTTGCGGTAAGACCAACCTGGCAATGCTCGTTCCGACCATCCCGGGCTGGAAGGTACAGACACTCGGTGACGATATCGCTTGGATGAAGTTCGGTGCTGACGGACGTCTCCACGCTCTCAATCCGGAAGCTGGTTTCTTCGGTGTTGCTCCGGGAACATCCATGGAGTCCAACCCGAACGCTATGCTCTCCTGCAGAAAAAATACGATCTTCACAAACTGCGCTCTCACAGACGATGGCGATATCTGGTGGGAAGGCATCGGCTACGATGCTCCGGCACACCTCATCGACTGGCAGGGCAAGGACTGGACACCGGAATCCGGCGAAGTTGCTGCTCATAAGAACGCTCGTTTCACAGCTCCGGCTAAGCAGTGCCCGGTTATCGCTCCTGATTGGGAAGATCCGAACGGTGTTCCTGTTGACGCTATCCTCGTTGGTGGCCGTCGTAAGACAACTATCCCGCTCGTTCACCAGAGCTTCAACTGGAACCACGGCATCTTCATGGGTGCTATCATGGGTTCCGAGATCACAGCTGCTGTTATCTCCGATAAGGTAGGACAGGTTCGTCGTGATCCGTTCGCTATGCTCCCGTTCATCGGTTATCACGTTGGTGATTATCTCCAGCACTGGATCGACATCGGTAAGGCTACCGACGCTGACAAGCTGCCGAAGATCTTCTATGTTAACTGGTTCAGAAAGTCCGAAGACGGCAAGTGGCTGTGGCCTGGCTACGGCGATAACAGCCGTGTTCTTAAGTGGATCGTTGAGCGCTGCTCCGGTACTGGCAAGGCTGTTGAGACTCCGATCGGATACCTCCCGACAGTTGATGCTATCGACCGTTCCGGCCTTGACAGCGTAACAGACGCTGACATGGAAGAGCTGCTCACAGTCAACAAGGATGAGTGGAAGGCAGAAGCTAAGTCCATCCGTGCACACTTCGAGTCCTATGGTCCGAAGATGCCGAAGGAACTCTTCGATGAGCTCGACGCTCTTGAGGCTCGTCTTAACGCTTAAGGTTCAAAGCATGAGATAACAAAAAGGCCGCTTCTTCATTCGGAAGCGGTCTTTTTCATGTCTAAAAATATAGTGATCGGACTTCTTCCACCCTGCCGGAAAGGAGATCTTCCGGAGCCGCTCAGCGCTCCATCGTCCACTTCCCGGCTTTAAGAGTGACCGTCATCTTTCTGTCTGTCGGAGTCTGCACCTCACTATCCACGCTGATCGTCAGCTGAAAAGTCGCATCACCTGACTTTACTGCATCGATCTTGATATGACCGGTCTTCTTCGTGCGGGACTCTTCCGGATCAACCAGGACATTCGTATCCGACCATTCTTCCCGGAACTTATATTCCAGCGCTCTTTTCTCTTTCTCGGAGAGGAATTCATCTCCGGAGAATGTGATCTCCCATCTCTCCACTTCCTCAGGGGTAGCGGACGGGAACATACCGGAGATCAGAGATCCCAGAAACTCGACACTATTGGAATCGACGCCGGTCACACGGATCGAGGAGACACCGGAAAACTGTTCCGGATACGTCTCCAGGATATATCCGTCGTATTCCAGAGACACCAGCATACCCGGCACTAGATCCGTAGCTGTGATAGGCTTCCCCTGCTGATCGAAGATAGGCTGGGCAGCGGCATTGAATGTATAAAGCGTAGTATTGGTGCCCTGCGTCATGATGGAATAACAGAGCTGATTCCTCTTATAAACGATCTCCAGATCGACTTTTGTAGTGGGGGAAGTCTCCTTGGTATTCGTCGGGGATTGGCATGCAGCGCACGAAAAAAGAACACACAGTATAATGATAAAACTGCGGAAAAAGCTCTTTCTCATATAGTCTCTCCTTAAATAGCATTCATCCCCATTTAACTATTACTTTTATAGTGTATCTTTATATTATTTCAAAACTGTGAATGTCCTGTGTAAATAAGATAAAACGACGAAGACAAGTTTGACATATTCTCTCATTCATGGCAAAATCCGTATGTAGTCCGATATCGTGATATGCGGGTATAGTTCATCGGTAGAACGTCAGCTTCCCAAGCTGAACAGGAGGGTTCGACTCCCTTTATCCGCTCCAGAAACAGAAGCTCCGGAGTGTGACACCGTCATTTCCGGAGCTGTTTCTTTCAGAACTACTCCCGACATCCCTATTTTCCATGCGGGACACGTTTATATCTTGACTTTTTTCTTTATAGATGGCAAACTGTATGTCGTGCTTCAGAAGAAGCAATTATGCCTTTATAGCTCAGTAGGTAGAGCGCATCCATGGTAAGGATGAGGTCACCAGTTCGATCCTGGTTAAAGGCTCCAACATTCCGGGGAAGATCCCCGTGATATAGGACGGCTCATTACGGGTCGTCCTTTTTGTATGTCTTCCGATACAGGAAAAAGCACTTCCCGGGAAGTGCTTTTCGTGAATAAAACGTCATTTCAGAGGGACGTGACATGAATAAACCGTCACACTATTTCCGGAATCACTGTGCTACAATGAACTCAGATGAAGAGAAAGGGTGTGGTACGATCATGGCTTCTTTTGAAGAGAGATTACAGAAACTTCAGAGTATCCTGGACGAGGCACGTTCCGTCGTATTCTTCGGCGGTGCGGGAGTATCTACCGAGAGCGGGATCCCGGATTTCCGAAGCAAAGACGGACTTTATAACCAGCATGATGTGCAGTTCGACAAGTATCCGCCGGAATATCTTCTCAGCCACAGCTGCCTCTACGATCAGCCGAAGGTTTTCTTTGAATACTACCGGCAGAAAATGGACGTTCGCACGATCGAACCGAATATCACGCACATCAAGCTCGCCGAGATGGAAAAAGCCGGCAAGCTCACCTGTGTGATCACCCAGAATATCGACGGACTACATCAGAAAGCGGGCTCGAAGAAAGTATATGAGGTACATGGCACGACACAGCGCGTGTACTGCGACCGGTGCGGGAAAGAATACCCCTCGGATATCCTCTTCACTTCGACCGAGCCGGTCCCCCACTGTTCCTGCGGCGGCATGCTCCGTCCGGACGTAACGCTCTACGAAGAAGGGCTTCCTCATGAAGCCTGGGAAAACTCCATCAACGCCCTCGCGAAAGCAGACGTCTTCATCATCGGAGGCACCTCGCTCACGGTCTATCCGGCCAATACACTGACAAACTATTTTCGCGGCAAGCATCTGATCATCATGAATAGAGACGAGACCGCACAAGACCGTTATGCCGAGCTTGTTTTCCACGAAGGACTCGGAGAGATCTTCTCCAGACTACATTGATTCTTTGAGTTAAGAAAGGACATATCCATGAAAAAAGAAACTACTTCCGTGAAGGATCGGCAGATCGATCCGGCCGGAGGGCGATCCTCTGATGCCGGAAAAAAGGAAAATTCCAGACTTCTCCGCCGTCTTATGCTCGTCGGAGCAGCAGCCGCTCTGGTATTTATCTCCATTGGCGGAACGATCTTCTATCTGAATAAAACCGGAAGACTCTCGAAAGTAAGATCATACTTCTCCTCTTCCTCTTCATCCCGGGCCATGGGCGAGCGCTCTGCTTCCGGGAAAAAGGGTGAGTTTTATATCTCCTCCAAAGACGGCTCCAAGACCGGTGGAAAGATCGCTCTGAAAGAGCAGGCTGCTGCAGAGAAGGACGACGATGACGAGCCTTTTATCAACCCGTATGCATTAGGAGAAGATTTTGATGTCGATGATCCGGACTTCTCTGATCCGGAAGATGAGATCTACCCGGATGATTTTGATCCGGATGACTACGATCCGGATACAGACATGCCGAAACAAATGCCGAAAGATAAAGGCGGTAAAAAAGGATCGGATTATTCCCTTCCGGACAGCCAGGGAGACTACGACCTCACAGGATACACCATCATCCTCGATCCGGGTCACGGCGGACGTGACACAGGCTGCGTCTTCCCGTTCAATGCTCCGGAATATAACGAGTGTGACTTCACTCTCCGTATCGCCAAGCGCATCAAGAGCCAGCTCGAAGCAAGAGGCGCCACCGTCTATATGACACGCACCGACAACAGCTGGGTATCCCTTTATAACCGCATCGCACAGACACACCTGATCTGTCTGGATATCGCGGAAAAAGAAGGAAAGCTCCCCTTCTCCAAGGCCCGCGCAGATGAACTCCGTGGACTCCTTCAGACCAGTATCGACATCAATGAAGATACTGTCGCATCCGGCGGCATGGGCATCATGGTCGGCTCCGGTGTCGGAGAGGACTTAAATGATCTTTTCGAGATGGAATATAAACTCGACAAAGTGCTTTTCCTGTCGGTACATCTGAATTCCAGCGAAAGCCGCACCCTGCACGGCAACTCGATCTTCTATGTAACGGATGACTCCGTGATCGAGAGTGAGCGCCGCCAGAGACGCGAGAACTCGGAGTTCCGGCGCTCGGACTTCCCGATCCGCGACGAATACTACGGAAGACACGGTGACGACAACCAGCTGCTCGCATGCTGCCTCTATGACAACATCGTCGGCAATATTCCGCAGTTTGAGACCAACGCCACCCCTGTGAATGCGGATAACTATGCCGTCTTAAGAGAACACGGTCTGACAGGATGTCTGATCGAGACTGCATTCCTTTCCGACGACAATGACCGTGCCATGCTCCAGAGAGATGATGTCATCGATACGGTCGCCGTCTCCGTGAGTGATTCTGTCAAGATGTATTTCATCCAGAAGGGAATCTGAATATTTTCTTGACGAAGTGATGAAAAAATTGTAAAAACATCCTCTCTTCGTGGTACTTTGGCTGAAAATGTCGATTTTGTAATTTACAAAATCCGAGAAAGGCTTATACTTAAAGTGCACGTAAATGAGAGGAATGTCATGAGTAACAACCAACCAAAATCGAGACCAAATCAGGGCGCACCCAAAACCAATCCAACCCGAACCTATTCCCAAACAAAGCGCCCGACTCGAAGATTGTCGAAAGCCGAGATTGCCCGTCGGATATTCATTGCAAAGTGCATCATAGTATTCTGCATGATATTCGTTCTTGGTGGCGGTGTGTTTCTTCTCAGCCGCTCGGGTCTCTTTAAAAAATCCTCCAAGACGGAGCGGACTATGCTGAGTTCACTGACATCTCAGTCCACAGAGTCCACAACTCCGCCGGAGACATCAGATACCACACCCGCTCCCACTGACGAACAGAAGCCCCTTTCAGGATACACCGTTATCCTGGATCCGGGACACAGTGGTGAGGACACGGGTTGCGGATGGCCTCTTAACAGTTCCGAAATCGAAGAAAAAGACATTACCCTGAAGATCGTTAACGCGATGGAAGAAGATCTTACCTCTCGTGGCGCCAAGGTATATGTGACACGTAAGACAGATGATACCGTCGGCATCTACTACCGCATGGCGGAAGTCCATCTGATCTGTATGGATATCGCCAAGGAGCGCGGTGAACTCCCCTTCTCTGCCGAGAAGGAGCAGGAGCTGCGCCAGAAGTGTGAGAAGATCAAGAGTATCAACGAATGGCAGAAATTCTCTAAAGAAGGCATGGGCTTCATGGCCGGTTTCGGTGCCAGCGAAGATCTGAAGCTTCTTATGGATATGGAAGCGAAGATGACAGATGTCGTCTTCGTATCGATCCACATCAATTCCACCGGCGATCCGGCCGAGTATGAGATCAAGCATGGTGCTGCAGTTCACTTCGCTGACGATACCTATATCAGCAGCCCTTCCCACGACGAAGGCGGCGAACCGCGTCATGATCCGTATTTCGGAAGAAACAACGAGTTAAACAGCAAGTTCGCACAGATGATATACGATCACTATGTCCAGTACTTCCCGGATATGGTATCCTACAGTCAGGCACAGTCCCATCTGGCAAGTGCTTTTGCGGTAATCAGAGAGCAGTCGCTTGTCGGCGTACTCTTCGAGGTAGGATTCATCACAAATCCGCATGACCGCGATTTCTTTAAGAACGATGAAAACCTGAAAAAGTCCGCGATCCCGCTGGACGACGCTATCGAAGAATACTTCTTATCGCTGAAGGATACACAGCCCGCTACCACTTAACGAGGTATCCCCATGAATATTGCCGTGATCACCGGAGCATCGTCCGGAATGGGAAAAGAGTTTTGCTCCCGTCTTTTTAAAGAAGAAGACGCGCGGCTCGGCGCCCCGTATGACGAGATCTGGGTGATCGCAAGATCCGAAGGCAAACTCACTGAACTTGCCTCCTCTCTCGGTAAGGATCGTATCCGCGTGATCCCTCTGGATCTGACCAAGACCGAGTCTATTTCCGTTCTAAAAGCACTTCTATCCGAAAAGAAACCATCTGTCCGTCTTCTGGCCAACTGCGCCGGAATGGGCAAGAATGGTGCTTTTGACGAGCAATCGGTGGAAGATACCCATACCGCGATTTCACTCAACTGTGAGGCACTGTCGGCGGTCACACAGACCTTTCTCCCCTACATGACCGGACACGGGGAAAAGAGATCGGCAACGATCATCAACATCGCATCATCTGCGGGATTCCTTCCGCAGCCGAACTTCGCGGTATATGCCGCTTCGAAATCCTATGTGATTTCCTTCTCAAGAGCCCTCGCTGAGGAACTCCGTGATAAGAAGATCTCTGTCACCTGCATCTGCCCGGGGCCGGTCGATACCGACTTCATCAAGGTCAGTAAGAGCAACCCGAACGCGACGTTTACCGGGTTTAAAGCTAAGTTTGTCACTACGACAGATAAACTCATTCCCGCCTCGATCAAGGCAGCGAAAAAGGGCAAGACCATGCTGGTCTATGGCATGGGCCAGAAGATGCTCCACCTGACGTCGAAGATCGTACCGACGAGACTGGTGCTTTTCTTTGAGAGAAAGATGAAATAAAGCGAAGAGAAAGATCCTCTTAGAGGAGAGCGCTGTATTAAGCCCGCCTTATCTTGAAGATCGTCTTCTCTTTTCCTTTCGTGACCTTTGTTCTGATCGCATCCAGGACTTTTCCGGCAAGGATACCCAGCAGGAATCCGACCACATTCATCCACAGATCATCGATATCACCCTGACCGATTTTGAAGACGTACTGGCACGCCTCGATCACGCCTGCAAGGATCACCGGGAAGATGTAAAGGATCCATTTGTGCGGACGCTTACGCCACCAAAGGCCCATATAGAATCCGAGTGGCGCGAAGATCAGGAGATTCCCGAAGAACTGGACGAAGATGCCGTCTGTAAACCGGCCTGCTTTTATGTGCGGCCAGTAGGTCGCAAATGCTCCTTTGAAGGGAATCAGATTCAGTGTGGCGGCCGGATCGGCGAATTCGCTTCTCTGGAAAATGAAAAGATCCAGAAGGAGGAAAATGTACAGGATGCAGAACACGATACTGCTGACCAGAAAGCCGCTTCCGAAGCTCTTCCGGATATGCGGCGCATTCCATTTCTTCCGCGCCATAAGGCGGATCAGGATCGTTACAGAGACACCTCCGATCCACATCAGGATGATCCGGAACCACCACTCGTAGTCCATATGCGTAAGAAGATCACGCCAGCCGAATTGCAGGCGGTTGATAATGAAGACCAATGCATTGAGAAGGAGGCCTCCGGCCTGAAGAAGAGAACACAGAAAGTGGCTCTTCGAAAGAAGAAACATCAGAAGAGTCAGACCCAAAGTCACAGAAAGCAGAAACACTTCCTGCATAGGAGAGAAAAACTCTTCACTGAATCCGATGCACAAAGGGTGCAATAACACACCCAGCGCGAATCCTATGGTCAGGATCGCGGGGTGTGTCCGGGTTCGTGAGTTTCCACGACTTCTATTACTTTTTCTCGTCGGTCGGGTCATTCGGCTTCCTTGCAGAAGGTCTCATATTCGGGCGCTTGATCGGGCCCTTTCTCTCCGGAGCCGGAGCTGCCTTCTTCTCAGGTGTATATGCATCAGCAAAATCCGCCCCGGAAGGATTATTCGGTTTTGCCCAGATCGGGTGATCGAGCGTCGGAGCTGAGGATGCCCATGTCGGAAGGATCTCTTCTGCAGGTGCAGGTGTCTGTGCCGCCTTTGCTTCCTGCTCTCTCAGAGATTTTACGATCGCCGGAACATCTTCCTCATTCTTCTTCGCGATCGACTTTCTGACAGGTGCCGCTGCCGGTGCTGCTTTGACCGTTTCTTTTACTTCGGCGGATGCTGCCTTCTCCGCCTCCGCATTTACACTTGCAGGGGCCTTGGAAGCCTGCTCGGCCTTCATCTGCTCCGCCAGGCGATGTACTTCTGCTTCCACCTCTTCCGCAGTACGGATCTTCGGCCGGTTGCTCGGACGCATATCCGGGCGTCTGACCGGAGCGGTCTTCTTCTGAGCCGAAGTAGAGGATGCTGCCATCTTCGGAGTTTCTTTCTTCTCCGCAGGTTTAAATGCAGACTTCGCTTCTGTACCGGCAACTGCCGCCGCGGCCGCTCTATTTACAGAAGCGGATGGCTTTGTATCCGGTGCAGGTGCTTTTGCCGGAGAAGCATTTGCAGCTGGTGCTGTACGAGCTACCGGACGGTATCTTCCGGCAAACTCATTATTCTTGCTCACAGGTTCAGCTGCCGCCGATTGTGTCTGAGAAGCGATCTCCCACGGGATATCTCTCTTCAGTTTCTCCGGCAGATGCAGACGGTCAACCAGATTATTCCATGCCTTCGGGTTCTTGAAGAACATATACAGCAGAACAGCCACCAGGATCAGAAGCAGGAGCAGGAAACCGTAAAGAACGATCTTTCCTACCGGGAAGCCGCCCTTCTTGGCAACAACTGCCGCAGCGGCGGCGGCTTTTGTCGTCTCGGCCGGAGCGGATGTCTCCTCCGATCCGGAAGGAAGTGCCGTCGTCGCAGAAGGAGCAGCCGTCTCGGCCGGTGCATTATCCGGATCGATCACGCCGTTATACTCCGAAAGGGAGATACCACGGTTACCCAGCGGTACCGCGTGATCCAGACCGACAAACTTGTCGTCCTGCTGCCAGAGGACTTCCTTTACAAATGAATATTTCGTATTGTCCCATGTCTTAAAATCGTCGAGGACAAGTCCGCCGGTATCACCGGAATTGGAATTGAAACACCAGAATGTAAAGTTGAGGTTATTCTCGGCGATCAGCTGACGGATATACGTCATCCAGGTCAGGTTCGGTTCCTCCATAAAGCCGCCCCACTCACCGATCAGGATCGGCGCGATGCGTTCGTTATGGATATAAAGCCAGTTATCGTTCCAGCAGTCGGTCTTTAAGGTATCGAAGTTGTAGTCACCCTCAAACCACGGCTGCTTATAGACTGTCGGACCGTAATCATGCGGAGAATAGACGATCTGTCTGTTTCTCGCCTCGCTGCCGAAGTCGATCGGATAATCCTTGACACCACGGAGGTTCGCACCCCACCAGGTCGTCAGATAATCATCCATATTCGTACTGGAAAAATCACCATTCGCGGAAATATCCTTCGGATAGATCTCGATACCTTCGATGACGATCAGGAGATGCGGGTTCTTGTCGAGGACCAGATTACCGGCAACCTCAGCAACATGCTTCCAGTTATTATCCAGATCGGAATCATTCCAGATCGCTTTCTCTTCATTCGCCTTGCCGTGCGGCTCATTCTTCAGATCGATCGCGATGATCGTGTCGTTATCCTTATAGCGCTCCGCAATATAAGAGAGGGAATCGTAGTAGTCCTGCAGAGAGACCTTATCGGTGTACCACAGATTCGTCATGTGACCGGATGCATCCGTATTCGCACTGTGGATATCGAGCATGACCTTCAGGCCGTACTTCCTGCAAAGGCTGATCGCATAATCGAAGATCTGCAGGCTGTTCATGCCGACAAGCTCCGCATTCTCCGCCTGATTGAAGTTCGCCTGCGGATACTCGCCATTCTTCCAAGCCAGGATCAGCTCGGAAGACATCGGGATACGGAGAACATTGAAACCGTGATCCGCGATCGAACGGATCGCTGTCTCCATATTGCAGCTCCAGCATCCGTCAAAGATGTTCGAGCCGGTGTTATAACCGAACCAGTTGACACCGGTCAGCCACACCTGTTTTCCGTCTTTATCGACGATCCTGTTTCCGGATGTGGTCAGCCAGTCATCTCCATCGACCGGATCGAGAGAAGCGATGACGGTTTCGGAAGGTTCAGAGGATTCTGCAGAGGAATCCGTCGGAACCGCTGTTGTCTCAGGTTTAGGAGTTGTCTCCGTAGGAGCTTTGGTAGGAGCAGCTGTCGGAGATTTTGTCGTCTCGCTCGGCTTTACCGGTTCCTGATGTGTCTCCGTCGGTTCGGGTTTCGTCGGGTCCGGTTTGGTCGGATCCGGCTTGGTCGGGTCTGGTTTGGTCGGATCCGGCTTGGTCGGGTCCGGTTTCGTCGGATCCGGGGTTGGAGTTGCTGGTGCAGGATCCTCTAAAATTGGAGAAATACTAATAGATGGTAACCAGTCCAAACTTGCTCCGGAAACGTTGAATCCTGCAACCTTTGCAGTTTCTCCGGAAGATGGATTCTGCCAGTTTGCATCGCCTATTACAAGAATAACTTTGTTTCCTTCAACCTTCGATTGAGTAGTATTCCAAGCACCATCAAAATGTGCACCATCAGGAATTGTAAAGGTTATGGTGCTACCTTTCATCGATTTGCCGCTTTTGTTAGTTATATAAATGTCGTATGAAGTTCCGCTGTTTTCATTTTGCCTTTTTGCATACGCAGTTACACCCTGATCCGCGCGAACGCGCAGTGCGCTGAGCGGTGCCAGCAGTAATGTCAGCACAAGTAAAATACTAAGTAATCCTCTTCTCCTCATTGTCTTTTCCATAGATCTTACATCCCCTTGTTGATCTCTTGCTGTCTTTCGCGGGAAAGCCGCAGGATCTCCTGCATCAGTGCTTTTGCCGCATCACTATACTGTTCTTCGACGGAATTTCCGACGCGTTCTAATATCTCGGCTTCACGGGACGGGATCTTCGTAGGAAGTCCCTTCTCCGCCTTGATTCTCGCTATCCTTTCTACATGCTTCATTCTTCTTTCGAAGAGTACGAACATCTCCTTATCGATCTCATTGAGCGCTGCTCTTTCTTCAAAGAGCGGATCGTTATCGGAGACCAGTGCTTCTGCCGCATCGGAATCGATCGATATATATTTTTCGATGAGTTTTTCCATCGCGACAAGATATCCCTTCACGCCCATTCCGCAAACCTGCTCGACGCAGACGGCTTCGATGACGGAAGTATTCCTGAAACTTTCTCTGTTATGAATATCGGACAGATGTACTTCGATGACCGGAATCTTGATGAGCTCGATGGCGTCCCGGATCGCGATACTGTAATGTGTGTACGCGCCTGCATTAAGAACGATGCCATCAACTGCGCCCATGGAAGTATGGAGCTTCCGAATAAGCGCCGACTCCGATTCCGACTGGAAACACTGTACCTTCACGCCCAGCTCGATGCCCTTGTTGATGCAGGCATTCTCTAGGTCAGCAAGAGTTCCGGATCCGTAGTGCTTCGGATCTCTTTTCCCCAGCTGCGAAAGATTCGGGCCGTTCATGATCAGGATCGTCTTCATTCCTCATTCTCCTTTTCCCATATATGCATCCAGGAGCGCCAGTGCGAGGCATCCTTCCGCGACGGGAAGCGCTCTCGGGACGATGCATGCATCGTGGCGTCCCTTGATCTCTATCTTTACGTTTTCCTTGGCGTCGAGATCGACCGTATCCTGCTCTCTTCCGATTGAGGGAGTCGGCTTAAAGGCCACCTGCGCCAGGATCGGCATGCCGTTACTGATGCCGCCCTCAAATCCGCCGCCATGATTCGTGGTCATGCGGAGTTTTCCGTCTTTAAACTGCAGATGATCGTTGTTCTGCGAGCCGCGTCTGGATGCGACCGTAAAGCCGGATCCGAAGGATACTCCCTTTACGGCAGGAACACCGAACATCAGCTGGGCGAAACTGCTCTCGACGGTGTCCCACATCGGGGAGCCGATACCGCCCGGGAAGCCCGTCGCCATTACCTCTACTATACCACCGACAGAGTCATTCTCCAACTTCGCCGCCTCGATCTCCGAGGTCATGCGGGCAGCAAGCGATGCGTTTTCCTGTGGAAAAGCACCCGCCGTCGGAATCACCGGCATCTCTTCGTCTTCCCAGCTCGGTGCATCGATCTTGCCGATACGGATGATATGTCCATATACTTCCGCGCCGCACTTCGCCTTTAAGACCTGCTTGGCGATTGCTCCTGCAAAGAGGACAGGCGCCGTGAGTCTTCCGGAGAAATGTCCGCCGCCTCTGGGATCGTTGCTCATCTTATAGCGGAGTCTTGCCGTATAGTCGGCATGTCCCGGTCTCGGTGTGACGGTAAATCCGTCGTAATCGGACGAATGGGTGTTCGTATTTAAGATCTCCATCGCCAGAGGTGTGCCTGTGGTCTTTCCGTTATAGATACCGGACAGGACCGTCGGAAGATCCGCTTCTTTTCTCGGTGTCGAGCCGGCCTGAGATCCGGGTGCTCTTCTCTGCATCTCTTTGATGATGCCCGCTTCGTCGATACTGACACCGGAAGGGAGCCCGTCGATCACGACACCGATCGCCGGTCCGTGCGACTCTCCAAATACACTTATCTTGATGCGGTTACCCCACGTTGATCCCATTGACCGTTCCTCCCAGGTTTACATAATCTTCAAAAAATGACGGGTAGGATTTCTCGACCGCTACCGGGTCCTTGATCCATACCATATCTGATGCGCAGGTTGCCGCCACCGCTGCTGCCATGACAAGACGATGATCCTTATAGCTGTCTATGGTTCCGCCCGAAAAGCACTTTTTCCCGGCCGCACTCTGGCCACTGATACAAAGTCCGTCTTCTGTGATTTCGTTTCGGATACCGAGCGCAGTCAGCATCGCTGCAGTAGATGCGATCCTGTCTGATTCCTTGATACGCAGTCTCTCGGCATGCACGATCTTCGTGATACAGTTCGTCGCGGCCGCTGCGATCGCAAATACCGGAACCAGATCCGGCACATCTCTGGCATCCATCTCAAATACTTCTCTTTTGTCAGGATCGGTGATCTTTCCTGCTTCTATATCTCTCTTTTCCGCTTCGTCGTTTCTCTTCTCCACTTCAGAAAGTCCCGAAAGAAGATCTACGATCGCACGGTCACCCTGCGCGGTAGTCTTCGGAAGATTTTTAAGATTTACCGACGATCCGAGATAGTTTGCCACCAGCCAGAAAGCCGCCTGCGAGTAGTCCGCTTCGACTTCAAAGTCATCCGTGCGGGATGGTTTCTTTTCTCCGCTGATAGAATATCCGGTCGCTTCTTCTTCGACTATCACGCCGAAGCTTCGCATCACTTCGCAGGTCAGATCCACATACGGGCGGGACTCAAGTTCTGTCGTGAGCGTAAGTCTTGATGCGCCATCCGCATAGGACAGAGCCATCAGAAGTCCCGAGATATACTGGGAACTGACATTTCCGGGAAGCTTATACTCGCCTGCCTTCATCTTTCCCGTGATCAAAAGCGGCAGGGAAAGGCCGCTCTCATCGAGATATGTCATCTCCGCGCCGGAGCCTTCGAAAACGCCTTCGTATTCTTTGACCGGACGTTGCGGGAGCCTGCCGGATCCGACGAACTTCGTCGGGATCCCGAGTACTGCCGCAAGCGGGATCAGGAAACGGAGCGTCGAACCGGACTCCTTGCAGTCGATCTCGATCGGCTCGTTTTCGCCGCTACATCCGGAATTATCTTTTCCGGAGCGGCAAGCATCGAGTGCTTTTCCCATAGAAAGAAGCGCACGCTTCGTCGCCTTGATGTCATCCGAAACACAGGATTCATCGATCTTCGCGAGTTCAATATCACCGCTTAAGAAAGCCATGATCAGTGCTCTGTGCGCGGCGCTTTTGCTCTGCGGCACAAAGACATCGCCTCGAAGTTTCCCCGGAGCGATGCCTAGTTTGCCGGAAGCAAAAAGTTCCGTAAGTTTATTCTTTACCTGTTCTTTTTCCAAAGTATCTCCTTTTGATCCGGCCGCCTTGTTCTCCCTCAAGGGACAGCCCGGATCTTCTCACAGCAGGTCGTGCAGCTCCTGCTCGGACAGCGGGCGGGTCTTACTCTCGCCGATGTTATTGATCATGACGTAATAGACCTTGCCATTCAGTTTCTTCTTATCGCTGAGCATCGTCTTATAGAGATCCTCGACCGGAAGATCTGTCGATGTCGGCAGGTGCCACTTCTCGAGGACAGCAAGGATACGCTCCTTGACGCCCTCCGGTGTCTCACCGAGCTTCACGCCGAGATCGACCGCCTTGATCATGCCGATCGCGACCGCCTCACCGTGGGTATATCTTGTGTAGCCGGAGACCTTCTCGATCGCATGGCCCCATGTGTGGCCGAAGTTGAGAAGCATTCTCTCGCCGGTATCATATTCGTCATTCTGGACAACGGTCGTCTTGATCTTTACGCAGCGCTCGATCATCCACTCCATGTCCGCCTGGCCCTTCTCGATCGCCTCGAAAAGCATCGCGTCGCGGATACATCCGTACTTGATGACCTCCGCCATGCCCTCGGCCATACGTGCTCTCGACAGGGACTTCAGAAGGCCCGGATCGATAACGACCGCTTTCGGCTGGTAAAAAGCACCGACACAGTTCTTGCCGAACGGCATATCGATGCCGGTCTTGCCGCCGATAGAAGAGTCCACCTGCGCAAGAAGCGTGGTCGGAACCTGGATGAGGTTACATCCGCGCATATAGGTCGCGGCCGCAAATCCTGCAAGATCACCGACAACACCGCCGCCGAGCGCGATCACAAGGTCTGTTCTCGCCATGCCGAATTCATTCATCGCAGTATAGATCTCGAAGAGATTCTTCTCACATTTACTGGATTCACCATTCGGGATCGTATAGTGAGCCACCTCGAAACCGGAAGCCACCAGTGCTTTTTCCGCGGCGGAATAATAGAGTCCTTCTACGATATCGTCCGTCACGATGAATGCTTTTCTGCTTCTTACGGTCTTTGCCGCCACTTCCCCGAGCTGGGCGAGCGCCCCTGTACGGATCAGGATCGGGTATTTCCCGTGATTGGTATTGGCCATGATCTCCGGCATAATTGGTACCTCTCTTTATTCATCATTTTTGCCGTGCAGGAAGCTCTTTCCGCTTCGCACGACCGGCCGCAGAAAGTGCGGCTCATCTTCTCTCTATTTTATCACGGTATGAACAGATTCTTCACCCTGTTCAGTACCTCTTCTTTCTCTCCGCACGCGGATACCGTCACATCGGATCCGGTGAGGTAAGATGCTTCCCGGCTCTCCAGCCGCGCACGCATGTTCCTGTAAGCCGTATCCTTATCTTCCGCCTGCAGAAGCGGCCTTGTGGTATCGTCTTTCACGCGTTCCCAGATCGTATCCGCGTCCGCCTGAAGATAGATCACGAGCGCCTTGCTCTCCTTCAAGAGCTTCACATTCTCCGGATTCGTCAGCACACCGCCTCCGAGGGAGATGACCTCTGCTTCGGGTGTCTCAAGCACGACCTTCAGCACGTCATGCTCCATTCTCCGGAATGTCTCTTCGCCGTCTTTTCTGAAGATCTCCGTGATCGGGCATCCCGCGATGGTCTCGATCCTCTCATCAAGATCGAGGAACGGGATCTTCATATCTTCGCTGAGATTTCTTCCGATATAGGTCTTCCCTGCGCCCATAAAGCCGGTAAATATGATCTTTACGGGATTCTTCTCCCAGAGTTTTCTCCGCACGTCCGGCAGGATCTCGGAGAGTCTTCCATCATCGAAGTGCGCATCCGGCGCCCAGATCTTCTCAGCGGCGATCGCCTGGTTGAGAAGCATCTTCAATCCGGATACCGCCGATGCGCCGCGGCTTCTGACCTGCATGCAGGACTTCGTCGGGCAGGGGTTGTAGATCGTATCGAAGAATGTGCCGTCTTTGCTGAGAAGATCGATATGCGGCGCGGTCGCGTGGACATCCGGCCACATGCCGCATGGTGTTCCGTTTAATATCGTGGCAAAATCACTTGCCCCGTCATTTATATCTCCGCTCACAGTTCCGATCGTCTCATCGGATACTGCGCGCACCTTTTCGAATCCTTTTTCTTTGCACTCTTTTACGAGGACTTCCGCTTTTTCGATCGAGCGCGCCCAGATCGTCAGATCCGCGCCCGCCTTCAGTGCTTCAATCGCCATCATGCGGGCAACTCCGCCGGCGCCGAGGAGAAGTGCTTTTCGGTCAGAAAGAGGGATATTACAGGAGAGGAATCCATCCACGTCGGTGTTGTAACCGATCTTCCCGCAGACGGTATTGGCTGCGCCATATTCTTTCACCATCGGAGCGACATCATCGAGGAAAGGAAGGATCGCGACTTTATGCGGGATCGTGATGTTAAATCCCGTCAGTTCCTTCATGAGGATCGGTGCATACTTCGGAAGTTCCTCCGGAGAGATCTCGTAGAGCTCATATCTTCCGGAGATGCCGCTGGCCTCCATGATGCGCTCATGGATATAGGGCGACATCGAGTGTCCCAGAGGAGAGCCGATCAGACCCGCTTTAATCGCAGACATAGCCGGCCTCCTTCAGAAGCGCATATGCCTCTACCGCTTCCTTCGTCGTACCGAGCAGGAGCGAGACCTGGCCGCCCTCGTATGTACGGAAATTGCGGATGTTGATATTTCTGATATTAATATTTCCTTTGCCGAGGATCGCAGTAATGCGGGCAAGTTCACCCGGCTTATCCTCGACGTGGACATTCAGTGTCGCGGATGCTTCGAGCGCACCGCGGAGGTTGATATCCAAGTGATCTCTGTAGATCGCACCCTGCGCAAAGAGTTTCTCGAGCTCCGCACTGTCGTTATTTTCCAGCGCGGTCTTCCACTTAGTCAGCGTATCGATATATTCATCGAGGATCGGAAGGAGTGCTTCTCTCGAGTTCGAGGTGATCCCCGCCCAGAGCTTGGAGTTCGACGATGCGATCCTGGTGATATCGCGAAAACCACCCGCCGCCATTCGTGATAGCGCGCCGTCATCGCGGTTGGCCATCAGAAGCGACAGACTGCTTGCGACGATATGTGGAAGATGCGACACCGCCGCGACACGTTCGTCATGTTCTTTGGCGGTCATGCGCATCGGGATCGCGCCGATCGCGCGGATCAGTTCTTCAAAACTCTGAAGCATATTTGCAGATACTTCTGAATACTCGGGAAGGCAGATCACATAAAGTGCATTTTCGAAGAGCGAACCATTGCTGCAGGCATACCCATAGCGCTCGGATCCAGCCATCGGATGACCGCCGACAAAGTTCGGAAGACGGATGGCATCCATGACCGGCTGCTTGACCGAGCCGACGTCTGTAATCATGCCGATATCCACTTTTGCGAGGTCATCCTGCATATTCTTGATCACATCGACCGGAGCACACAGGATCACGACATCACAGCCCGAAAGAATACTGACATCATCGCAGGAAGATCCGGTGATCACACCCTCTTCTTCCGCCATCTTCAGAGACGCCTCATCTTTATCGATCGCAACGATCTCTTTTATATCGGTCCTTCCATGGATCGCCTTGGCAAGAGAGCCTCCGATCAGGCCCAGACCGACGATCCCGACTTTACGGATTCCCAGGGGTTTTCCCTCACTTGACATGACTTACATACCTTCCCGTTTTGAAGTAGGTTCATTATAGCACGAAGCCGCCCCCTCGCCTACTTATAGGCGAAGGAGCGGCACGATTTCAGTGCTTTTCGATAATGATACTGACTGTTTCCCTGACAAATGTTTTCCGAATGGAAGGAAGCACCTCTTTAACCGCGCTCTTTGACCACAGTAGCGGTACGGTTCTGGATATTATTGACAGCTGTATCCAGCGAGATCTGTCCGGAGAAATAAGCAGCTGCTTCTTCCGACACGATGAGGAATACCGTCCGGTCGAGAGATCTCACAGTATGGATCGATTCGATCATTTCTGTAGCGGACTTTACCATCGTATCATCGATGTCCGGAAGAGCAAGCAAGTACTCGAGGGTCGGATCTTTCTCGACACGGGTCTTCACATTCGCGGAGTTCGTTTTAAAGCGTTCCATCAGATCCTGACAGGCGCCTCTATGTACCGGGAATGCATAATTGCTGATCGTACCCTGTGTCTGCTGCTCCTTCTGAAGAAGGAATCGTATAAACTCCCATGCCTCGTCTTTTGCGGACGAATCCTTCGGGATTGCGATACTTGTCACATACTGCATCGACATTCCATCGCATCCGGGAGCTCCGATCATGACACCGGAACTTCCTCCCCCCAGGTCACGCACTTCGGCAAAATCCATCGGATCCGAGATCTTACAGGTGATGGCTGCGACCATCCCCTGCTGTAGTTTTTCCTTCGGTTCCAGAACTCCGTCCCTCGGATCTTCCGCCCAGAAGATCTGATTCTCCGTCCGATCTGACCCCAGTCTCATGCATGCTTCCAGGATGCTCTTAAACTGCGGATCGTCAAAGCTGACCTTCTCATTTTCATAATCGATGAACTTGTCTCCCGTAGATCGGAGCAGTTCTTCCAGAAGTCTTGCTTTCGGTGTTTCCGGAAGGAGTGTCATATTGCCCGGAAGCTTATCCTTGGTATTGACCATCTCCTCGTACGTCCACGAAGTTTTTCCGTCTGCATATTTCTCATTGAGCACCATGCCGTTTGCGGAGAAGAGGATCGGGATCTGATACAGCTTCCCGTCCTTTTCACATGCCCGGAAAAGATTATCGAAGTAATCTTCTCTTTTGATTCCGCCTTCGCCATCGATCAGGGTATTCAGATCTGTCAGGATCTCCCCGCTGTTAAACTGACTATATTCACCGAAATTCACGAGGATGTCCGGACCCGTATGTGCTTTGAGATCCAGATAGACTTTATCGATGGTTTCCGAGAGGCGCTTCTCTTCAGACACTTCCTTCTGCGGGAAGATCGTAGGCTCATCCGAATAGTCCTTCACTACGATCCTGGATTTCTTCTGAGGATCCTTGTTATAGTCCACGATCTGCTCCATAAGAATAGACGGAATTCCCTGAAACGATGCAATCTCGACGATTTTCTTACCGGCGTGCGGATTTTTCTCCGCCCGGGTCATATGGTATAAAGTGATATCCGGATCGATGGTGGTACTGAAATGCATGTCCCAGGTCTCTACTACGGAAAGCGCATACATCTCATCATCCGAGAGTACATTACATAAGCTTACACCGGTCGGATTGATATCCGTTTCGTCCCACCTGAGAAGTGTACTGTTACTATTGTTCTGTGGATCGAGTTTCTCCACTGTATTATTCACGACATAATACACACCGTTTCTTCCTGAGCAGAAAAAGGGCACCTCTCGCGAAAGAGCAATCGATTCGCTCTTAAACTTTCCGGCCGCTGCATCAAATTCTATGATCTCCGGGGCAAAAGAACTTTCTTCCTCCGGTGTATCCTTCAGGGCATAGCAGTAGATCTTGTCGCCCTGGCAGATCAGGGACTGAATAAGATCATTCGTTACATCATTCGCTATTTTTTTACCGTTTTGATCAAATACACTGATACGTGTTCCTCCGTGGCAGACGATATTGCCATTTGACAGCTGGAAACACTCATGTGGTGTATCACCGTCTGAAAGAGCGATCGGCTTTTCGTTTATCAGGTTTCCGGAAGCATCCACTTCGTAGATGAAATAGGATCTGGAATACTCCGGCGGCTCTCCCATCTTGCTGCGAAGTGCCATGAGTTTTCCGTCATTCCCCGAAAACAGTATCGGTAGATCATTAAGACCGACTTTCAGATCCAATTTGCACCGGTAAGAACCATCCAGGTTATATACCAGTTTGCACTGGCTATCATATTCCGCGTATTCGTTCATCAGTGCCTCGCCTTCCTCCGGTGAGAAGGAGTCGGGGTTTGCGTAAAACCTATCCACCTTCGCCTGAAGATCCGCCGGAACGGCATACTGGCAGATATACTCAAAGACTACTGCATCATCGAGAAGCTGCGGTACCCCTACAACACGGCACTGATACTCTTTTTCCGGATCGATCTCCGGCAATTTGATCTTAATCGTCTCTGTCTGGTAGAACGGATCGCTTTCCTGCACGGTCTTACCGGATTTCGGAGCCTCATGCGCCTGAGATTCGGAACTTTTCTCTTTCTTCTTTGCGCAGGCAGGAAGCGATAAAAGAAGACAGCATGACATCAGAAGCGCAATCGCCTTGATAGGTATTCTTTTCATAACACACCTCACATAAAACATTTTCACCCCTGATACTTAAATTATATTAAGCCGGGGGTGAAAATGAATTACGTTTTTGTCATTCTGTTAAGCTTTTCAGAAAAAATATTCACATGCTCAGTTCTTTCTCGCTTCGAAGTCCTCATCGATCGCTTCACGCCATGCGCAGTCCATCTTTCCTTTTCTTCTTACGCTCTGGATCGCCATGCCGACACACTCATAATTCAGCGCTGTTCCCTTCGCATCGCTGTGATAGTTCACCGCATTCTCTTTCGCAATGCCGAAAGATCTTGCCGTCTCGACCGCATCGATATTCGCGCCGAGGAAGATAAACTCCCAGCCCTTTTCCTTCTTCTTTTCGATCATCTTCTTGACCTTGTCGGAGGAATATTCCCGGCTGCTGTTCTCCATGCCGTCTGTCGTGATCACGAAGATCGTATGCGCCGGCACATCCTCTTCCCTTGCGTACTTATGGATGTTTCCGATGTGCTTGACCGTCTTTCCGATCGCATCGAGAAGCGCAGTGGATCCTCTTACGAAGTAGTCCTTATCCGTCATCTCGCCGATCTTTTCAAGATCCACTCTGTCATGAATCGTTTCCACGACCGAATCGAAAAGCACTGTCGTGACATAGCACTTGCCGTCTTCTTTTTTCTGCTTTTTGATCATGGAGTTAAAGCCGCCGATCGTATCTTCTTCCAGTCCTCCCATCGAACCGGATCTGTCGAGGATGAATACGATCTCGGTGATGTTGTTCTTTGTTTCTTTGATGTTGTTGTTTTCCTTTTTCATGTTCTTTTCCTCCTGAACCTGTATTGCATTTTGCGTCATCGGCCGCTGCCTCGCCGGCTCTTTTGTCGCGGCTGCTTCTCTTTCTTACAAGCTCATTAAACAGGTTTTGAACATAAAAAAGGTCGCCCGGCGGGCGACACTTTTTTCAAATCACAGACCTCTGCCACATTTTAGAGATGGTGCAACAATGGTCTACTTCGGAAGATCCTCATCCAGAATCTTATAGTTCACCTCTTTATTATCCGCACCCTTCAGGATGTAATCCGGGTAATACGCCATCTTTCTGATAATAAGTTTCCCTTCCTCTTTCATTGTGTACTCGATCTTCAGAAGCCCGTCATTCAGGTAGTGAAGCGAGCAGCTGTATGCACCTGTTTTCTCTTCCTCACCGGCCCGATAGGGATTGTATTTGACATATTTCAGCAGGTACTCTTTATAAAGCGCAGCTACATCATCAATAGCAATTACATCGTCAATGGAATCGCCTTCTTGCAGATTCGAAAAATCGGAATACGAATGGACTTTCCCGACTACCAGTCCGTATCCTGCTGTCGAACGGCACTTGTTATATGCATCCGAGAAAAACAGATACAGACGATAGTTTTTTTCCGTCAGAAACATCATATAGTAGCTATCATCATCTCTCTGACGTATCGCCGCGGTCGGTAGATTCTGGCGGATATTACGGATACCATCAAACCGCAGACTTAAGTCCGGGCCATAGTATGCCTCCTGCGAGAATCCAATCAGCTCACCGTGCTCATACAGAAGCTCCTTCTCGCTATAACTCTTGGCCAGATCGGTAATATCTTTTCCCTGTGGATAAGAATTACGCTTCATGTCATAGGCGGCACTGTAATCATCTTCGTGGTAGGTCGCATTGTAGGAAGTGACATTTTCAAGATCCGCATCGGCAACATCGTAGAGAAGGAAGTATCCTGCCTGTACTGCCACGGTGTAATTCCTCGGCCAGTCATGTCTGGTAATAACATACATGTGATACTCGCAGGATTCACCTTGCTGTTCTACACCCTGCGCAGATAAGAAAGCATAATCTCTTGTATTCTCGCAGGAGACATATACCGCCATGACCGATTTTTTGGCAAAGAACGTACTGTCATAGCCGGCACTTTCCGATGTCAGATCAACAAACGACGGATATCCATATCCTCCTTCATCGAGTGTCAGTTTCGCGGAATACTTCTTGATAAACGCATCCAGTTCTTCTCTCGTATCGAAGCGGTACAGCGGGAAGCTCCACTCATGAGACAGATACACGCGATCAGAATTAAGCGCTCCATCGCAAAGTTCGACCCAGTCTTCCCCTTTCGCAAATGCCACGCGGGAACCCGCCAGTCTTTCGGTGTCATCCGTCGTCAAGGCAGGAGGTATATTCGACGTATCCGCACTCGTGTCCGATTCGGATACGTCGCTCATTCCACCAGGTTGACTCGTGTCGCTTCCCTGGCTCACTTCACTGATCGGCAGCACACTCTCCAGACTGCTCTGAATCTCACTTTCCTCTATCTCTTCCTCACCATCTTTTCTGAAGAAGAGTTTTCTGATTTTTGCTTCGTATCTTTCCAGTGCGCCTTCATTCGGATCATTTACCTGCAGATAACTCGACAGTGGATGCTGGTAAGAAGCAACTCTTACCTTCTCCGGGGAGATGTCATACTCTTTGAGGATCGTCCGCATCTCGTCCAAAGACGACAGCTTATCCGTTGAGATAGTTTCCTCAATCGTCGGCTCACCCGCGCCTTCTTCTTTCAAGTAGCAGTGGTACGAGTGTTCAGAGAACTGGGAAACATATACGACCAGACCATTCTTTGTCGATAATCCGAAAAACTGCGGATACTTTGATTTCAGATCTTCCATGTTGATCTCCTGCTTTGCTTCCACTGAAACCTCTTTGCTCGCCGACACTTTTTTCTTCACCGGTCTCGTCAGGAAAAGCACTGATACTGCTACACTGATGATGATCAGTCCGACGATGACCCAGAATCCGGGTTTTTTATAGTTGAGCACATTTTTCACTCTCTGCTTCACACCCACTTCACCAAAGGCAACCGGACATGCTGCGATCGCCGTCTTCCGCGAGCTAAGATCAAGGAGTGTCTGGGAGTAAGACGCGGCTTCTTCTTTCTTCATCATACGGATGACCTTCTCATCGCAGGCCATCTCGATATCACGGCAAAGAAGCACATACGCGACCCAGCAGAGAGGATGGAACCAGTATACGGAAAGGATCAGAAATCCCAGCGGTTTCCACCAGTGGTCATGTCTCTTTATATGCGATTTTTCATGGGCAATGACGTGCTTCAGTGCATCTTCACTAATGGACGATGGCACATAGATCTTCGGACGAAAGACCCCGAGAATAAAGGGCGATTTTACCTCATCACATGCCAGCACTCCATCCTTTACAGAGATGCACGCAGTCAGGCTCCGTCTCAGGCGGATATAACTGAAAAGCGCATATCCCAGCATCAGCGAAAGTCCTCCGATCCATACATACGATGCGATCGTGATCTTCTGCTCCAGTGTCATTTTGCTGCTTTCCGATGAGGCAGACGCCGTATCTGCTTCCGGAAGAATTACTTGCGGATTTGCTTCCACATGCTGATTTCCGGAAGAAACTGTTTCTTCATTTTCTTCATTTGCTTTTTCAGAAGCCGGATTCAGCGCCTTGTTGATAAACGGGATCCCCGTATTGATCCTGGGATCTTCCATCTCCGTGATATTTTCCGGGATCGCTTCGTCACTCGGCACCAGGCTTAAGGGGCTCTGGATCGTCACCGGGCAGAGGAGTCTTATACCGACCAGCGCCCAGAGAAGACACGGAAACCATTTCGGTGCTTTTCTCGCCAGAGCACGAACCAGTAAGACGGCAAGAATGATCCACGTGGCTGCGATACTCAGATTCAGCAAACGGATAAACAGTGTATTCATTCGTATTATCCTTTCTTAAAAGCATCGATCATCTTCTGGATCTCTTCTGCCTCCTCGGAGGTAAGTTTTTTCCTTGAGATGAAGGATGCGACAAACGCAGGAAGTGAACCCTGATACGAGTCCTCCACGATCTGCTCGGATCGCGCGGAATAGAATTCTTCTTTCGGGATCAGGGTGGTTACGATACCGTCCTGATTCTGAAGAAGTCCCTTTTCACAGAGCTTTCTTAAAACCGTATAGGTCGTCGGCTTCTTCCAGGAAAGTTCTTTCTCACATATCTTGACCAGATCGCCGGAAGCGACCGGTTCATGTTCCCATACAATATCTGCGAAGCGCAGCTGCACTGCGCCCAGTTCCATATCCTGCATGTTGATCTCCTGTTTCCTGATTGCGGATCACATAACGTTAACCATGTCCGCAATCTCGTTTTCTTTTCGCGCGAAATGGTTTATCCGGATAAACCATTTGTCTGTAGTTTACTCGGATAAACCACACGTGTCAACATGTATTTGGGAAAGTGACTAAAGTTTCACAACTGCTTCTCTATATCGATGATGCAGTACTCGGAGATCGTTCCGGTCTTATACGGCACTGCCCAGCTGGCAATTCCGGAAGAAACGATAAAGGTCGTTTCGCCTCTGGTCTTCTTTCCGTAGGTGGAGTCATTCACACCGAAGAGTTCTCCCAGTGGACGGATCGGGATCATCTGTCCGCCATGGGTGTGACCACTGAGGACCAGATCACAGCCGGCTTCTTTTTCCGCGGTATAGTCGTTCGGCTGATGATCCAGCGCGATGATGTATCTCGACTTATCAAGATCTGCCGTCAGTTCGCTTATCGTTTTTCTGTCCACACTCTTATCTTTTCTTCCGACGATATAGTAGTCGTCACCGATCTCCGCCACTTCGTCAAGAAGCACATGAACATTATTCTTTTCCAGTTCAGATATCAGATCGTCAAACGTGAAATCCCTATCACCTTTATCTCCCACATCGTGGTTTCCCATCACGTAGTACACGCCATATGTGGTCTTGATCTCCCCGAGTGCCTCACAGCAGACGACCATGTCTTCCTTCTTCGTGTTTTCATCCACAAAATCACCGCTGATCAGAAGCACATCCGGGTGCTGCTCTTCGATCTTCTTTATACGTTCCGCAAATCCTTCCCCATCGAAACATGCACCGACATGTGAATCGGAAATGAGAGCGATGCGAAGCGGCGCGACATCTTTTTCCGTGGTCAGTTTATACTCTGTCTTATACATGTGTACCGCCAGATAATACGCCAGGCTCATGTAGATGACAGTGACCACGATCGCCAGTACGGACGACAGAAAAAAGGGCATCTTCTTTTTCTTGTTCACGAAGAAAAGGATGACGTCAAAGAGGATCCAGAAGAGTACCAGATGGCAGACCGGAACGATAAAAATATACGGACGGAACACACTGATCACGCCAAGGAGCAGCACCGGAATTGCCGCAAGGATACAGGCTTTCTTTTTCTTCTCGGAAGAAGCTTCTTTTGCCGGTACGCCTTTCAGGAAGAGCGCGCGGAAACGGAGAAAAAGATAGGCCAGGCTTCCCAGTAGAATAACTGCAAATATTATAAACATCATATGTCTTCACCCAGTCGGAAGTCAGAGAACCCGGCCTTTCCTCCAGACTCTTTTGTCGAATAAACAAACAGACCAAATCTCGCTCCGGTGAAGTGGTCCAGCCGGAAGCTGAGTTTGTGTACGCCACCGATCTTTTCCCACTTTCCGTCTCTGAAGATCCCGCATATTGCCTCATCTTTTTCGTCTGCGAAGTTGACGTGGATCCTTACTCGAAAAGCACTCTCCTTCGCCTTTTCAGATGCACTCTTTGCTTCTTCTTTAGTCGCTCCCGCAGAAGTGATCTCTTTTTTCTCCAGAAGATCCGCCGGATCTTTACTTAGATCCCAGATATCTCTTTCTTCTTTCTGCGAGTACATCACTGCATAGAGTTTCCCATCTCTTTTTTCGATACCGACCCAGCAGTAATCGCCCTGTAGTGCGCATAATCCCGCGCAGTCTCCGTCGTTAAGATGCGATGCATCGATCGTGATTTCCGCACTACATCCGGGATAGATCATGCGCTGTGTCAGTGTATTTCCGGCGTGGTTCAGATCTGTGCATATCTTATCTGTCGTGATCCAGAGTTTGCCCTCTTTTTCATCACGGAAAATAAGATCCAGATCCGGTTCATGGTTGAACTGCCAGATACTGCGGAGCCCGAATGTACCATACCTTCTTTTATATGTCTCTTTTCCGCCGCTATTCTCATCCGGCATCTCTCCCCACTGAAATCCGTAGCGGAAATCATCCGAATCGATCAGCGGGGAATATTCATATTCTCCGTTTTTCACCGGGCACTTTTCAGACACGGGAAGGGTAAGTTCGTGCGGTGCTTTTCCATCGATACCGAATACCGGTCTTCCGTTTTCCCACGTTACGGGCACTACGACCGGGATGCGCCCTACCGCGCCGCTATCCTGGAAAAGGATCGCATTCCAGATCCCGTCCACACCACAGACGATACCGCCCTGTGCGACACCGGAATCTCTAAATCCCATGTCGTCATCAAAGATATCTCCTCCGGTAAATTCTCCTTCCGGAGAATCCGAAGAAAAGCATGCCTCCACACGTCTCCATCTTTCCTTCAGTGAGTGGATGAAAAACAGATAATATCTGCCGTTGATCTTATAAAGATGAGATCCCTCGTAGCCCAGTCTTGCCTCGTCCGAATCCTGTACGATCAGACGGTGGAGTCCGCCTTCCTTCGGTCCGGTCAGATCCCCGTTTAGTTCCGTCAGATAGATCTGCCGGTTACCATATACGATATAGATGCGGTCATCGTCATCAAAGAGAAGCGAGCAGTCGTGATAGAATCCTTCGATCTCACTTTTTCTCCACGGACCTTCGATCTTCTCTGCCCGGTAGAGATATGTTTTCTGCGTATCATTACAGACGAACACGACATAAAATGTTCCCTTGTGATACCGGAGACTTGCTGCCCACATGCCCTTCCCGTAGATGTATTTATCCTCCGAAAGGCGCTGTGCATCCGTGCTGTCCAGGTGGTCGAAAACATATGCTGCATGTTCCCAGTGAAGAAGATCGTAGGAACGAAGGATCTGCCCTCCGGGAAGAAAATGCATCGTGGTGGAGATCATGTAATACACACCATCGACATAGATCACATCAGGATCCGGAAAATCCATTTTCAGTATCGGGTTATTACCTAAAATCTGCTTGCCCATAGTCATCTTTCGTTATCTTTATTTATCCACAAAAAACAGTCCGGAGATTCATCCTCTCCTGATGTCTTTATCTGCCTTTTAAAATCAAAATCGGGATCGGCGGGCAGTTACTTCTATTTACGAACGGCATCTCGACAACGGTATATTTTGAACTGTCGATCGTCGGAAGATATTCCAGAAGTGCATCCTTTTCTTCGAAGCCTGTTTCTCTTCCGTAATAGAGGATCAGGGTCATGATCCCGTCCTCTTTCAGAAGCTCCAGTCCGGCTTCGATGGCAGGTATGCTCGTCTCCTTTTTCGTGAAGATATTATGGTCACCTTTTGGCAGCCAACCGAAGTTAAATGTGATGCACGATACCGATCCGGGCTGTGCATATTTTTTCATCTCACTATGGCTTTCAAGATGCACCTCGGCACGGTCGGAAAGCTCTTTCTTTTCAAGAAGTTCCCTAGTACTTCTCACCGCATCTTCCTGAATATCAAACGCGATCACTTTGCCGGATGGCCCAACCAGTTCACACAGCATTGCAGTATCGTTTCCGCGGCCGGCGGTCGCGTCGATGCAGAGGTCGCCTTCTTTTACATGTTCACGGATCACTTTTGAAATAATGTCGAGCGCGCTGAAAGACGGTCTTCTATCCATGAGATCTTACAGCTCCTCGATATGTTCCTGACCGATCTCGAGAATGTCTTTGACATGTTCATCGGCCAGCTCGTAGAGAATCGATTTTCCCTCACGGTTATTCTTCACAAGCTTATTCTGCTTCAGGATCTTTAGCTGATGGGAAACCGCAGACTGGTTCATCTCCAGCTCGGAAGCCAGATCACTTACACAGAGAGGACCGCCCATAAGAGCATACAGGATGCGGATACGTGTCGAGTCTCCAAATACTTTAAAGAGATCCGCCAGATCGTAGAGCATCTCTTCCTGCTGCTTCTTCGCGGCTTCTTTCTTCGCGGAAGCTATTTTCTTTACCGCTGTAGCATTCTTAGTTGCTACCGGTTTCTTCACTGCTGTTTTTTTCTTTTCCGGAGTTGCCATCTGCTTTTCCTTCCTCTTCATCCTGTCCTTTTCCTGTCAGGACCGCCAACACTCTTTGTGCTACGATCCTCGGCCTCGTATGATATGTCTTGATCCGGATATCCGCATACCGCAGATACAGCGGGCGCCGTTCACGGTACACGCCCAGGATCGTCTGGTTCGGTCCCAGTACGACTCCTCGTTTTTTCGGGTCTCCCATGCGTCGCATCAGCATTTTCAGATCTGTCTCCAGATACACGATCGTCGCGATGGAACTTAAGTACATCATACCGT